>Ga0116226_10001787_pt1 | contig 18622 bp, 16 predicted proteins | sample S1TSphfallax_FD_89692 | JGI IMG/M metagenome (GOLD analysis project Ga0116226, IMG submission 89692) | Host-associated microbial communities from peat moss isolated from Minnesota, USA - S1T2_Fa - Sphagnum fallax MG | ecosystem: Host-associated > Plants > Peat moss > Unclassified | place: USA... | reverse complement strand
CCAAATGGGGGCCCCGCCCTTGGAGGGGGGGGCTTGGGGCCACATCCTAGCAACGATCGGGGGGGTCGTAGAGTTCCGGGGGCTCAGCCTTTGGGAGAAGTCGATGATCCAGGGGGGGGGGGGGCGGTGTGGTTTTTTGGCGTTCTGGTAGCCCCTCTTGGAGGAGTAACCAAAGAAAGGGCGTCCCCCATGTTGCGTGTTTGTTGCTAGTGTCGCAACCCCACTTTGGCCAAGTGTGGGGGTGAAGCCCAACACTCCCAAAGTTGAGGATTTGGAGTCCTCCGGGACTTCCAAATGTTTAGGGTTCAACAACAAGGCCCAAAACACCTCGCATTGAGGTGTTCTTGGTTTCATTGGAAAGGTCTTGAAGCATAAATATCGAAAATGGCGTCGCATTGGCCATTTGGACATCTGTCGCCCAAGTTATGGGCAAAAGAAAGGCCGGGAGTCAAACTGGCAGTTTGACTCCTGACCACTAAAAGTCGGGAATCGACCTCTTTCCGACCTCCGAATCGAGAGTGAAATATGGCGTTGAAAAGATCTCAACGAGGGCTACAAGTTTGGTTTAGACCTTGTTGTGATCAAACCTAGCAGTCGGGAGTTATGAGCGCCCAAAGTCCCAGGACTCCACCCGGGACAGTTTCGGGACAATTTCGGGACTCCAACTTGGGAGTCCCGAGAAAAAGAGCCATTTGGATGTAGTCCCCGAAATGTGGCGCAAAGAATACTATATGGGGGAAGGTGATGGCTTCCCCCGAGTCTGGGCCGTGGTGTGTCTCGTGGTCCAAAGTGCCCGTGGCTTGTCCCAACACCCAAGGGTGTCCCGGAATGTGAACTAACCACATGGGTGGTTTGTGTTGGTGCAGATTCAAGCTTGATTGACTAGTCCCTCTTCCTAGTTTAATCCCTGGGCTCCCAACTCGACCCTCTACCCCTTTCTAGAGTTGAAAGCCGGAAGCGCATTCCGAGTCCCAACTTTCCGCAATTACACTTTGGTGAACCCTCAAGTGGGTTTACCCCGGGACTTAGGAGTGCGTCATATGGTATCAGAGCTCAGGGTGAAGCTTGACTTTCTTCTTTGAGTGGTGATGGCACCCAAGAAGACCCGCAAGCCCCCACAAGACCCCGTGTTGGAGGAGCCCGTCAAAGACCGAGTAGCCCCGCTCGAATCTATTGGGGAGGAGGAAGCCATGCCTCGGGAGGATCGAGATGAGCCCGAAAGTGAAGAGCAACAAAGGAGCTCGGTCCTATTCACTCAAGAACAATTGGAAGTCCTCCTCAAGATGGGTAGGCCCGACTTTGCTGAGTTGGTGGCGGCCCTCAAAACGAGAGCCGCCAAGGGTGAAAGGTTTCAACAGGCCAAACCCGGGAACTTCGATGGCGCCCGCGACCGCAAGGTTGTGGATGCTTTCCTCTTTGCGACATCAGAGAAAGAACCTGAGCCCGAAAGGAAAGGGGAAGAGTTTAGAGGTACCTGGGTGAGATGATTGCGTTCAGAGCGCTCAGTCGTACTCTTGTCAGCTTACGCCATCTCCTCGTCTGGAGCTTCTGACAAAAGTAGCTGTTGAGAGCCGGAGTTGCTCGTTTTGCCATCGCTAAGCAACTGGCATTCCTGAGCTTCTCCCGTTCCTTTCAGCTTTGCTCGGCGCTTTCCACGTTGCGCCTGCTCCTCCTCCGGGGCTTCCGACGATAGCGAGCTTTGAGAAGGGAGGTCGCTTGTTCGACCATCGCTATGCGATTGGTTTTTCCGAGCTTCTCCTCTTCCTTTCGAGAGCTTCGTCTGTTCCTTCGGAGCGACTGAGTGCGCTGGGACTTGACCAGCCAAGTTCTTGTCCCATAGATGAGTGCTTCCCGGAAGGGAGGCATTCGTCTTGTGAAATTTCGAATCGGGATCTTGCGCCGTCCAGGCATGGAGATCCTTAGCTGAAGGAATACCGCCGCTGCTTAGAGTTGGGGAGTCGAGGACGATCTCATCGTCATCGCCGTTGTGACCGTTGAGAATCGGCTTGCCGCTTTCGCGCTTGCCGAGTTCCTCACAATCGCAGCATCCAGCTCCCCGGACTCGGACAGCAACTTGTTGGTACTCGCTCAGTTTGGGATCTCTTTGCCCTTCTGAATTGAAGCAGAAATCCATCATTGCCGCTGAGAAACACATAGAAAAATGCAAAAAATTTGAAAAAAGGAGCTATGGAGGGGGGGGGGCTCTCTGATGCACTCTCAGGAAACGGGGAGCTCATCGCGAATAGAGCCATTGCGGCAGAGCGTCGCAGAGTATACTATATGGGGGAAGGTGGTGGCTTCCCCCAAGTTCGGGCCGTGGTGTGTCTTGTGGTCCAAAGTGCCCATGGCTTGTCCCAACACCCAAGGGTGTCCCGGAATGCGAACTAACCACGTGGGTGGTTTTGTTTTGATGTAGATTCATGCTTGATCTACTAAATCTTCTTCCTAGTCTAATCCATGGGCTCCCAATTCGACCCTCTACCCCTTTCTAGAGTTAGAAGCCGAGAGCGTGCCTCCAAATCTCAACTTTCCGCAACTTGACTTTGTGAAACCCTCAAGTGGGTTTCACCCTGTGACTTGGGAGCGCATCACTTCGCTTCCATGTGGTACCTAGCGGCAGCCTGGAACCCAAATCCCAAGATGTGTAGCCAGGTATGCGGAGTTGTGAGGAACTTTATATGGAGCGGAAAAGCCACCAATGCTAGAACAAAAGTAAAATGGGAGACCCTGGTCCTCCCGACCTCACAAGGAGGCCTCAGAATCATTGACCCGAAAACTCAATTGGAAGCTTTACTGGCAAAGCTCCTCATTAGGGGCCTTGCACCGGGAGGAGAGCCCTGGAAGGAACTCCTGAGACACAAAGTCAACCAAATTAGGCTCTCGGTTCACGGGATGGGTCCAACCACGTAAGATATAAACTGGTTGTTCGCCGCAACCAAGTTCAAAAGGCCCCCAACTTCCTTGTGGAAGAGCATCCTCCACTCCTGGCTGAGTGTGAGATCCGGTCTATGCAAATCGAAATCGACTAACTCAGCCGAAACGCTCAGACAACCGGTTTTCGGAAACCCCCTCATAATAAACCAAGATGGCAGGCCGCTGGGACTTAGTGGTAAGAGCGAGGGGAATGCCCTTGCAAACGCAGGTTGCTCCAGAATTAGCGATTTCTGGGATTCGGAAGAGGAGAATTGGAAAGGCCTCTCGGCCCTTGGGGTGAGCTTCCACCCCATAAACAGGCTAAATAGGAACCTCATTATTGATAGTATTCCATGGGACCTAGCTACCGCTAGTAACAAGCCGGTGGTAGGGGATTGGGTCAGCAAAAAGGAATCTGACCGGACCACCCCATCAGAATGGGTCTATTAGATCACCGACACAACCCACGCCACAGCCAGTGCCAAGGAATTTAAAAGATTCTCCAGCGCTGGCCGAATCCAAGCCACCAGCTCGCATGACGTCATCATCCCTCTTGAAGGGTACAAACCGGTCAGAATGCTAGTACAAGAGGACCACAGTGCAACGCTCAGACTGGCCAAGGACGTTCCTCCCCCTAGAAAAAAACTTCCAATCTACTGGATCTTTGAGTCTGGCTTCATTTCCGACCTACCATGGGATCCTGGAGACTAGCACTGGCAACAAACGAGCAACATGGGCGACGCCCCCTTCTTTGGCTACTCGGCTAAGAGGGGATACCGAAATGCAAGGAGAAAGTAACACACCCCCAGCATCATCACTTTCGTCCAACATCTGAGCCTCTGCAACTCGACGGTCGCCCAGATCATTGCTAGAATGTGGCACAACGCCCGCCCACGCAAGGTGGGGGCGCTTACCTAGCTGATCCTTAACAATGGGCTGCCGGTTGGCACTTGGCTCCAAATTATGGGAATCCCGGCCACCTGCAAGGGCTGCGTCCAAGGACTCTCGGAGTCCACCCAACACTGTCTCATGGAATGCACCCCTGCTCAGCAGGCTTGGAATGCTTTCCTCCGCGTTTGGAACGAATGGGGGGCGCCCAACTGCCTCTACATCACTTGGCCTTTCGTCCTCCTTGGGGAGGCCGTCTTCGAGGAAGAAGATGACCCCTCAAACCTCCACAGCTACCACACAGGTAGCTTCACCTACCGACGTCAACCCCTTGACATCCTCAGGAGCTTCCTACTCTACTATCTCTAGTCCGAAAGATGTCGCAAACACTTCGACGGCCAATACTCCCTCAAGAGAGTTCTCCTTCAATCGTGGGAAGCTACGACCGAGGTCGGCACGGCCACTTAGAGGGCCATCAGGTCCTCTCGTCAGTTTAGGAATCAGGATAATCAGGATAGCATTGAGCAAGCCTTTAAGGCTGAATGGCTTCACGGACACATCTTTGGGGAGGGCGAGGCTGCCATTTCGTGGCGCTTGCTCCCCCCCTTGTACTTTCTTAATTTTGCTAATGACTGAAGGGGCTATTGCCTCCCTCCCTGCAAAAGGTTCACCCTGGACCTCTCCACGGCGCCCACATCCAAATGGTTTTTTTATCCCAGGATTCCCGCGTGGGAGTCCCAAAATTGTGCCAATGGGCACTCCCGCAACTTTGGAGCCCCATAACTTTGCGATCAGACCTCGGATCGAGGTGTGGTCTAAAGCAAAGTTGTAGCTCTCATTGAAAACTTTCCAACAGTATGTCGCACGCTGTCTGTAGCCAAGTAAATCGGGTCGATTCCCAACTTTTTCTGGTCGAGAGTCCCACTGGCAATTTGACTCCCGGCCCTTCTTTTGGCCATAACTTGTGTTTCAGGTGTTCAAATGAGCAATGCGAGCCCATTCTATACACGTACGTTCCAAGGGCTTTCCAATGATAGAAAGAACGCCACAAGCCATTGAGTTTTGACCCCTCAAATTGCTCTCTGAAGTTTTGGGAGTCCACCAGGACTCCATCTCCCAAAGTGGGAGTTGCCTTGGGAGTGTGAGGGTTCACTCCCTCACACTTTCCTACATTCCCGGGAGTATGTGATGTGACTCCTGGGCTTCCTTTTGGCCCACACCCTTGCAACCCCCCTTTTGCCTTGGTCGCGAGCCCAAAATTAGGGTTGCGACATTTTTTAAAGTGTTACAAACTACTAATCTATTTGATTTGCACTCACATTATTGTTGATGGCAATGCTAATTTCCATTTATTCATATACTATGACTTGATCTAATTGTTTCTTCAAACTTATAATTTTATTTTCTATTTTTCCACATTATAATTCAAATTTGAACAAACTTTTGCATTTGAACAAAAACCTCACAATTAAGTACTTTACTTAAATCAACTTTTGTACAAAAACTTATGATCAAGATTTGAAAAAATGCAAAAAATGAAAACTGAAGTTCATTTTGTCAATTTTTATAAACAAATTTTTTTTAACAACAAGACATAAACAACACTTTGAATTTCAATATGAATTTAGGCCTTGGGATGGTCGCCAAATGGTTAATACAAAATTCTTATCCTATATTTTGATTTAAATATAGACTAAAACATATCATGAAACTAATATTAATAAAATCTACTCATTCAAATCTACTCATATTGAAATTCATAACTTTAATCCAATCATGAAAATATGAAAAAAAATCAAAACAACAAATCTAGCTATGATGGAATTGAAAATTTTCTAGAAAACAAAATACTTTTGTTTCATATTCCATCAAAATTCAATGTTCTATAATGAATCAATCTCTTTGTTCTTTCCCAAAAATGATGATATTAGAAACAACCTTATGATCTATTCAAATTCAAATGGTGGCAAAAATTATGTAACTAGCTAGTAATTCTTAGAATAATAACTAGGTAAATAAATATGAACTCACTAACTATTTACAATGAGTAATTATTCCCTTAACAAGGGCACTTGCCAATTTGACTAGATTGGGTGGTCTTGTTGACTGGGCCATTAAGCAATTTGACTAGATGTTAAATTTGACTAATTGTCAAATTAGTCACTCTAGTCAAATTTATTAGTCATAAGATACCCATTATCATTCAAGCCTTTGTCCTCTAGTCAAATATACATGTCCTTTAGAAAAAGAAACCCATATAGTCAACTTGGTTAATTTGAAAAAATAAGAATTTTAGTAGTGAGAGGGTTTCTATGTTTGTTGCCAAAATATACACCTTATTTTTACTGAGGATATTAAAAAATTGCAGGTTTGAAAATAGCTTTAGGGTTTATAGAATTCCACATATAGCCTACCCTTAAGCAAGATTTCCATAGCAAGCAGGCTTGGAAATAGCTTTCAAAAAAAAATCAAGTCCTTCTCCCATAGTAGTTACACATTTTAATGCCTCAAAACTTTCTTGTCCTATGTCTTTTTTTGCCCATAATTTTCATTATTCTCAAAATATAGGAGGCGGTCTTGATGTAAATGGTTAAATGTAAATTGCACCAATTGCTCTAAAAGTTTCCTCTCTAACTCTTCACAATTATTACCTAGATTCAGTAACAAGCGGCCTAATAGGTTGGTAAAATAAGCGAGTTGTTAAACCTAAAAGGTGTTTTAACATTATTTAACTTAACCTACAGTATTGATCTAACCAATTACTAAACCTAGTAGGTAATGTTATCGGGTTAGGAAGATAGGTTGACAAGCTAGCCAACAAGTGAATTGCAAAACTTGTATTTGGTAGAAACAATAGTTAGGCAAGGTGCAATTTTTGATTTTAAATTGTTAATCTTGGTATTGGCTAATTACTATTTATAATGTTTAGTCATGATTGTTGTATTTGAAATAGTTATTTTAAGAATAGGAGGACAAACTTGTCAAGGATATTTTGGATTTCATTTTTGATTATGTGTTCAATCTTCATTTTATGGAACATGAATCAAATTTTCTTTTAGCCAATTTCCATTAAGCTTTGAGCAATATGTGTACATGTTAGTTTAGGAATGTAGTTAGTTCAAGTTTTATTAAAATGTTGTATGTAGATGTTGTTGTTTCAGGAACCTATTGCTAAAAAATTCAAAAGTTGAACAAGCTTAATGGGAATGGAAAAGTTCATTAACATTTGGCGAGCACATAATGGATCAAAATTTAGAAGTAATCATGTTTTGGTTAGATTTTGTAATTTTAGTAGATCAAGTTTGAAAAATCATGTTCGAAATTTTATTTTGTTATATGTTTGCTTGTATTGTGTATATTTTAGGATTCAAGATTTTTATTTAGATTAATTTGAAAACATTAGGAATAGGGTGAAGTTAGTGTAATTTTTTTGAAGAAAGATAGGCACCTAATATGTAAAAGAAGTTTAATACAAACTTCTAACTATGGGAAGGGTTGTTCTAAAAAAAAATCTTATGTTCAAAAATAATGCAAGGGCTTTCTTAAAACTTGTTGATTTTAGAAAATACCAAGAGTAGTTACTAGAAGTGTTATAAAATAGCTAGAACAGGTTAGACATTAACTTGTTCAAGAACATGCATAAAAATAGGATGAATAGCAAGTGCAACCTATGAGAAATGAACTTGCAAATGCACCAAGCATGGATGCAACACAAAAGGGAAAAGTCAATGAACAACATCAAAATGTAATAGAACCAATTATGTAGAGAGACCCAACAACGCTTTGAACCACTCATAAAAAAACACTATGAATGACAACCCAACCAAAGGTAGTGAATTTTTTTAATGGTGACAATCATGAACCTATTCATCTATTTGATGAAATCATATATGTATGACAACCATGGTGATCTACAACCCTAGGTTATAATCTACCCATAATTTGTGCATCTACATCGATTACAACATCTATTGGTTTTCAAAACTAGCCACCGCTTACCAATATTCATTTACTACCCAGTAATTTGAAGATGGATTGATTTCACCTATTCAACATGTTGGAGCAACTTCGTCACATTGACCGAAGATCGTTTAATTAATCAATTTTTATACCACGTGTAAAACTTGTTAAACCTATAACAACACCCACAATTTTTTAAATGGGAATCATTTATCCATAAGGCACCTGGCCACTGAAATCAGTACTTGGTCCAAATGAACAATTACAAGTACCACATCATAGACCAGTTTCAAAAGGAAACAAAGGTGCTGGAACGATGACTTACTCATATTGTCATCAAATGGGATACATGTTCAATTGCTACCCATTTGTTGATGATAGGTTAAGGCAATTACTTAAGGAGGAGGTGATGAATATTCATCAACCTATTTTTTCAACCACTACAATAACAGTACCCAATGTGTTTGTGTTAATAACCCATGCCATGAATCTTAGTATAGGTCATACGAAAATACATGTTAACTATTAAACAACCTAGTCACAACCTGTTTCACCAATTATAATAGGCAAAACTAATATGTTACCTACTTCAACGTACCCAATGTGGTATAATGTCATAACCCCATTTGTGCCTTTAGATCTTAGAATGTACCTAGCTTATCAAACTGGAGTAAAAGGACTTGATTCCTTGATCTTTAAGAATTACACTTGTTATGTACTTGGGAATGTGTATTCAATACCTTAACAACATGTACCACCAATGTATATACCGTAATCTATTGGAAATTAGTTTCCTATAATGGTTCAACTAGTGACTGGCAAGGACAAACAACCAATTCAGCAACCTATTATTGCACTAGTGCCAACCACTGTACAAATTACTACTAGTTTACCAATTCACATACCCAAAGGTTCTGATCACCAACCACCGGATGGAGGACAACCTACAAATTCACTTAGAGGAAGTTCACATGGAAGGGATCCATTTGGGAAACCACCCTTCAATCCACTTGTTGGACCTATTGGATGGCCATCACTTGATTCGCACATGTTCATACCACCGTGGTATCAACCACCTGTTGTGCAACTTGTGTTAGAACCAACAACAAAGTTGCCATACATGAAATTACAATATCCAACCTATGTCAAAGAAATTAATCTCAATGTTCACATCAAAGTGTTAAAAAAAGGCATTAAAGCTAGTGGTGAAATAATAAAATCTAACATCATCAACCTGTTTAATTTACTCTTAGGGATAATATCTTAATGGGGAGAAAATTACATTCAAGACTATCCAAAATGCACTTTTGAGGAGTTGGAATAGGCATTTTGCAAACAATTCAAAAAAATGAAAAATGATGAAGAGGTCTATATGTAGTTGTGAAAGATACAACAAACCCCCAAACATGTTGAGGTTTATTATGAATGCTTGTTGAAACTAGATAACTATCTACAAATTAGAACAACATTTTTTTTTTCACCATTGTTTTCAAAGCAAGTTTATTACCTTAAAATTAAGAACTGCATGTATGAAAATAAATACCTTAATTGAGTACAAGGAAGCTATTGTAGTATGTGAGGAAAGTGGACATGTTAACCCTATGAGTTACAATGTTATGCTAACGACACCAAAAGCTAATGCAAGAGTTAAACATGTCATACTTATTGTGACAACTAAATCAACATTAACTTGTACTAATTGTGGTAAAACTAATAATTCAATGGAAAGTTGTCATAACATAAAAAGAGGTACTAGTTGTGCCAACTGCTATAATTAAATTTACAGAACTTATAACATGAACTAAAACCCAACTTATTAAATCAAGAAAAATACTTATTCGTTATCCTTGTAGAATTTGTTATAGTGTAAAACATAGATAAGGAAAATGCCCCCATAAAATTGAAGTACACATGTTCAAAACTAATGTTAGTTATAATGCCACAACGTATTTAAACTGCCTAAAATTGACAACATGCCAACTAATGTAGTAGCTACTATTACCACCTATAGTCAATAATCAAAATAGTAGGTGTTCAACGAGAAGGAGCCGATTAAAACCAAAGGAGATAAAGATTGGCAACAAAAAAAACATCTACAAGATTCATTCATTTAAACTAATAAACAATTAAAACATAGTGGGGTGAAAACCAACCTACTACCATCAATGAAGGTTCATCACAAAGTAATTGGGGCTAGATTGCCTAATAATCTTGCCACAATTCAATTGGTTGAAAGAAATTGAACTAGTGAAGCGAATCAGAAACTTGTCATTTCATAACATATTACTATAGAAAAAAAAGACTTTAGAAAAAATTCTAAGGGATATCAATAAACAAGTCTTGGAGACCAAATATACATTGAACTTAGGACAATTATTGCAGGCGATTCCTATGTTTCATTATTAGCATTCTATTATTTGAGGAATGATTGTTTATTTCAACAATCAAAACAAATATTTAATTCACAATGTTTGAAAATGTCCCACTTGGCACCAGTTCATCGCTTTGAAATTAGACGCCATGTGAATGCAATACTTTTTATAGGTATTTAACTCTGAACACATTTTCTTTCTTAGAAGTGTCAATTATTAGCAACTACATATGCGTACGCAAACCTTTCATTTTATATTGCTAAAATTATGCTTATCAATTCTAGTTGCCATTTAGGGTTTTATTTCCTCTTGCTTCTCTCCTAACATATATCCCTCTTGTCATGTTTAGAATGTGATAAATGGAATACATTTTTCATCCATAATGATAATTGAATCCATTTTGTTTCAATCAATTTTCCATTGCTTACATATAGTCTTTAAATTTAAATAACGCATATTACTATATGTATTGCTAGATTTGAATATGGTTTAATCAAGACTTTAGATTATGCAAAGATAAGATTTTATTGTCTATTTTATCTTCAAGGGTTCAGACACTGTCTTTTTCAATTATACCACATTTTCTTGTGGTTTTGGTGATTCACAAGCAAATGTAGAACTTTTTTTCATGTTGGGTGACCCAAGCTTGCATGCTTGGAGTTACATATAATCTTATTCGGGGTTTTCCATTTTTTGTTGTTCATAATCCACATAGGCCGACCAAGTTTTCATCTTTCAAAAGCTAGTAAAGTAATGTTTGAATAATGGTTTTTTTAGGCTTGCATGTTATTTCAAAAATTCCATCATGTGTTTGAACATCGTCCAATGATAGTCTTTATATCAAGTTTTATTAATTGGGGTTTGACCTTGGCCTTGGCCTTATATTGTCAATAAATGGACTTTGTTCTTTTATCTTTTCATTTGCCCACTGTTAAGTAGCCCATTCACATATGTGTTATCCACTTTGTTTTTTTGTAGAGTGCCCCATTTCTTGATTTTTAATAGTCTATGTAAAGGGTCGAATCAACTATCATCTTGAATAACTCACCATGGTTGTTATAATTGCTCAAAAATAATGTCCAAAATTAAATGTAACTATTGTTCTCAATCATGCATTCAATTGTGAGTTGTAGTTTGTTAGTAATTAATGATATGGTTGTCATTGTTTGGGAGAAAAACAACTAAAATGGAGATATTGAATAAGGCAATCAAGTATGCAAATTAATAGTAATGGGTCAGAGGATAAAACTATTTTGTCAAAATAATAAAAATGTAATATTATATTAGAGGTATACCAAATGCAAGTGGATATTGATGAGAGATACAAAAAATGCAAATAGATAACGAAGAACAAGAAAATATAATTTAAAAGTTTATTGGAAATGTTAATAATGAAAACATAATCTTGAATGCTTGCTTTATATGTTTGCTTTCTAGTTCCAAGGATTTAATGGTTATTTTATATGCATTCATTGTAGATATAGGGATCAAATGGTTATTTTATGTGCATCCATCGAAGTTCCAAGGAATAAATGGCTACTATATATGCCCCATTGATTGGAGTTCCAAGGATTGAATGGTTACTATATATGCGTCCTTTGGAATTGCAGGGTCTTCATAGCTACTACATGGTATCCTTTGGAATTCCAAGGACTTGATAGCTATTATATATGTATCTTTTGGAGCTTTTGGGGGCACAATGTCTTAAGAGATGCATCATAAACCTTTTTATGTTTCAACACATGGGGCACCAACCTTGGTAAGGTTATGTACACATTTGATTCAACATAGACATGTTGTTAGGTGTCCACATGGTTGATCCACATGTCAATGATGATGTGTTAGTTTGTGTTAACATGTTGGAATATTCTTTTGTTAGCGTATATTTTGACATGTCACAAAAGTTTTCAAAAAAATTCCATCTAACATGGACCAAATATATTTGGAATATTCCTTCCTACACTTGTTCACATGCCCATGAAATAGTAATCCTACTTTTGCATAACCCAAAATGTTACTATTATTGCCATATTGTTAATGATGTTACAATAAAACAATTTGCACCAACTTACATTTAGGACACTAGAAATTCACCACCCTAGACGACACATTTAGTATTTGTCAATAACCCACACATTGCACTTGATAAACAATGTGCATGGAGAAAGTGACATCAGAAAAAACCAATAACAAATAAGAAGTTCATCCTCCTCTCATTGTTCCAAATCCAAAAGTACCCATGCCAACACCTCCACCGTTGCTCCTTATGGTACCCAACACTTGGACCATCTCTCCTTGGCCATTGCAACAAAAGATGCAAAGTGACACAAAAACCCACCATCGATATTTATAAATTATAATTTAAAAAAAAATCCAAACCATAATCCACATGCTCCATGTTAAAATAGTCTAGTGTACGATGACTTATGGAACCTAAAGACCAACTTCGATGAAGCTAATCATCATTAGAATTAACAAAGCTAACAACTTAAACATTTGAAATTTCTAGTTTCATGTAAATTGGGAGCTTATAATTTGGGTCCAAAATTGGCAACATTATGGATGGATGCAAGTGTTTTTAAAGAAAAGGAAAACATGAAAATGGGAAACTTTGTGAATGATGGTTATAGAAGATACCTTCTTGCACGCTTCTTTAAATGAGTATGAATTCCCAAAGATAATGACTATAAAGAGGATAATATGTAACTACATATCTTCAACCTAGTTATAGTATAAAGAACTTGCAAGTTGATAAAAACTTGATAAAACTTCAATCTCCTTTCTAGTGAATATGTTTTTGGTAAAAAAAAAGATCAAAGAACATTACAGTTAAAAAATTCCAAATTGGAAGTGGGTTCTCATGCCACTAGAAAAAAAATTGGCCGCAATAACAAAATGGACTAAATTGACTTGAGTACCCATTTAGATGTGTGTTTGATTAGATGATATTGATATGGATTGATTCAAACATTATGATAATATAATGGCCCAAAAACTAATTACTTGGCAACAAATCAAGGCTTCAAAGAAGATTTGAAAAATGATAGAGCATGTATACAAATAATCTTTGAGTAACACCTCTTGAATCAATGTGGAATGATGCAAAATTATAATTGAGCAAATTTTCTTTGCCACTTGTTTCACTCTCACTTTTGCAACCCTATATACAATCCAAAGTCTAACCAAGATTTTGATCCAAATATTGTTGAAATAAAATCTTTTAAAGAGATTGTAGTAATAGCTCCAACAATTTACATCAATTGTAGAATAGTTGTAGGTTGACACAACATGTAATTGCAAATCCTCCATAGGTTCCCACAAAGTCTTGCTAAAGAGTTTTGATGATCCTTCCTTTTTAGGGCGCAACTCGTGTTGCCAACATTTCAAGATTGTTGCCAAATGATCTTATAAATAAAAAATATTGACCATATTCTTCATTTAATAAAGAAATTTTGAATTAGGATACAATGAAACCTAAGTGAACAAATTTATTTGCACATGGGAGTTGCAAGTAAATGGCCTTTTCTTGGGAATGATGTTGTAAATCTTCCTTTCAAGAAGCTTCCTTTCAAGTGTACCTACGACTTTGAAATTACCTCTTTAGCAATTGGGCCCACACTTTGAAAGCTAGTTTGAAGACAATTTTTTTTATAAATAAATTCCTTTCTAGAATTGGACTCAACAATATTTTAAAAAAATAGAATAAAAATTTATTAAAGCCCCCAAGTAAATAACTTAAGGGTTTAGATTCAAATAAGATTCATAAGCATTTCGTAACATCTATTGTTGCAACTTGGATATTAGTTTTTTTATCATTTCAAAATACTATTGTGTGAAACAAAAACTTCAACATTAGAAGCAAAACAACGATTCTAATTCAAAAGATACATAAAGAAGCAATGTTTCACAAGAAAATTTTGATTCAAAGATAAAATCTCATGTCCATGAACACACCAAAAAAATGTTTTGTTAGAAACATCAAATTCCTCTTATAAATATTTTCTAGAAGACAGTGCAACTTTAAGAAAATCTTGGAAAGATGTCCTAATCAATCAAGATAAACCTAATTGGTGTCAAACTAATCTTTTAAAAGTTTGGTTATAAATATAAACATCTAAAATATTTCAGTACCCCTTTTCAATTTTTAATAAATTGGTACCAAGAATCAATAATGGGAAATTGGTAATGGGAATTAATAGTCAGAAATTGATAATAAGGATCAATAATTAAAAATTAGTAGTAAAAAATTTGAGATGAGTTTTTGGCTATTAACATCCTCCTCCATTCTATTTGTGATTATGTCTTGATGATCATTGTTAAAATCTATCAACAAGTCCTAGATCAAAACTTGGCATCAAAAGATTATTAATTTACTTTTACCATATCCGTCACTCCTTGGTCATTCGATGTTTATTGAAAAATTGGGGCAAAATCCTATGCCACATTATCATGTCTAGGTGTTGAGTCTACAAGGGAAATCGCTTCTTCAACTTTAGTAGTATTGGTTCTAGTTTTGGTTCCAATGACAAGGAGATGTTTGATTCTGATCTTAGTGATAGGGTTGGTTCTAATTTTGGTTCTCACAATATTAGTTTTGGTACCAATCTCCCTTACTATAGACAGTTCACCCAAATTGACCTCCATTTGAGTTTTGGTGTTCTAATCATTCCTTTAGCTCTCACTCACACATCCAAATCTTGTCATGTTTGCCATCATTTTTGTATGGAAAAAGGGAGGCATAAAATGTGGGAATGCACATTAATAGGCCTTGAGATGATTGCATTGTCATTGTCATCCCTCCGAGATGACTCGAAAGAATCTTGAATCAATTTAGTAATTCAAGCTTGTAATGTTCCCACTTGTCCAACTGAACTCAACAGGCCTTTTGTTGGTAGATGAGTAGTTTTGTGTTCATGAAGGCATGTTCCATCTAAGGGTTTCAAACTCTTCAATTTGGTGATGCCAAAGGTCTATTAACTTTGCCTTGCCCCCCAATCTTTCATTTTTGGTAACCAAGGTTTCAAAAATCCTTTTCAAATATAAGGATATTGTCCTTAAGGTCTTGGATAGTCCTCTTGCACATTGGAAATCATTTTGGTGTTGTGTCAAAGTTCTTCTTGTCAGTGTTCACTTTTGTTCTACAGTGTGGAATTCTCTGTTTCTAATTGAATGATTTATAATTTGATGACCTTGAGCTTGCTTTATGTGATCTTGGATGCAAAATCAATTGAACATCCCTTTGCCTCCTCCCTTGAGTGCTTGGCATGAAGAGCTTCATGGTCCGCCTATAATTAGTTGTAAACCATGGAAATCGTTGAAATTCGATCCTTCACTTATGGTAGTTGACTTTGGTAAACTTTTTGGTTTGGACTTTGATAAATGTCGCCTAGACCTCTTACAAACTTTGAACTTCTTTTTGGAGCCCTTCCATCATTAAAACATCATGTTGATAACTATCTTCTAGTTGTTGGTACTGTCTACGAAGATTGGTAACTTGTTCAACCCTCTAGTGGATTCTACCTCCTCCAATGGTTGTTGTGACCTTTTTGCTTGGAAATTTAGCATGGAGTCTAAATTGATTGGTGTGCATAGGGTAGGTGCCTTTGGTGACGATGACTTAATTTTTGAATCAAATCAAAAAATTCCAAATTGTCATATTCATCATTTGGGTCCGATTCCGGTAGTTTGGTTTTTAGTTCCAAAGGAAACCATTCTCATAGTAGGATGTTTACTACCTATGTAGGGCCAAATTTTGGTTCATTTCCTGCACTTTCCTTTGACTTTGAAAGCACCAAAAAGTCTTAAATGCAACTGTACAAGCTGTAGAAAAGAACAACAAACGAGTCAATTTGGTTCCCTTCTTTTGCCATCATCACAAGAAGCATGAGCTTCTTTGTAACATAAGTTGTTATATTCCCTTTCAACCAAATTACTTGCAATAGTGCAAGCATTCTTGCCATGTACTTGCCCTTGAATTGCACAACCTTTTAGCCCTCCTTATGCACAATTGCGTCTTTTAGTGTAAGCCTTATGCACATGTCTATGATTTCATCTTGCTTATAGTTCAGTCGAATGGTGATTCCAACATTAGGAAGATGCAACATTTCATCGACTATCTTTTCAGTAAGGGAAATTGGTTGCCCTTGCACCACTGAATAGATTTTTTGGGGGGTGTATTGAATGATGCCATGTAGCCACTCCTTCATTAATGGCCAAATTGGGGTGAGCCAAATGTTGAAAAAATAAAAAAACTCCTACCTATTTTGCCCATTGAACATCTCTCCCTCCCACCCGTCTTTCAAACTTATCCATTTTGGCAAATATTACCTTGCCTCTACCTCTCAAAGTCACTATCATTATGACCCTCTTTTTTTCTCTTCCTTAACTTCATAATTTGGTTTCAGTTCTACACTTTTCAGTTTTGGTTGAAAGCTCTCAAAGGCTTTCCCTCGTTCTTTTCATAGTCTCTTTATCTCTTGTTATTTTCTAGCAAACCTTTCCACTTCTTTTTTGCTAATTTCTTCTCTCATCCTAATGTCGAATGTTATAGTGTTAAGATCCAAAGTGTAAGAAAAAAAATCATCAACTATTGTGGAAAGGAAAATTTGAGGCCCTTTTATAGGTGTTAGAAGGGATGAACAGGACATGTTAGTGGGGAAACCTTTTGGATGAAAAATGTGATAGTTGGGAACTTGAACCATTGCATTAGTTCTTGGCTTAAATGGTTTGAGTTGACAAGCTTGAATGAAAAAAATCTTTGGATGCTACTAAGATTTTTCATCCATGGGATAGATTTTGTTGCATTTTCAATGGTGGATTTCACCTAGTCAAAATCATTTGCAGATTCTAGATTGTTGGAATCTAATGGTTTTTTTTATATTGAATTATCTTGGTTGATATTCATTGGTTACAATACTAAATTTCATTAGAAGGGCATTTTTTGGCAATTCGGTTCTCTAGTATCAATTAGCAATTATGTTCCCTAGTAACGATTCCCAATTCGGTTCCTCAGTTATTAACTACCAGTTTGCTTCCTTAGTTATTGATTGCGAGTTCAGTTCTATGGGTATCGATTGATAATTTGATTATGTGGGTATCAATTGGTAGTTCAATTCCAAGGTTACCAACTGATTTTTGGTGCTTCTTCCAAGGCATAATTTGGTTTTTGCTGCAACTCCAATTTAGCTGATGGCTTGGGTTGTATTTTGTTGGGGATTGCATTATCATCTTGTTAGATTCCTTAAAGGTGTTGATCATTTTTTTATTATTGGAGTTATATTACAAAACCAATTTTTGATGGGGTATTGTCATTAATGTTTATCTTCCCCCTTTGGTTGTGGCTTCCAGTTTTCAGGAAGCAACATGCATAATTCTGTAAAATTTTAGTTTGTTGATGTTGACCAAAATAAGGTTTGCGTTGAATTTTTTGATAATGACCAATAATATAGTGTTGTTGGGGAGACAATATTGAATCTAATAAGGTCCAAACCATCAGCGTTTGAATTTACCAATGTGGGGTTTTCATGTTTTAAGGAACCAAAGCAGAAAATCCCCAATGGAAAAAAAAAATTCTTTATAATGAATTTGTGCCCATTGAACTCGATTCCATTGTCATTGCCTTAAGGTGGAAACAATTGTGTCCCTAGCCTCATCCAATCATTCTAATTGAGATAGTCTAGTGGCCAAGACTCAGATTGGGGAAAAGTCTTTGCTTATCTAGGGGTTTGTTGGAAGTAATTATTTTGTCCACATTAGAGGATGAAGACCATAGACCAACTCATACAAAGTATGTCCATTGGTCACCTTGAATGTAGTTCAATATGCATACATAATTGTGTGCAAATGTTTGTCCCAATTTGATTGTTTTTTGTTTACTAACTTGGTTAAAAGAATGCAAATTACCTTGTTGGTTGATTTTGCTTGGTTGTTGCCTTGAAGGTGATAGGTTGTTGAGCCAGTGTGTTTCATTAGAAAATGTGTGGTTAGCACTTCAATTGCTATATTGATGAAGTGCACACCTTTATTGTTAACCAAAATAAGGGGACACTTGAATCTAGTGAGGATGTTTTCATACATGAACTTTGCAATCACCACAATTATGTTGGTGTGTAACGCTTTGGCTTCCACCCACTTGGTGCCATAATCGGTTACCACTAATATGTACCAATTTCTTATGGTTCAACCAGTTGGTTTGATGGGACTTGTGAAATCAATGCCCCACTTCATGAAAGGCTCGGCCAGTAGGGTGGTAACTAGATGGGCCATACATGCTAATGATATATTTCTTGCACACTAGCAAGCATGACAAATTGACAATACATCTAGACATCCTTATGTAATGTAGGCCACTAGTATTTGGCATTTAAAATCTTTCGATTAATAATGTGTGCTAAGAAATGGCCACCACCCACATCATTATACATCTCTTTAATGATCATTGAAATTTCTTTCGGGTGTAAGCAACACTTTAGATCCCAATCTTGACCTTG
>Ga0116226_10001786_pt1 | contig 18623 bp, 20 predicted proteins | sample S1TSphfallax_FD_89692 | JGI IMG/M metagenome (GOLD analysis project Ga0116226, IMG submission 89692) | Host-associated microbial communities from peat moss isolated from Minnesota, USA - S1T2_Fa - Sphagnum fallax MG | ecosystem: Host-associated > Plants > Peat moss > Unclassified | place: USA... | reverse complement strand
GGCGAGCACGAGGCCTTCGGCGAAGCCGGCCGCGATGTCGTTGCCGAAGAAGTGCAGCGCTTCGGGCACGAGCAGCGCGGCGGTGTGCACGGACTGGTCCTTGCGGTCGCTCTTATAGGTGTCGTAGTCGATGTCGGCGAGCGCGGCGCCTTCGATCAGCACGCGGCTGGCGTCGTGCGCGTGGACGCGGGTCCCGGAGATGGGACTGAGCTCGGGGAAGGCGATGGCGACCTCGCGGATGCCGCGCGGTTTGGCGGCGCGGATGGCGGTGCCTCCGCCCTTGCGGAACTCGTCGAGCGAGAGGGACTTTGCTTTGCCCAGGCCGACGACGAGCAGGCGCTCGGCGGCGACGCCGGCGGGGGCGTGGATCAGGACGGTCTCGCCGAGTGCGGCCTTGAACTCGCCCGAGCCAAGGACGCTCGCTGCGGCGGCTTTGATGGCGGCCGAGGCCGTCAGGAGCGTCGGCGCGGCAGGGGCGTCCTTTCCGGTCACGGAGTCAGCCGCGAAGACGGCGAGCAGCGGTGCGGTGAAGGCGGCGGGGTCTTGAAAGAGCAGCTTCGTGTTCATTGATATATGGTACCGTTGGCTACCCTAACCGCCTCATCATCCGCGTGAAAATATCGCGCACTATTCGCCAGAGAAGTAAGCCCATGAATGCGGTAAAGAAAAGAACGACACTCCAGAAGAGCAGCCCTTCAATGAGCATTAGCCAGAATCGATAATCTCGGAACATATAGAGCCAGTCATGCAACCTCATTCGGCCATACTCTCACGCCCTCACGCCTACTCAAGGACAGATTTCGTTTCCTTGCAAGATTAGACCTATCCAGCAGCGAGTGCCTTCATGAAGTGACTTCGGGAAGCGTCGGGTGCTACTATCGAAAGTCGGGCGGCGGGCCGGGCGAGACTGTGGTCCGCGCCAATTTTTCGAGAGATTCGGCAGAAGAGGTCCATCATGTCAGGCCATTCAAAATGGGCGACAATCAAGCATAAGAAGGGCGCGCTCGATGCCAAGCGCGGCAAGATCTTTACCCGGTTGATCAAGGAGATCACCATCTCTGCCAAGCAGGGCGGCGGCGATCCGGACGGAAATCCTCGGCTTCGCGGAGCCATCGCTGCGGCGAAGGCGGAGAACATGCCCGCCGACAACATCAAGCGGGCGATCCAGCGCGGCACGGGCGAGCTTGAGGGCGTCAGCTACGAGGAGATCACCTACGAGGGCTACGGACCGGGGGGCGTTGCCGTCATCATCGACGTGCTGACAGACAACAAGAACCGGGCGGTCAGCGAGATTCGCCACGCGTTCTCGAAGAACGGCGGGAACCTGGGCGAGTCGAACTCGGTCTCGTGGATGTTCACCAAGAAGGGCGTGATCGTGGTCGCGAAGGATGCGGTCTCCGAGGACAAGCTGACCGAGATCGTGCTCGATGCGGGTGCGGAAGACCTTTCGGACGAGGGCGACAACTGGGAGGTGCTCTGCGAGCCGAAGGAGTTCGAGAGCGTGATGAACGCGCTGAAGGCGGCGAAGATCACTCCCGAGCACGGCGAGGTCACGATGATTTCATCGACCTATACGAAGCTCGAAGGAGCGACGGCGAATCAGATGATGAGGCTGCTGGAGACGCTGGAAGATCTGGACGACGCGCAGAACGTCTACTCGAACTTCGATATGGAGAGCCAGGCGGTCGCGGCGGGGTAAGCGGCGGCGGAGGTTTCGCGAGAAGCCGCCGGATCTCGGCGGCTTTTTCGTGCGCGGCTTCAGATTTGAGGCAGTCTTTAGAACAGAATGATTGGAGCGTCGGATGAAGCTGGTTTCGAGTTCGAGGGTGTTGGTCTTGGCTGCCGCCGTTGCAACCGCATTCACCCCATGGGTGGCGGCGCAGCAGTTTTCATCGTCGCGTTCTGGGGTTGACGGGAGCGCCTCGGGCGCAGGCAGTCCGGCGACAGCCGCCGAGCCCAGGCCGTTTCCCGTCGATCGACCCTATCCCTTCGAGTACGGTGTCATCGCCCAAGGCGGCTTCGGCGTAACCGAGGATCGGGGCGGATTCAAGTTCCTCATGGCCGGCGTCCACGCGGGCAAGGTGCTCTACCGGCACGATAAGCCGGGCCTGCTGGACGGCAACTTTGAGTACGCGGTGGAGCTCTTCCCCTACTGGCAATCGTTAACGCCGAAGTTTCAACGGGCCGCTTGCGTAGCGATCCCAAACTCGCCCGGCATCTCCTGCTCGCCCCTGTATACAGTAGGGGGGACCTTTACCGGTGCCTCCGTCACGCCCATCATCCTGCGCTGGAACATCGCCATCAAGGGCAGATTCGCGCCCTATGTCCAGGGTGCGGGCGGTCTTCTCTGGACGAACCACAAGTACCCCGCCTTCGGCTCGCCTATCCTGAATCTCACCAACGACGGCCCGAACACCGACGCCAGCGTCTGGAACTTCACACCCCAGGGCGGCGTTGGCCTTCACTACTTCCTCAGCGACGACCGCTCGATTGACTTTGGCGCGAACGCGGTCCATATTTCAAGCGCCTCGCTCGGCGACAAGAACCCCGGCGTGAACGCGAGCGTTCAGTTCTCGCTCGGCTACACCTTTTGGAAGTAGGCAGCAGGCAGCAATGAACCATGACGCCATCATCGAGTGTGTCCCCAACTTCTCCGAAGGAGTGGACGAGGGCAAGGTCCGCCAGATCGTCTCGGCGATGAATGTGCACGGCGTTCGCTTGCTGGACTGGTCCCTCGATCCGACGCACAACCGCTCCGTGGTAACCGTTGCGGGAGCGCCCGAGGCGGTCGCCGAGGCCGCGATTCGCGCCGCCGGCAGGGCGGCCGAGTTGATTGACCTTACCCGGCAGAGCGGCGTCCATCCTCGCATCGGAGCGGCCGATGTCGTTCCTTTTGTTCCGGTTAGCGGAATCTCGCTGGCGGAGTGCGCGATGCTCGCGCGGCAGGCGGGTGTCCAGATCTGGCGGCGCTACGGCGTTCCCGTCTACTTCTATGGCGCTGCGGCGGCCCGGCCGGACCGTGTTCAACTCGAAGACGTCCGCCGCGGCCAGTTCGAAGGTCTCCGCGAGGCCGCGCTGCGCGATGCCATGCGCCGGCCGGATGTCGGCGGCCCGGAGCTGCATCCTCGTGCGGGAGCAAGTGCTGTAGGAGCGCGCAGCTTCCTCATCGCATACAACCTCTATATCGGGCAAGCTGGCGTATCGCTCGAAGCCGACAGCGCGCACGAAGTGAATGGCTCCGCTCATCGCGCCATCGCGCCGCCGGACATCGCCGCCGCCCGCGCTATTGCCCGCGACATCCGGGGCTCAAGCGGCGGTCTGCACGGTGTTAAGGCCATTGGCGTCATCGCCAACGGGCGCGCTCAGGTCAGTATGAACATTACCGACTACCGCGCCACGCCGATGCGTCAGATCTACGACACCGTCAAGGCGATCGCCCAGCAGCACGGCGTCGCCATCACCGAGGGCGAGTTGATTGGCTTGATTCCGGAGAGTGCCTTTGAGCCGGATTCCGAATGGATACGTCAAACCAGTGGCTTCGATGCCGAGTCCAAGGTGCTCGAACGCAAGCTGCATCAGCCGATGGAGTGGCCCAGCACGCATTAGCTTGCGCTGCGACCCCGCGGCATCGACAATAGTCAGGACAGCATTTCAGGGGAGATCTTCCAGTGAATGGATTCAGTAAAGGCGTAGTGGTGGCGGCGATCGCGGCCTGTTCCGTAATGGCAGGCACCGCGGCGAGCGCGGCCCAGTTGAGCAACGATGCGAAGTCGGCCATCCCGAAGGACGTCCAGCAGTTGATCGTCGTCGACTACCGCGCTATGCAGAACTCGACCGCGGCGATGAACCTCAAGGACCGCGTCCTGCCGCCCGAGTTGAAGCGCCTGGAGTCCGCGCTCAAGAGCTCGGGCCTCAAGGTAGACCAGGACGCCGACGTGCTCTGCTTCGCCGCATTCCGCACCGGCCCCAGTGCCGATTCGGCACGGATCCTCGGCGTCGCGCAGGGGCAGTTCCAGACCCGCGCCATCCTCGCCAAGTTTGCCAAGGACAAGGTCAAGACCCGCACCGTGCGCAGCAAGACCGTCTATCCCATGGGCGCGAGCGGCGATGACGTCGTTTTCTTGAACCAGACCACCATGGTCTTCGGCGACAAGAAGTCGGTTGACGCGGCCCTCGAGGCCTACGACGGCCTCCAGCAGAACTTCCTCGCCAACGGCGACATGGTCAACGAGATGGGCGCGGTCGACTCGAAGGCGGTCTGGAGCCTGCTCGACGCCAAGGGTACGCAGACCATGATGAAGAGCGTTCTCGGCGGAGCCTCGCAGTTGACCGACTATGACACCGTGCGCGACCGCATGAAGAGCTCGCGCTACACCATGGACTTCTCGAACGGCGTCAAGTTCGATATGGCCGTGGTCATGTCCGACACCCTGACCGGAGCGACCGCCGCGACGCTGATGAAGGGTGTCGCGCTGCTCAAGAAGACCCAGGGCTCGCAGATGGAGAAGCAGGCGCTGGACGAGACGACCATCGACTCAAACTCCGGCACGCTGACCGTCTCGTACGCCTCGACCGACAGCCAGTTCTCCAGCCTGCTTGGATCGCCGCTCTTCCAATCGGTCGTAAAATAAGGTCCAATTCGGGATCACACGCGGGCGGCCCTTCGGGGCCGCCCCGACTTATTTAGCACCCTCTAACCTCCTCCTGCCGCATCGTGGCCACACGGATGCATCCGCACCGGGCATGGACAGCGGACTGTACGCGGCATATACGGGTTTGCTCTCAAGGACACAGGCGCTCGATACGGCGGCGAACAATCTGGCCAATACGGCTACGGGTGGATTCCGCGCGGAGAAGGACTACTTCCGCGGCGTGATGGTGGACAACCTGGGAGGGACCGAAGGCGACTCCCAGGTTGGCGGGACGGTGAACAGCTACGGCGTGCTGGGGGGCAGTGCGCTGGACTTCAGTCAGGGCGCGACCACGGCAACTGGCAATCCGCTGGATCTTGCGCTTGAGGGCGACGGCTTTTTCGCGATCCAGACGCAGCGCGGCGTCCGCTACACGCGCGAGGGAAGTTTTACGCGGTCCGCAACCGGGACCCTTCAGACGCCCGCGGGCGAGCCGGTTCTCGACGCACTGCAGCAGCCCATCATTATTCCCACCGGCGATGTGAACGTCTCGGCCAACGGGACCGTCTCCGTTGCGACGCCCGCCGGCAGCAATATCGTCGGGACGGTCGGCGTCTTCAGCTTCGCGGACAAGCGCGCCTTGCAGGCCGACGGGACGAACCGCTTCAGCGTTCCCGCGGGTACGCTGCCCATTGCGGGTACGGCGATGGTGCGCCAGGGCGCGATCGAAGGCTCGAACCAGGATGCCGTGCAGGGAACCATGCAGATGGTCCTCACCCAGCGACAGGCGGAGCTGATGCAGAAGGCGTTGACGGTCTTCTACACGGAGTTCGACAAGACGGCGGCCGAGGAGCTTGGGAAGGTGTAAGGACAGGGAACGGGGATCAGGCAACAGAGAGTAGAGGAGCGACGCGATGATTCGAGCGATGTACACAGCGGCAAGCGGCATGAGCGCACAGCAGGCGAACCTGGACACGGTGGCGAACAACCTGGCGAACTCCGCCACCGCCGGCTTCAAGCAACGGCGGCTCCAGTTCCAGGACATGGTCTACCAGAACCTCGTCACCCCCGGCTCCGCGTCGAGCCAACAGACGACCTCCGCCGGCCTCCAGATTGGCCTCGGAACCCGGCCCATCGACAGCGAGGTCATCATGACCCAGGGAGAGTTCAACCAGACCGGGAACACCTTTGACCTCGCCATCTCCGGCTCTGGGTTCTTCCAGGTTCAACTGCCCAACGGCACCATCGCGTACACGCGGGCGGGCAACTTCAACCTCACCAACACCGGACAGGTGGTCGATCCCAACGGCAACCAGCTGATCCCGTCGCTGACGATCCCGTCGAACGCCATCACAGTCACCATCTCGCCCTACGGCGTCGTCACCGCGAACCTTCCCGGACAGACCCAGTCCAGCCAGCTTGGACAGTTGCAGCTTGCGACCTTCCCCAACCCCGGCGGCCTTGCCTCGCTCGGTGCCAACCTCTTCCAGCCGTCCACCTCGTCCGGTAACGCGATCACCGACAACCCCGGCGGCAACACCGGCATGGGGACCCTCCAGCAGGGCTATCTCGAAAACTCCAACGTGGACATCGTTACCGAGTTCGTGCAGATGATCCTCGCGCAGCGCGCCTACGAGAGCAACTCGAAGGTCATCCGCACCGCGGACGATATGTACTCGCAGATCAACGGTCTCATCCGGTAGCCGCCATGAGATTCATCCGCCAAATCGCATGGTTCGTCGCCGCCCTATTCGGCCTTGGCTGGACGCTGGCCTGGGTCAGCGGTCTCAAGGCCGCTACGCCGGATTCCATCGACGTCATCGCGCAGCGCGCGGAATCTCGCGGCTACCGCGTCCGCGGCGTCCGCTGGGACCCCGTCCTGCAGCAGCGCTGGGTGGTGCTCGAGAGCATCGCGCACCCCGAGCGGCCGGCCTTCGCCGAGCTGACCGGTGACGGGAGCCCAGCCCCGGCGTCCACCGCGGTCACCATCGTAACGGCAAGTGAGACCGCCTTCCTAAAGCCCTCCGAGATGGCGGTACGCTCTGGCGACCGCGTCGTTCTGTGGAGCGCCGAGCCGAATATGCGGATGCAGATGGGCGCGGTTGCCGAGGCCAACGCGGTGGTCGGCGACCGTATCGCGCTGCGGGTCACCGGCGCCGGCATCAATGGCGATACCGGCTGGCGTGCCTTTGGCGTCGTGCGCGGTCCGGGAAGTGTGGAGCTCGAACCATGAAAAAGATCACTTCGGCATCTGCAACTGCATTCCTCCTGCTTGGTGTTGCATCTCTGGACGGGTCCGCCCAGAACTCGCTCCGCAAGCGGCTCTTGCCCTCGAACACCAACATCGCCTCCAACTCGCTTGCCGCCTATGTGGAGCGGGTCCGCAAGGAGACGCAGAACGCCCAGCCTACCTCCGGAGCGATCTGGACCGAAACGGGAAGGCTCACGCGTCTGAACACCGACGTCCGCGCCATGCGGCCGAACGACCTCATCCAGGTTGTCGTCTCGGAGAGCCTGGCCGCCACGACGGACGGCACGGTGAAGAATACGCGAGCGTCCGCAGCTAACTCCTCGATCACCGGCCTGATCGGCGCGCTGAAGACGAGCAATGCACTGCAGAACCTGCTGGCGCAGACCTCGTCGAACTCGCTGAACGCGGCGGGTTCGAGCGTCACCAACTCAAGCCTGACCACGACCTTCGGCGGCCAGGTCATCGATGTGCTGCCGAACGGCATGCTGGTCATCGAGGCGGCGCGGCAGGTCGAATTCGCGCAGCAGACGCAGACCATCATCCTGCGCGGCCTGGTCCGGCCGGAGGACATCTCGCAGGAAAACCAGGTGACCTCGACCGCCATCTCCAGCCTCGAACTTGAGGTGAAGGGCAAGGGCATCGTGAACGACTACACCCGGCGGCAGAATCCGCTGGTGCGCTGGCTGCAGCAGATTTTGGTCTTCTAAGGGTGGCGATGGTGAGGGCAGGCAAAGACGAAAAGCGGGGATTCTTCGCCGCACTCAGAAGGACGGCGTACCTGCCCGGTGTGCTGGCTGTGATTGCGGGCGGTGCCAAGGCTTCCCCCGCTCAGGCCCCGGCTCCCCAGACCCCCGCGGCCCCTGCTCTGCGTCGTCCAGGCACAAATCCCAACGCCGCCCAGGTCACTGCGGTGCCCCCCGCAGCCGTCGTCCCGCAGGCCTCGCAGCTTGGCCCGCTGGCCGTCAGCGCCCCCGCGGGCGTGCCCGAACCCCCCGCCCACATGGCCCGCGTCAAGGACATCGCCTCCATCGAGGGCATTCGCGACAACCAGCTCGTCGGGTACGGCATCGTCGTCGGCCTGCACGGCACGGGTGACAGCCAGCAGACCACCTTCCCCATCCAGACACTCGTCTCGACGCTGCTCCGCATGGGCGTCAGCGTCCCCGCCACCTCCATCAAGACGCAAAACCTTGCCGCAGTCTTTATCTCCGCGACGCTGCCGCCCTTTGCCGAGCCGGGAACGAAGCTGGATGTGACCGCCGCCTCGGCCGGCGACGCGCAGAGCCTCGAAGGCGGCCTGCTGCTGATGACGCCGCTCTACGGTCCGGATGGCAAGATCTACGCCCAGGCCGAGGGACCCTTAGTCGTCGGCGGCTACGCCCTTAGTGTCAACGGCAACATCAAGCAGTACAACCATCCGACGACCGCGCGAATCCCCGCCGGGGGAATCGTCGAGCGCGGCCTTACGCTCGACCTCGTCGGCCGCCAGAGCTTCACCCTGCTGCTGAACCAGGCGGACTTCCGCAGCGCGGAGTCGATGGCTGATTCGATTAACAAGGAAGAGGGCCGTGCGGCCGCGCGATCGATCGACAGCCGCCGCATCGACCTCCAGGTCAAGCCGGGCGAGGATATTCCGCAGCTCCTGGCTCGGATCGAGGCCGTCGAGGTGCCGTTCTACCCCCGCGCCAAGGTCGTCGTGAATGAACGCACGGGCACGGTCGTCATCGGCGGCATGGTTGTGCTGCAGCCGGTCTCGATCCTGCACGGCGGCCTGGCCATCAACGTGGTCACGGAGTTCCAGGTCTCGCAGCCCGCCCCGTTCTCGAACACCGGAACGACGACCACCGTCGCCCAGACCTCTGTGCAGGCGCGCGACAAACCAGTGAACAAGATCGAGCTGAAGCAGGGCGCGACCGTGGACGACCTTGTACGCAGCCTGCAGGGCATCGGCGCCTCGGCCCGTGATGTCATCTCCATCTTGCAGGCGATGAAGGCGGCCGGCGCCCTCGAAGCCGAGATTGAGGTCTTATGAGCACAAGCGGAATCGTTCAGGGAACTCTGCTGAAGATGGCGGCCAACGCGGCCACTCCCGGTGCCGACGCCCTGGCGATGCAGCGCCAATTGAAGATTGAAGACGCCGCCGAAAAGTTTGAAGGCATGATGCTACAGGAGCTCTTGAAGCCGCTTCAGGAGAGTCAGGACAGCGAATTTACCGGCCTCGGCAGCGGATTCGGCACTGGCGAGGAAGACCGCGACGACACCCTTGACACCATCTCCAGCTTCGGAACGGAAGCCCTCGCCAATGCCATCGCAAAGCACGGCGGCCTGGGCATCGCGAAGCAGGTGATGCGCCAGATCAGCGGGCTTGACGCGATCTCCCGCAATCCGGCAACAAACAATCCCATGGTAACCGCCGTCGCCGAAACCGCAAACAACTTCAGTCACAAAGGTGGGGTTCCAACCTACAACCGCAGTCCGAAGGTTCAGAACGGGAGTTTGGACGAGAAGGCCAGGAAAAAGTCATAAAGTACTAAAGTGTCAGACGCGATGGCCGATCTGGTGTTGTAGATGGAGGAAGTCTCATGAGTATCTCAAACGGAATTGGAAGTTTGCCGGCCCTGTCGAACTCGGTGACCCCCGCGTCCCAGACGGCGCCCGCGGGGAAGGATCAGCAGGTCAAGACCACCGCCGTCACGCCCCCGACCACCGCCAAGGTGAACCAGGCCGACGACCAGGCAGTGATCAGCTCGACCAGCGGTCTGCTCACCCAGGCCCTCAGCGCCTCGGACGTCCGGCTCTACAAGGTTTTACCGCTCCAGGCGGCAATCGCATCGGGCGACTATAACGTTTCTTCGTCCGCTGTGTCGGATAAGATCATCACCTCTCTGACCAGCTAGACTTCCGCGACAAATCGCAGCCTCGCCCTACAGCAGCGTCTCTTGAGAGTGTCATCCTGAGCAAGGTCCGGCGCGCTCAGCGCCGGACGAGGTCGAAGCATCTGCGGTGTGGAACTGCAACAACTGCGCAAGACTCCCTAAGCGGCCGAAGCCGCATCGATTCCAAAAATTACGTGGTCCAAACGCCGCATCGTCTTCGCGGCGATGCGTCGGCGCGTGCCCCAAACGGGCTCCGGCGTTGGTTGCCAGGCAGATTAAACGTGCCTGATTTCAAGCATCTGCGGTTGGGCCCGAAACTTGCTCTTCCAGCCCGCTAGAACGGGGTGGAGCGACGATGGCGGAGAAGGTGAAGCTGAGTGAGGCATTGGAACGGACAGCGGCCGCGCTGGCCATGTTCGATGGCGATGCACTGGAAGAGTTGACGGCCCGTCTGAACGCGGCGGCCGAGGGGCAGGTTGAGATCGAACGGGAGCCCGTCGAAGCCATCAAGGCGCGGCAGAGAATTCTGGCAGAGGTATTGACCGCGACCGAACAGAGCATCAATCTGCTCCGTCGTCTGCGGGAGCGAAAGGCGGGAAACGAATGGGCTCAATGATCTCGGCAATCAACATCGCGCAGGAAGCTCTGGCCGCGGAACAGAGCGCGCTGAACACCACGGCGAACAACGTCGCCAACCAGAACACCCCGGGATATACCCGGGAGATCCCCAGCTTCACCACCCAGGACACCTACCTGCTGAACGGGTATCAGCAGGCCGACGGAGTCACCGCCGGAACGCCCACCTCCGTCCGCGACCGTGTCCTCGAACAGCGTGTCGAGCAGCAGACCCAGGTCTCCTCGGCCTCCTCCACGCTCGAAACCGCGCTCAACTCCGTCCAGGACGTCTTCGGCCTCACTGCCTCTTCCACCTCGACCACCGTAACCGCCCTCGGCACGGCCGTGGACTCCTTTTTCAGCTCACTGACCGGTCTGGCAAACAATCCCTCCGAGTCGGCGACGCGGCAGGAGGTGTTGAGCGCGGCTGGAAATCTCGCCACCGCATTCAACACCGCCTCCACCCAGTTGACTTCCATCACCAACGGCCTCAACACCGATGCCCTCACCATCGTCGGCCAGGTGAACTCGCTGCTCGGCAGCATCGCAAGTCTCAACGAGAAGATCGCCGTGCAGGACCCCAACTCCGATGCCGGCGTGCTTGAGGACCAGCGCCAGGCAGCGATCACGCAGCTTTCGCAATATGTCGGGCTCGACCAGATCACCACATCGAACAACGGCATCGACCTCACCACCAGCAACGCCGGGCTGCTGGTAGCTGGCAATCTAAGCTACCCCCTCACGGCCAGCCTGGTTGGCGGCGCGGTCCAGATCACCGCTGGCCCGAACAACACCAACATCTCCACCGGCCTCACCGGCGGCTCGCTGGGCGGCACACTCACCGCGCTCGACACCAGCATTCCTCCCATCGTCAGCAACCTCGACACCCTCGCCTACTCCATCGCCACCGCGGTGAACGCGCAGAACGAGCTTGGTGTCGACGCCAACGGCAACGCTGGCCAGGCCCTCTTCACTATCGGCACCACCGCCCCCGGCTCCGCCGGCACCATCGCCGTCGCCGTCACAGATCCGAACCTGGTCGCGGCGGCGGGCGCCGGCGAGGGATCCTCAGGAAACACGAACGCCACGCTGCTCGCGAACCTCGTCAACGCCAACATCGCCGGCGGGACCACGGCCGACTCCTATCTTGCCTCGACACTCGCCCAGATCGGCGAGGCCGCCTCGAACGCCACCACTGACAGCACGCTTCAATCCACGACGCTCGCCCAGCTAACCACCCAGCAGAACACGCTCTCCGGCGTCTCGCTCGATGAAGAGGCCTCGAACCTCACCGAGTATCAACGGTCCTATCAGGCCGCGTCGCAGCTCTTTTCCATCATCGATACGCTCTTCGCCAGCGCGCTCAATTTCGGCGTCGTCACCTCGGTCTCATAAGGGCGAGGACAAGGGACAAGGGAACAGAAGCATCAGGAGAAGGAACAGGAGAACACGATGAGGGTCGATCCGTTTTACGTCCAGAACACGCTCGTGCCCGCGCTCAACGATGCCACCGCCAACGAGGCCAGCCTCTCCGAGGAGCTCTCCAGCGGACTCCGCGTAACCAGCCTCTCCACCGACCCCGTCGCGGTCGGCGAGAGCACCGTCATCGGCGCCCAGATCGCCGCAGACGACTCCTACGTCTCCGCAGCATCCAACGTCCAGAGCAAGCTTCAGGTAACCGACTCCGTCCTCGGCGAGGTCGTGACCGCCCTCACCCAGGCCGTCAGCCTCACCGTATCCGGCGGCAACTCGACCCTCAACCCCTCGAACATATCCGAGATCGGTCTGCAGCTCCAGCAGATCCAGCAGCAGGTCCTCACCCTCGCCAACACCTCCTACGCCGGACAATACATCTTCGGCGGCAGCTTGGGATCCACCGCGCCCTTCGTCCAGAACACTCTCGTCAGCCCGCAGACCACCACCTACGTGGGTGATTCCGCGCTACAGTACACCACCACCGAAAACGGCCAGAAGATCCAGACCAACCTGCCCGGTTCCACCGTCTTCACCGCCACCGGAGCCAATGTCTTCGCCGCGCTGAACCGCGTCGTCGCGGACTTCACCTCCGGCTCCGACAGCGCGACCATCGCCGCCGACTCCGCCGCCCTCTCCGACTCTCTGAACAACGTCAGCACCCAGCGCGGCTACCTCGGCAACTCACTGAGTCAGGTCGAGACCACCAGCACCTACGCCCAGACCGACGCCGCCGCGGAGACCGCCGCGCAGAGCGCTCTCCTCTCCGCCAACACCGCTCAGGTTGCCACCAGCCTCAGCAACACCGAGACCCAGGCGCAGGCGCTCGACAACGTCGTGGCCGCACTCGAAAAGGGCAGTCTATTCGACTATCTCAAGTAAGTTCCGGCTGTTTCTGCGCTGTGCACCCGCCGCTTCCGGTAGTCTAGCCTCAGTGATGGAGGTGCGATTGCTCGAAGCGGTGAGATTTTTCTGGAATGCGACGCGCGGCCATCGCCTCGCCCCCTGGCACAGCCCATACCTCCGCTGGCGCCTTGAAACCTACACCGGCAAACCCGCTTGCGAGATCACCCCCAACGACTTCTGGCACCTCTTCCAGAGTGATCGCCGCCAGTTCTTCCGCTTCCTCTCCTGGGTTGGCGAGATGCGCGACTACGCCGACGGTCGGAGCCAGGATTGAGAGTCGGCACAACGGCAACTCGCCAGATCTCACGCCGTGATCTGCTCGCCAACTCGGCGAGGGCGGCACTCGTCGCAGCCGGTTCTGTCCTGCCGGGCAGTCTCTCTCTGGGATGCGGCGATCATTCCGGCAGGCCCCAGCTTCCCGCACTCGCACCCGAAACCCCCTCGAAAGGCGTCTCCGGATCCGCCTCCCTGCGTGCCCGCGCCGCCGCGAAAGGGTTGCTCACCGGCTTCGCCGTTGTCCCCAGCCTCTTGCGGAACGAACCGATCTACGCCGCGACTGTCCGCGAACAGGCAAGCATCCTCGTCGCCGAGAACGCAATGAAGTGGGAGGCCCTCCGGCCGTCTGAAACCACATATAACTTCGATGATGCTGACGCGCTCCTCAACTTCGCCGAGCAGAACCACATCAAGCTGCGCGGCCACAACTTGCTCTGGCACCGAGGCATACCCCGCTGGTTTATCGCGACCGCAACGCCCGTCAACGCCCGCAAGTTGCTCGAATCCCACATCGAGACCGTCGCCGGCCGCTACGCCGGCCGCATTCACTCCTGGGACGTAGTCAACGAGGCAATCCAGGTCAGCGATGGCCGCCCCGACGGCCTCCGCGACTCGCCGTGGCTGCGCCTCGTGGGCGGCGACTTCGTCGAGGTCGCCTTCAAGGCCGCACGCCGCGCCGATCCCCAGGCGCTGCTCACCTACAACGACTACGGCATCGAGGCCGAATCCTCACCCGACGAGGCCAAGCGCCAGGCCATCCTGCTCATGCTCCGCCGCATGAGGGCCCGCCGCATCCCCATTGATGCGGTCGGCATTCAGTCGCATCTCACGGCTTCCGGCCCGCGCTACGGCGCTGGACTGATCCGGTTCATCGCAAGCGCACGCGAGCTCGACCTCCAGGTCTTCCTCACCGAGATGGACGTCAACGACCGCGCCGTCGCCGCTCCTATCGCGCAGCGGGACGCCGCGGTCGCCACGACGTATGCCGAGTACCTGGACCCCGTCCTCGCCGATCCGGCAGTCACCACGGTGCTCTTCTGGGGCGTCTCCGACCGTGATACCTGGCTCAATCACGAGGATTCCCGGCCCGACCGCAAACCCGAGCGGCCGCTCCTCTTCGACCCCAGCTTCAAACCCACGCAGAGTTTTTTTGCCGTGCGCGATGCCTTCGACCGCCGCGCCATCGTTCACGGAAAGTGAGTGATGCAGGCTCAGTTCCAGAGGATAAGCTGGATGAGGCAACGGTCGCCGACACGAACGGGTCTATCGAAAGAGACGATTCCCCGAATCGCAACATCACAGAAAGATGGAGAACTATGGCACAGGTAGTGGAGTTGAAGGCCGCCGACGGGCATGAACTGGATGCGTACATTGCAACACCCGAAGGCGCACCGATCGGGGCACTCGTCGTCGTGCAGGAGATCTTCGGTGTGAATAGCCACATCCGCTCGGTCGCCGACGGCTACGCGAAGGACGGCTTCGTCGTCATCGCCCCGGCGCTCTTCGACCGCTACGAGAAGGGTGTCGAGCTGGGCTACGCGGGCGACGACATGAAGCGGGCCTATGACTTTTACGGGAAGCTCGACCCGAAGACCGCTCTGCTCGATGTTGCCGCCGCCTTCGCTCATGTATCGGAGGGCGGCAAACCAACCGGCGTCATTGGATACTGCTATGGCGGCTTCATGAGCTGGCTTGCCGCCACCCGCGGCGAGGAACTGAAGATGCGCCCCGCCTGCACGGTCGGTTACTACGCCGGCGGCATTGGCAAGGTCGCGACGGAAGAGCCAAGCTGCCCCGTGCTGCTGCACTTCGGCGCGGAGGACACGCACATTGGCCCGGAGCAGATCGAGGCGGTGCGGTCCGCGCATCCCGAGATCACCATCTATGTCTACGAGGGTGCCGAGCATGGCTTCAACTGCGACCAGCGCGGAAGCTACAACCCCGAAGCCGCCAAGCTCGCCCGCTCACGCTCCCTCGAATTCCTCAGGACCCATATCGCGTAGAGCCAGATAGTTGAGGTGTCTGGGGTGCTCCGGGGCGGGTCCTAGAACCGGGAAATCGGGGAAAGCCGCTATCCCTCGCTCCGCCCCAGCCTGCCCGCCATCCCCACGCTCCGCGACGTCTTGTACAGCTTCCAGAAGGCAATCGCACAACTGATCAGGATCGCGCTCCACACCACGATCAGGATTGTCGTCGCCCAGCGCTGCGAGAAGGCGTTCCACAGCCGCAGCACCTGCCGCCCATACTCCAATCCCAGCCACACCGCGAAGCTGTGCCGCAGGAACCGACTTATGGTGAACGTTGTCAGAAACTTCGACCGCGACATCTTCAACGCGCCCGCGGCCAGAACAAACGGGCTCAGCGGCATCGGCGGCGGCAGAATCGCCGGCAGTGCGACGGACAGGATGGCGTGGTGCTGCATCCAGTCGCAGACCCGTTTGAAGATGCGCGCCGGAACGTGCTTCTCAAGAAAAGCCAGACCGCCCGACTGCCCCACCTGATAGCTCAGGTATCCGCCCAGCGCCGAGCCCGCCGTCGCGAGCACCACCAGCAGAACCGCGTTGGTCTTCTGCGCCGCAAATACCACGAGCATGATGTCCGTCACGCCGGGAATCGGCAGCGGAACGAACGACGAATCGACGGCCGAGATGAAAAACAATCCAAAGACGCCGAAGGAGAACAGCAGGTGCAGGAACTTGTTCGAGTGGTGGCCGTGCTTCGCCGCCTGCTCGAAGAGCATAACTGCCGCGGATTTGGGGACGGCCTGCTGCATTCTCTCTCCGGTTCCTGTATCTCTGAATCCTGTCGATTGGACGCGGTCCGCGTGGGCGAAGACTCTCCACGACCGAAGATTGACCTCAAACTCGCCGGGTGTCCCCTGTCGCGAATCTGAAATCCGGCTCTTCGGTGCGGCACCGGCATTCTCACCCGCTCATATTTGTCTTTCACTCCCGGCGGGAATCTGCTTAGCCGCGATACCATGAGGCGAAACGTGGGGGCTGCCCACAAACCGCAGCTCCCCCAACTCCGGCAGCACCCCAATCTCTGCCGCATATCGTCGAAACAGCCGCACCGCTTCGAGACACGCATCATCCAGCCTGTAGTGGATGTTCTCTGTCAGATACGTCCGAATCGTGGCCGGATGAAGTGCAATCCGCGGCGTCCACTCCCGAACCAGCTCCTCGATGTGTGCCAGTCCGGCCTCGCGGGAGCGATCGAGGTCCTCGATCAGCCCCGTGGGATCGGCGATCGCCTCCGGCCGCGCCGCCCACACCGCCGCGACCCAAGGCAGTCCAGTCCGCTGCGTCCATTCGTGCGCTAGGTCGTACCACTGGCAAGGCCCATGCCGCCGCTCGATCCGCTCCTTGTCTTCAAGCGCCAGCAGCGCCGGATCGCCGATCAGCAGCGCCGCGTCCGCCATCTCCAGCATCGTCATCGCGTCGGCGGCGGCGGGGAGGAACTCCGGCGAACTCTCGATGAACTTCGTAAACAGAATATGCGCGTAGGCGAGCGAACTGCGCGATGCCGTGTCGGCCGCCACCGTCCCTACCTCTTCGAGCCGCCCCGAACCCCGCACGATCAACTGGATCGACCGCACCCGGTCGAGCGACGCAATCACCGATCCCGGCACAATCGCCAACTGGGGCGTCAGCGCCGCAATCGGAACCAGCCCAAGGTCTGCGCTCCCGTCCAGCAGCCTTGCCGCGCACTCCGACGGCTTCATGGATGTCAGCGCGTACCGTTCCGCCAGCACCGCGGCACTGGGCGAGTGCTCGAAATCCCACATCAGCGGGGCGGGATTCAGGAAGTCGATGGCCGCGACGCGGATGGGATGGAAGGTCTGGATGCTCACGGTGCACTCATTGGATGGGGCCCAGGCCCGTCGCGATGCGCTTGTCTTCGCCCGCGCCCAAATCCAGAGGCCTGTCCCGCTTTGGGGCTTGTCCGATGGTCAGGTCTCGAAAGTCCCGTCCGCCCCTCATGGGAGTTGAGATGATGCCGATGACCTGCACTCGTAGCCGTTGTGCGGGGAGGGTATCGATGAGACAGACAGCGCAGTTGAGGGGCTTCCGTTACGAACCGCTGCTGGCGGTCATAACCGTTCTAATCCTGGGAGTTGTCGTCTCGGGGCGCATCTGCCGGGCCCAGATGCAGCAGCGCTTCGATCTTCGCCCCTCTCCCGGCTCTACCGTCTCGGTCGCCACATTGCGCGTTCCCGACAAGGCATGGAAACACTTTGCCCGCGCAAAGGCCGCAGTGGAGCATAACCGCACCGAAGAATCCGGACGCGAGATCGCCCAGGCCCTCGAGATCGCTCCCGACTTCGCCGAGGCCTACCTCCTGCGCGCTGACATCCAGATCAAGGCCCATGACTACGCGGCCGCCATCAACAGCATCGCCGAGGCCCGACGTGTCGAGCCCGATATTGCTCTCGCCGGCATCGTCCTTGCAGGCGCCTACAACGGTCTCTCCCAGTACCCAGACGCCCTCGCCGTACTCGAACATCTGCACGGATGGGAGGCTCAGTCCTGGCAGGCAAGCTACGAACACGCCCGTGCGGCAACCGGAATGCGGGATTCCGACGCCGCCCTCTACTGGAGTGCCCGCTGCCTCCAACTGGCACCGCTGAACTTCGCAGATGTGCATCTGGTGCGAGCCAATGCGTTGTTGCTGGCACGTCAGTGGAGCGATGCCGAGATTCAGTTGCAGGCCTATCTCAGCGCCTCCGGCCAACTGTCGCACCGAGCGGACGTCTCCACCGCGCTTGTTGCCGTGCAGGAGAGAATCCGACAGGAAGAACTCGCTAACGTAGCATCGAAATAACCCGCGCCGCCATATCGGACCGGGCGTCCCGGGTCTCGCTTCTGAGTTCTAAGTTCTGAGTCTACGGGGCGTCCCCGCAACGACTGCACCCCTCCGACCCTTACCTGTCCCGGCTCGTTACGAACCCCGGAACCCACAGCAGCGCCCGCTTGGCATCGGTCTCCGGCAGGTCGGCGATCGAGAGCCGCGCCGCCTCGGCGTACGCGCATGCGGTGTCCATCGCGTAGTCCAGCGACCCATGCCGCTGCAGAATCTCAAGAATCTGCGCGTGCGAGACGTGCTCGAAGCTGCGGTCCGCCAGCACCTTGCGGATCGCCTCGCGGTCCGCGCCGGTCCCCCGTTCGAGCGCGTGGATCACTGCCAGCGTCGCCTTGCCCTCGCGCAGGTCGCTCGCCACGGGCTTGCCCAGAACCTCCTCGGATGCGGTGAGATCCAGCACATCGTCAATGATCTGGAAGGCGAGGCCGAGGTTGCGGCCATACTCGCCAAGCTGCGCGTCCACCTGCTCCTGATCCATGCCCAGCGGCGCGTGCGAGATCGCCGCGCCCAACTGCATCGAGACCTTGAAGAGGTAAGCCGTCTTGCGGAAGATCAGGTCGAAGTACTCTTCTTCGTTGATCAGGTGCCCGAGCTTCTCCATCTGCAGCAGTTCGCCCTCCACCATCTCCTGCGTCAAAGAGATCAGCAGGTCGAGCACGCGGAAGTTCCGCTCTTCGAGCGCCGTATGGAACGCCTGCATGTAAAGCCAGTCCCCGGCCAGTACGCACTTCG
>Ga0116226_10001784_pt1 | contig 18648 bp, 14 predicted proteins | sample S1TSphfallax_FD_89692 | JGI IMG/M metagenome (GOLD analysis project Ga0116226, IMG submission 89692) | Host-associated microbial communities from peat moss isolated from Minnesota, USA - S1T2_Fa - Sphagnum fallax MG | ecosystem: Host-associated > Plants > Peat moss > Unclassified | place: USA... | reverse complement strand
GGCTCGGCGGTCATTTCGATCCGCGGTATTTCATCGGTCAATGGCGATGCGACGACCGGGATCTATATCGACGATATGGCGGTTCAGGTTCGCAACACGCTGAACGGCACATCGGGCAGCACCTTTCCGCGGATTTTCGATCTGTCGACGGTGGAAATTGATCGCGGCCCGCAAGGCACGCTGTTTGGCGCCGGTGCGGAGGGAGGTTCCGTCCGGTTCATCACGCCGCAACCGAGCCTGACCGACTATACCGGCTATGCGCGAACCGAAATCGCAGGCACCGAAGGCGGTGGGCCCAGCTATGAGGCCGGGGTCGCGGTCGGCGGTCCGATCATCCCGGACAAACTCGGCTTCCGGGTCAGCGCGTGGTACCGTGAAGATGGCGGCTATGTCGATCACACGGACTATCAGACCGGCGTGACGCAAACCAATGACAATTGGCAGGACACCAAGGCGATCAAAGGCGCGCTACTTTTCGCACCGACCGATTGGCTGAAATTCACGCCATCGATCTATTATCAGTATCAACATAGTAACGATACATCGGTCTATTGGCCGACATTGTCGAATGCGAATAACGGCTCGTTCATCAACGGCAACGCCAATCAACTGCCCTATACCGACCAGTATACGCTGCCGTCGCTGAAGATTGATGCCGATCTGGGGCCGGTGACGCTGACCTCGATCTCGTCATATCTCTACCGTAGCAACCACGCCAATGCGGATGAAACGAATTTCGAGTTCGCCTCGGCCGGCTTCGGGATTTTCTTTCCGACGGTGCCGAGCGGCGCTGGTGTCTCGGCGGTATTGATCAATAAAACGACGCAGCATGTCGGCACAGAAGAGGTGCGCCTGTCGAATTCTGACCAGAGCGGACCGCTCAACTGGTTGGTCGGCGCGTTCTACTCGGATTCACAGCAGCACGACGAAGAGCGCGACCTCGATCCGCGCTTCGGCGACGTGCTGGCCGAAGTGGGCTATACCCCGCTCGATTATTTCGGAGAAAATCTGCTGAGCGGCAAATATAGCTATTACGGCAACGAAATCAGTACCGAGTACCAGCTCGCCGGATTTGGCAATGTTTCCTATAAAATCACGGACGAACTGACCGCATCCGCCGGGGTACGTGTCGAAGAAAGCCGCTTTAGCTATTTCCTGTTCGCGGATGGGCCGCTCGATGGCGGGCCGTCTTTGGTAACGGGCCAACAAAAAGACACGCCGGTTACCCCGCGGTTCAATGTGTCCTGGCAGCCGGATGGCGACAATCTGATCTATGCGACAGCGGCGAAGGGCTATCGGATCGGCGGCGTGAATCCGCCCTTGCCACAGACATTATGCGCAACCGACCTCGCCAATATCGGCCTCACGGCGGGTCCTGAAAGCTATAATTCCGACTCGCTATGGAGCTATGAGCTGGGCTCGAAGAACCGGCTCTTTAACGGATCGATGGAAATCGAAGCAAGTGTATTCCATATCGATTGGAACAAGATCCAGACTAAGGTCGTCCTGCCGACCTGCGCCTTCGCCTTCACTGAAAATACCGGTTCGGTTGCGAGCAACGGGTTCGATCTCAAAGTAACTGATCGGATCACGCCGCATTTCCTGGTCGGCGTCGCACTCGGCTACACGGACGCCTCGTATCAGACCACTGTGGCGGCGGGGAAATCCGTGATCGTCGAATCCGGTGATGAGCTGGGACAGACGCCGATCGATCTCACCGTGACCGCGGAGTATGATTTCACCCTGCCGGGCGACCGGGCCGGCTATATCCGCGCCGAAGATATCTTCCACAGCGAGAATTCCGGCCCCTATACCTATCAGCATCCCGATGCCTATGATTATGACACGACGCTGGTGCCCAATCCGGCTACCAATCAAGTCAATCTCAGGCTGGGTGTGGATGAGGGTGGCTTTGACGTGTCGGTGTTCGTCAATAATCTGTTCAACACCCACCCGCAACTTGGCCTATCGCACACCACGACAACCTCGCCGGTCTATAGTGCGATTACCTACCGGCCGCTGACCGCCGGGGTGACGACGATTTATAAATTCTGAGGCTACGTTACGGCACCGAGAAGCGGTGCCGTAACTCTATCGTGATTATATAAGGGTCAGCGCTTCAGGAATGCCGCCGTAACATTGTCGATGCCGCCCTGCATGTTCGCGAAACTGACCAACTGCCGGCACAGTTCGAGTGCCGATCCTTCCATCGTACCGATCAAGAGCTCCAAATCCGCTTCCAGAGGGGCGTAGTTCCAGAGCCCATCCGAGCAGACGAGAATCGATTCCCGGGGTCGCAGCATGACGCTTCGGACAGCTGGCTCTGGGCTGCTGCCGTCGCCTTGGTCGCCGAGCCAGCGGGACAAAGCGTGCGCACGGGCCTTATCCTCCGCGGCAGTCTCGTAGCTCATCGTGCCCTGGTCAACCATCTCGTTGATCCAGGAATGGTCGCGGCTCAGTTGGCGCACACCCAAGTCGGAAACCCCGTAGATGCGGCTGTCCCCGATCCAACCGATCACCGCCTGGCCGCTCTCGTCGACCGCGGCAAGTGCTACTGTCGCAGCACCCGTCTCGCCATCCCCTCGGATCTGCTCGATCGCATGATGTGCCTTGAGGATCGCAATCCTGACTGCGGCCTCGTCAATGTCGCCGGACGCGAGCGATTCCTGCACGGTCCTGACAGCGAGCCGCGATGCCTGTTGCGGATCAAAGGAGATCGAGACCCCGTCCGACACGATCAGTACGCTGGTTGACCCTGCCACCATCAGCGCGACATCGTCCTCGTTCCGGGCGTGGCGCTTGCCGACATCACTCACCGCGGCGAGCGACGGTGAGAGTTCAATTTCGGCGTGGTCGCGCGGATGCGAGGATTTCGCTCGGCGGCCGCACCGATTGCAGAACCCGTCACGACCGATTTCGGCAGAACCGGCGCCACACGGGCAGGCCGGCGGCGGCGTCTCCAGCGTCAGCTGCTTACCGCATCCTTCGCAAAACCGGTCGCCCTCATTGAAGGCCTCGCCGCAGTCACAGTTCATCGCTCACCCCTTCGATCCAATCGATCAGACGAACGTCCGGGGTCGAACCCGGTTGGCCTGGTCGACATAGGCGAATTTGGCCTCGCGCGTCGCCGCGTGACGAGCACAGGCCCGGTAGGCGATCTCGGCACCGATCCGGAGTTCGCGAGGTACCAACGGTCGATCGAGCACTGTTCGCTTGGCATCCGGCTTCAAGCCACCCGTCTCGATCTGTCCGAGGGCCGCAAGGAACGTCTGGGCGATGAGGCGATTGATGGCGACCCCCTCCGCCGTGATCGCCTTCACCACATCGGCGGCGAGCAGGATCTCGTCGGGCGTCTGTGTGGAGCCAATGTCTGGATCAAGCAGGGTTCTCGCCAAGGAGAGCTGGGCTACCGTGTAGACGCTGGAACTCGCCGGCACGAGGCGGAGCGCGTCGGCCGCACCGTTCCGGTCGCGCGTACGGGCACGGCAGCGGGCCAATCCGAAAGCGGCGCTGACATGGTTCGGTTCTGTCGCCACGACGACGGCGTAGCGCCTTTCCGCTTCCGCGCTATTCCCCTGAAGCTCGTATGCAAGACCGATCGCCAATTTCGGGGCGAGTTCGCCCGGTAGCTCGGAATAGACCGCATCGAAGCTGTCGATCGCCACTTCATGGCGTCCTTGCGCCATCTGGGCGCGACCTTGGAACCAAGGCGTGCGCCAGTCGAAAGGTGCTACCTTCCGAGCCGTTTCGATAAGAGCGTCGATCTCAGCAAATCGGCCGATATCCGTCAGGATCTCGACCATCCGATAGAGCAGCTCGAGCGAACCCGGAAAACGCTGGCGCCCCGCCTCAAGATGGTTGAGGCGGCGGTTTGGGTCGCGGAGGGCGGCGCCCGAGAGCACCCAAGACGTGCCCTCATCCCCGTCATCCGGGATCACCGGCGGCAGTAAATGGTACCCAGGCGTGACGCCGACATCGAGATCCGCATCGACCAGAGCATCGCCCATGAAATTCTCGCTCGAGAAGCCTTTCGGGCTACCGCCATCGACCGAGATGATCTCGCGGAACACGCCCTGAAGCTGCTCCTGCATTTCGTCGGCCGACTGGAACCGCGCATCGGGATCCGCATGGGTCGCCCGCAACAGGAACCGGTAGAGCGAATCATATTTGGCGAAGAGCGGCTCTTGCGCTGGTGTTGGCAGGGTGAATTGCTGGTCTTTGCTGTTATAGCGAAAGCGATCCTTGGTATCGAGGATCAGCACGGCGAGACTGCGGCCGATCGTGTAGAGGTCGGAACACGGGGTCGGATTCGAGATCTCTGCCGGCGGGCGATCGAGATCGACCTCAGGGGCATAATAGCCCTTGGTACCGAAGATCGACCCGTCAGTATCGTCGATCCGGCGCACGGCACCGAGATCGATCAGCTTCACATCATCGCCTTCGCGCATGACGTTGTCGGGTTTGAAATCGCAATAGACCATGCCGCGTTCATGCAGATAGCCGAACGATGGCAGAACGCCCAGGATATACGCGATCGCCTCGTCGACCGGCAGCGGGCCGCGCTCGCGCCGGATCTGCCGGAGGGTGGTCCCGCCGACATATTCCATGACGATGAAGCCTTCCGTGCCCCGCGTCAGGAACGTATACACGCCGACGATTTTCGTGTGCTTGATTGCCGCCAGGAACTGCCGTTCCGCGACGGCCGCGGCGGCGGCCGTCGGGTCATTCGTGTTGAGCAGGCCCTTGAGCACCACATAGCGCATGAGCTGGGTATCGTAAGCGAGATAGATCCAGCCGAGGCCGCCATGCGCGATCGGTCCCTTGATCTCAAGATCGCCGATCCGATCGCCGGCCGCTAGGCTGGGCGTGAAATTATATTCGGCACCGCAATTCTTGCAGAACCCCTTCTCGCGGCCGGGCTTGGCGCCGTCGCCGCGACCGACCTTCCCATTGCAGCTCGGGCAGAAGCGCCGATCCTCCGGCACCTTGGCATCAGCCAGCACGAGCTGCTCGGGATCGGTGCTGGGCAGGGGCGGCAGCGAGATCAACCCACCGCCGAGCTTGTTGCGGCGGCTCGACGATCCGCGCGATCCGCGACGGCCCGACCCTGCGGTGCCGGAGCCCGTAGCGCCATAACTATTACTGGCCGTGCCAGCCTGACTGCCACGGCTGGCACTGCCCAGGGTGAGTCCGGAGGCGGAAGCGGCCCGTGCGGCTGCGGCAAGGCTGGAGACGGTCACGCCGGTAGTGACCGTCGCCGCGGCGGCGGATGGCTGTAACAGGCTTTTGCCGAGGGGTGGCCGGCCGCATTCGTCGCAGGCACCATCGATGATGGCGCCGCTGCAACCAGAACGCTGACAGTGTTCCATGGGACGATGCTCCGAACTCAGGGGCGGGCGATGGATGCGTTAAGTGCCGCTTCGTATTGGGCAACCAATGCCGAAGCCGCGGCGAGATCCGTTGGCCGGCTGTAGAGCAGGCGCTTTGCTTCGGCGAACAGGGTCTCAGCCTCAATCGATGCCGGCTGCTGGCGCTTGGCATAGGCATGCGCCTTGGCCTCCAGCGCCGCGAGCCGCCCGCGCAGCTCCTCTCGCTGCTCAAGCGGTGTCCGGTTCGATCGGACGGCGCTTTCAATCGTATCGAAGTGACCCTCGATGGCGGCGCGCCAGCGCTCGATCCCGACAAGGGCGGCCTTCCGTCGCCCGGAATTCGCCGTGTCGGTGATCGTGGCAAGCCAGCCCTCGAGATCCTTCAAGAGTGCGGGGTCGAGCGCAGTCACTAAGCCGCTCACATCCAGGACGCGGAGCGCCGCCGACTCCTTCAGCGCAATGCACTCGTCATTGCGGGCCTTGAGCGCGCTGATCCTCGCATTGGCGTCGGCGAGCGCTGCGGCGATCTCGGCGCGTTCACGCTCCGCGGCGTCTATTTTTTCCTTGGCCGAGTCGATGAGCGGCTGAACCTGGCGCTCAAGCGTCTGTGCCACCCCCAGAGGATCCTGCTCCATTTCTGCCCGACGGTCGGCGATCCTGAGGCGAGCTGTCGCGATCTCGTCGAGCGGGGCGAGCCCGAGCGCCAGCGCGCGGCCTTCAAGAGCAGCAGCACGCGTATCTATTTCCGTCAGGTCCTGCCGAAGCGTCTTCCAGGAAGCATCGACACGAACGACGACGTCTTTCGCCTCCCGGAAGGCGCGCTGCATTGCGTCAAGCAGGGCCTTCGGGGAGATTTCGTTCTGCTGCTTCGCCGAAGCCAGCAGATCGCGCTGGGCGAACGGCGTCTCGCCCTCTACCAGGGTGATCGACGGGCCGGTCAGGATCTTTTCCGCCTCGATCAGGCCACCGGCATTGTGGCCCAGAATGCGGCCGGCCGACGCGCGCGCCGCATCGGCGCGCTGCACCGCATCGCTCAGCAGCAGAAAATGCTGCCAGAGTTCGGCGGCTGCGGCGAGCGCGCCGGAGACCCTGTCCAGCGTTACCCCTGTGAGAACCGGCGGGTCCGCTCTGAGCTTCCCTTTCAGCCTCTGGTAGGCGGGCAATTCGTCGAGCTCGTTGAGATTGGCCCCGACGCGCGCCAGCGTGTCGCGCCACAATGCGATCTCGGTATCGATCTCTGCTGGAGACATCGACATGGGAGTCAGTCCTTATACTCATTGAGCCGCGGCTGCAGCCCGAGCCAGGTCAGGACGATGACGAGGATGGCGGTCGCCGGCACGCCCCAGATCTGCCCCTTCATCGCGCTGACCGCCGACTCCACCTGGGACCGAAACTCCTCCGAATTGATCTGGATCAGGATGCCGAGCGCCGTGTCAAAGCGCTGAAACATCCAGTTCGACTGACCGGGCGCAGTCCCAATATTGAGCGCCACCGCCTGGGCATGCTGTCCACTCTGGGCGAGGCTGCGAATATCGCGGTCAATGCTGCGATATTGCGCCCAGAGCAGCGTGGTGGCGATTGCCGCCTGCCCCTCGCCCCGGTAGGTGATGTTGCGGAGCTCGTCACCGAGGTAACCCTTGAAGGACACGGGGTCCTTCTGCACGAAAGGCGGCATGCCAACATAGTCGTCGAGGCTAAAATCCCGGCTGCCGGTGCGGAGGATTTCCGGCACAGATCCGGCATCCCCGAAATCCCGTAGTTGCCGTTCGATTTCCGGGCCGGCGGCATCGAGGATGAGGTCTGCGTTGCTGAAGAACGCGGCCTGATATCGATCCTGGTCTCGGCGGTCTCCCACCAGCAGATAGTAAGTCTCGTCCGAATTGGCGTCGTAGGCGGTCGCGCGCGTCTTCCACAGCGCATGGATCGAATCGAATGAATCCTGTTTTGCCGCGCGCATCTCCTCGGCGGCGGTTAGCAGGCCATAGGCCTGCCAGGCGATAGCGGCGACCGCGATCATCGTTGCGATCGCCATCGGTATATTGAAGAGACGCCGGGTGGACCGCGTCAGACCTAGCTGCACGACGAGGAGTGCCGCGAGCATGGTGAGGCTGGTGGCGCCGAAGGCGATCAACTTGACAATCACGCTGCTCCAGTAGGCTTTATATTCAGTATCAAGCGCCCGGAAATTAGCGTCATCCAGCTTCACGGCCGCCGGTAAGAGTGTCGATCGCAGCAGATCGGATGCTTTCCCCAACGCCGGCACACCAGCCTGATGCCCTTCTGCCCGGGCCTCACCCAGGAGCCTTTGATAGTCCTCGAGCCCCTCGGTCAGCGTGTCCAGGGCATCCTTCTCCTCCGTGTAGGTGATGTTCTGGGAGGCGAGGACGAGCTTGTCGGCGACGTTCTTTTCTTCGGCGAGAAAACTCTGCCAGGCGTGCTGGCTGTCGGTTTCGTCGGCAAGGAATACGTTACCGGCATTCGCATCCATATCGGCGAGTTGCGCCCGGATCTCCTCGGCCGCCACAATTGACGGAACAGCGTCGAAGCCGATCGTCTGAATCGCCTGGTTCGTGCCTGAAATGACACCGCTCGAGATACCGAGATAACAGAGCGATGTGAGGGTGATGACAGTAAATCCCAGTTTCAGGCGGCCGGGGGTCGTGGCGAGTATGCCGCGCAATCCCGAAGTGAGGCGACCGCTTTGGTTGCCCGGCCGGTGCTGCAAAGGTACCGTGGATACTGGCAGGGTTGTAGTCGAGACCATATGGTCCTCTTGAAACAAGACCTCGCCCTCTAAGGACGAAGTCGAAGGTGATGTTGGGCAACGGCGCTTAAGCCGTGAACCCTTGAATCGTCAGACGAGTCCATTGCCCGATCGTGATCACGTCGCCGTCCGTCACCGGCGTGGGAACACCCGGTTCAATGAGTCTGCCGTTGAGGGTCGTCCCATTGGTCGAGTTGAGATCGACCAGAACGAAGGAGCCATCATTCTGCCGGACGAACTGGGCATGCCGACGCGAGATCCCCGAATCGTGGGGCAGTATCTCAGGATGGATGCCACGCTTCTCGTCGACTCGCCCGATCAGAAGCTCGGGCAGGTCGAGTGGAAACGTGCGGAGCGGTTCCTGCACAGGCGCCATCGCGGCAGCGGCCGGATCCGCTGAGAGCGACACATCCACGGTGAGCGAAACCCGCCAGCGGACAAAATTCCTGTCTTGGGAGGTTACCGGCAGCGGCACGGGATCAGCGGCCGGTTGGACTGCGCCCGCAATACCGGACTCAAAATCATAGCGGCACACTTCACAGAATTTGGCCGAACCCTCGCGGAGTTCCCCGCAGTTCGGACAGGAACCGGACGGTAGTGGCGCTGGAGCTGAATTGACGAGGGCACTCATTGACTTGTCGATGAGTGCTCCACAGTCGGAGCAATAATCCTCGTCGGTCGAGGCGTGTCCCTTAGGGCAAGTCGCCATGGTGGACTCCACTGAATCACGTGTGTTTTGGCAGTGCGGCTTTAGGAAGCCTTCGCCCGGCGGACGGTCACTGAGCTCAGATTGAGATCCATGGCGTCTTCCTTGGCGACGCTTCGCCGAAGTGCCACGGTGCCTTCGGCGGCATCCACGATCTCGACGATCCGACCGATCCGCTGGGTCATCTCAGTGTCGCCGAGCTCATGGGAAAGCTGCGCCGCCCGGCCTAGCTTTTGGGTTGCGAGATCCTCGTTGCCGGCATCCCGCGCTTTCAACCCCTCCTGGATCGCGGCCGCGAGTGCGCCGCGCCCGGTCGCTTCGGCCACCTTCGCGTCGATCTGCGTGGTGAGATCATCGCGGTCGGTCCAGGTCGCGACCACCGGGGACCCCTTGACGATCATCTCCTTGCCATCCTGGTCGAAGACTATGGATGGCCGGCAGACCAGCATCTCATCGCCGATGATGCCCGGTGGCATGTCGAACGCGACATGGAAGTCACGGGCCTCGCGGCCCCAGGCGCCGGTCGGAAACTCAAGCGTCTTGTCATCAATGCGCGCACCACGCCCGGTCAGATCCTCTTGAACCGGCTGGATCTGCTTCACCATGACAATCTTGGCCGCCTTCAGCGTCCAGAGCCGAAGCCGGACATTGGCGATGCTTCTCTCCATGGCTTCCGCCAATGCGGCCCTGAAGTCCGCCGGGATTTCTTCGGGCAGCTTGATGATCGCGGCGGTGCCGAGCAGCCGACTTGCGATCTCCTTCAACTGGTCCTGGTCCCAATCCGTGCCGATACCCCGGCAGTCACACTGGAACTGTCCCTCCGCCCGACCCAATGCGGCAGCAAGATGATGCTCCTGCTCGCCTTCATTCTTGCCGTCGGTGAGGAAGATTGCGTGACGAATCTCGACCGGCATGCGGGCGAGGGCCTCGCGCGTGAGATCAATCCCGGTTGACATCGCCGTGCCACCAGCGGCCTCGATCGTCTGCACCTTGCGATCGGCGAGCGCCTTGTTGACCGGACTTGCCTGCACCGGATCGACGATGATCGCGGCGTGCGTGTTGAAGGTCACGACCGCAAACCATGCTGCCTCGGGCAGGATCTCAATGCCTTTGCGCACGGCATGTTTGGCGTCCTGGATCTTGGAGCCGCCCATCGAACCAGAAACGTCGAGGATGAAGCAGACACCGAGGCTTCGGGCCGTTGACGCCCCCTCGGCGAAAGAGGTCGCGGTCAGGACCGCGTTCACCCTGGCACTATTGCCAGGAAGATAGGCGTTCTGGAACGTCTCGAGACGGAACAGCGTGTCGGACATCGGGATGAACCTTTCGTGTGGCGTCGACTTAGAAGTGCCCCACGGGCAACCTGCCGCGCCCGGCAATTCAGTCGCGAATCTTGGGTGGATCAGATCGTGCTCGTCGACTCGACGACCTGGCCGGCGATGGTGTGGAGACCGGTGACCAGCTTGTCGCGAATGGTCTTCAACTTTTCCTCCGCCCGGACACGGCTCTCCCGCGCCTGGCGATCGACATCGAGCGCCTTGGTCAGCGTGCCGAGCAGTGAATCCGCGGCCTCTTCGAGGGCGGCGGCATCGGCCTCGCTTTCGCCGAGACTTGCTTTGGAGCGTAAGACAGTCTCCTGAAGGATCTGCGCACCGGTGACCGCAAGTTCGCGGTTCATCTTGCGGAGCGCAGCACTATGCTCGTGGGCCTTTCGGATCTGATTGAGCGAACCCAGTTGGATCATGATCCGCTTGGTCCGGGCGAGGCTGAACATGACGGCACTCATGGCGTTGGCCATCTCGATCCGAATTGCCGACTGGGCCGTCCGGATTTCGGGTATCCGGATGAGGTCATCGACGAAGATGGCCTTCATCTCCATGAGCCGCGCCTCGAAGAGGTTGATCTGCTCGGCCCAGTCTCGGAGCGACGCCGCGTCCAGCGGATCGTTGCTGATCACCGCCGTTGCGTGCGCCGTCCGAAACGCTGCTTTCTCGCGAAGAAGGCCTTGCTCGCCAGCGGCAATATAGACCTCGATCTCGCGCAGATGAGCCTTTGTGGCATCGACCAGCGCGTCCATTCGTGTGTTCTCGCCCTTCAGCTTCACGACATGAACACTGCTCTGCTTTTCGATTTCCTCGAACCGCTTCAAAAGCGGCGCTCGCATCAGATGATAATAACGAAGTGCTGAGATCGTCGGCCCGATGACCGGGAGCCTGCCGAGTGCGACACACGCCTTGGACACGAAATCTGCTCCCTCAGCTTCGCGGCGCAGCTTTGCTGGCCGGAGATTGTGAACCGCCTTCGCGACCTCGACGACGACTTGACCGGCATCGCCGGCATCGTTGGCCGACATCCCCTGCATCAAGCCGCTCAGAATCTCATTGAGCTTGCGCTGGGGTCCCGTCCCAAACGTGAGAACAGTATTCGTATCTCTAAGATCGATCCCGGCAGCGACATCGGAAATCGTCTGAAGCTGACCCTTGTCGAACTTTGAGAGATCAATGAGCGCTGTGCTCGGCAGCTGATCGGCGAGTGCCGGAACATTGCCGGAGGGTGGCGGCAGCAAAGGGGACATCCCTTGAGTGGTTGCGGTGACGGTTTCCATGATTCGCTGGCTTCCGTTCAAATAGGAGTGCTTGGCGGCTTGTCTCGCGGGCGGTACGTTATGAGCGGTCGGACGGGTTCGGACTCTGATGGGATGGCAAAGCCGCGATCCAGGCCTCGACATCGGTGCTCCGATACCGGATTGATCCTCCGATCTTCACCCATTGAGGGGCGTCAGGCTTCTCCCGATCCGGGCGGGTCCAGTTCTTGATCCGCGACTGACGGAGCGCCGACAGCGAGATGCCATAGAGGTTGGACACTTCGGTCTCGGTAAGAAGCCTGATGACGGGCTGGGCGGCTGGTGGCGTCAAAATGCGAAACTCCGCGACAACGCACCTAGGAATGGGAAGCACCGCATAAAGATTCCATGGTGGAAAGTCGGGTGAGTTATAAAGTTCGGACGCGTCGCGTGTCAGGGTGACAATGTCCCGGCGGGGGTAATAGCGCCGTAGCATGGGCCAAACCCAATGCTGACAAAGCCTTCTGCCACCGCTCGGCCGGCCAAGCAGATCAGATCGCCATCCGCTAGGAAGGCTCGAGTTTCGCCGCCGGGCAGTTGGAGGGGTTGCTGACCGCCGCGAGCGAGTTCCAGCAGGCTACCCATTCCGCTGTCGTCCGGCGTCGAAATGGTACCGGTTCCAAGCAGGTCACCGGGCCGGAGATCACAGCCGCCGCTGGCGTGATGGGTTACGAGTTGGCCCAGGGTCCAATAGAGATTGGTCGCGGGGCCGGTGCCGAGACGGTGAGGCTGTAAGCCCGCCTGGCGCATCGCGCGGGTCTGGATCAGGATTTCCAGCGTGATGGCGTAAGCGCCGCCGGCCTGGTCGGCCGCCCCCAGGAGATAGGGAAGCGGTGCGGGATCAGTCTCAGGCCGCGGTGTTTGGGCGACCCGGAATGGTATCAAGGCCTCTGCGGTGATGATCCAGGGCGAAACTGTCGTCATGAAGTTCTTGGCCAGAAACGGCCCAAGCGGCTGGTACTCCCACGCTTGCAGGTCCCGCGCCGACCAGTCATTGAGCAGGCAGAGACCCGCGATATGGTCGTCCGCATCCTCGATCGCGATCGGCTCACCCAGAACATTACCCCGGCCGATCCACACGCCAAGCTCAAGCTCGAAATCCAGGCGCTGGCTCGGCCCGAACACGGGCGCCGCTTCGCCCTGCGGCAGGCTCTGGCCGCTGGGCCGCCGCACCGGTGTACCCGAGGGGCGAACCGACGAGGCGCGACCGTGATAGCCGATGGGTACATGCTTGTAGTTGGGCAGTAGCGGCCGGTCCGGCCTAAAGAGACGGCCAACATTCAGAGCGTGATGGATACCGGCATAAAAATCGGTGTAATCGCCGATCTGGGCCGGCAGGTGCAGCGTGCAGTTCCCGGCCGGATGCAGCCATTTTTCAACCTGAGCCTGCTCCGGCGCGTCGGCCGCGAGAAGCGCGCTGAGACGTCGGCGCAGGGCGCGACGCCGGGCCGAGGGCAAGCCCAGCAATGGATTGAGCGTTGGGCCGGCGCCTGCTTCAGCGGCGTCCTGGGCTTCGCCCATTAGCCCCGAAGCCGCCGCGAGGAAAAGGTCAAGGATCATATCCCCGATGGCGACGCCGCCCCGCGGTCCGCCGTCAGGCGAACTGAAAATACCCAACGGCAGATTTTGAATCGGGAAGTCGGGGTGGTTGTTGGCGGAGACGACCCACGAGGTCAGCGCAGGATCATGGGTTTCATCGAGGATAAGCGTCACTGGTGGGGCACTTCCGCCTTCTTGAAGTCTGCCCAGCAAGCGGCGTAATCGAGCTGAACCAGCGGGGTCTCAACGGCGAACCGGGTCGGATTGATGATCAATCGGCTCTCGAACATGAAGGCGAGGCTGTCCTCGATCTTGCGCGGCACAAGATCAGCGGTGATCGCCTGTTCATAGCTCTCACGGTCCGGGCCATGGCCATTCATGCAGTTATGCAAGGAGGCACCACCGGCCGCGAACCCGCCGGCCTTGGCGTCATAGACGCCGTGGATGAGGCCCATGAATTCGCTCATCACGTTGCGGTGAAACCAGGGTGGCCGGAACGTGTGCTCGGCCACCATCCAGCGCGGCGGAAAGATCACGAAGTCGCAATTGGCCGTGCCGGGACTTTCGCTGGGCGCGGTCAGGACCGTAAAAATCGACGGATCGGGATGGTCAAAGCTGACCGTGTTGATCGTATTGAAGCGGGCGAGATCATATTTGTACGGCGCCAGATTGCCGTGCCAGGCGACGACATCGAGCGGCGACCAGGGCAGCATCGTTTCCCAGAGCCGGCCTTGAAACTTCTGGATCAGTTGCGTCGGCCGCTCGACATCCTCGAAGGCAGCGACCGGGGCGAGGAAGTCACGCGGATTGGCGAGGCCATTGGCGCCAATCGGTCCAAGCTCAGGCAGGCGGAACGGCGCGCCATAATTTTCGCAGATATAGCCACGGGCCTGACCGTCTAACAGATCGACCGCGAACCGCACCCCGCGCGGTATGATGGCGATTTCACCCGGCGCCACGCGGAGAACGCCCATTTCAGTGCGCAGCCGCAAAGCACCGTCCTGGGGGACGAGCAGAAGTTCGCCATCGGCGTTAAAGCAGACCCGGTGATCCATCGATCGACTGGCCGCAAACAGGTGAAGGGCCACCCCGACCTGCACCGCCGGATCACCGGAACCGCCAAAGGTCGTCAGCGCGTCCAGAAAGTCGACGGGCACAGAAGGATTGGGCAACGGATCCCAGCGGAGGCGATTGGGTGTCGCGGGAGCATCCTCGAACGGCCCGGATCGCAAGAGAGGCGCGCCCACATAAGGTTTGAATGGTGGATGGCAGGCGCTAGGCCGCAGGCGGTAGAGCCAACTGCGCCGGTTGTCATGGCGCGGCGCGGTGAAGGCGCTGCCCGATAGCTGCTCGGCATAGAGGCCGAATTCTGTCCGCTGGGGCGAGTTCTGTCCGTTCGGCAAGGCGCCGGCCACGGCTTCGGTTGCGTGGTGATTCCCGAAACCGGATTGATAGGGTACGTCCATGGCGAAATCCAAAGGTCGCGTTCACGCGTCCACAGTAATGACGCCGCGGCGGATCTGATCCAGCTCGATACTTTCGAACAAGGCCTGGAAGTTGCCGTTTCCGAACCCCTGATTGCCCTTGCGCTGAATGATCTCGAAGAAGATCGGGCCGAACAAATTCTCGGTAAAGATCTGCAACAGCAGCCCTTCATCGCCCGCGGCGCCGTCGATCAAGATACGGTTCTGACGCAGCCGTGCGAGGTCCTCGCCATGGCCGGGGACGCGCTTGTCGACCAGCTCATAATAGGTTTCGATCGTGTCCTGCAGCTTGACGCCGCGCGCGCGCAGCTTTTCAACGGTGGTGTAAATATCGGCCGTCGTGAGCGCCAGATGCTGGATGCCTTCGCCGTTGTATTCGCGGAGGAACTCCTCGATCTGGCTTTTGTCGTCCTGGCTTTCGTTCAATGGGATGCGGATGGCTTTATCCGGCGCGATCATCGCTTGGCTGAACAGGCCTGTCGCTTGGCCTTTGATGTCGAAATATTTCTGTTCTTCGAACCCGAAGATACGGCTGTAGAAACCCGACCATGTGCGCATCTCGCCGCGGCGCACGTTATGGGTCAGGTGATCCAGCAGCTCCAGGCCGACGCTGTTTTGCGCTTCCGCTTCGGCAGCGCCCGGGACAGCGTTCCAGTTGTCATAGATTGAGCCTCGTTCACCATAGCGGTCGATCAGATACAGCAATGATCCGCCGATCCCCTCGAGCACATAAGCGTCGGGCCCCAAGGCATTGGCGCTGGAAACAGCGGCCGTGGCACCCCGTTCCAAGGCTGCGTGGAATGCTGCCTTGGCGTCGGCGACCCTGAACGCCATACCGTTGGCGGATGGGCCATGATCTCGGCGAAACTCGGCCGCCTGCCCCGTCGGTTCCTGATTGACCAACAGGTTGATGCGGCCTTGCTTGTAGCGAACCACATCCTTGGAGGGATGCGTCGAATAGGCGACAAAACCGAGCTGTTCGATCAGGGCCTTCATCGCCGCCGGATCGGGGCTGGTGAATTCGGCGAACTCGAACCCGTCAAGGCCGAGCGGGTTTTCAGCGGTCATCGGGCGCATGCGAATTCCTCCTGCAAACAAGCGGCGTAGGCCTGGGCAAATGGGATAATCGTTGCGGGCGTCAGGCCCGCGAGATTGATGCGGCCGGAACCGGCCATGTAGACCGCATAGTCTTCGCGCATCCGGAGGATTTGGGCCGGCGATAAGGGCAATTGGGCGAACATACCCTGCTGATGGACGAGGTCACTCAGGGCCGGCACGGCGGTCGCCACGGCGTGGCGGACATCGAGGATGCGGCGGCGCATAGTTTCCAATTCTGCCTTCCACGCCTGCGTCAAATCTTCCGAGTCCAGGATCAGCCGCACGACAGCGGCGCCATGGTCGGGCGTCATCGACCAATTGGCGCGGGTGAGCGCCTTGTTGTTAGCAGCAGCCAGCTCCAGGCGCATCCGGCTTTGGGACAGCGCAAACAATGCTCCGACTCGCTCTCGATAAAGGCCAAAATTTTTATCGCAGGAATAGGCGAGCAGAGCATCGGGCGCGGCGTCAAGCACCAGGCGCATGCCAGCAGCGTCTTCGTTGAGGCCTAAGCCCAGCCCGTGATAGGCCAGATCGATAAGCGGCGTCAGACCCCGCCGGGCGACGAGTTCAGCGACGGCGCGCCATTGGTCCATCGACAAATCTGCGCCTGTCGGATTGTGGCAGCACGCTTGGAGCAGCAGCGCGTCGCCAGACTCAGCAGCCTCTAACGCATCCATCATCTCGTTAAAGCGGACAGACTGGGTCTGGCTGTTGAAATACGCGTAGGTGACGGTCTGCAGCCCGGCGATGTCGAAAATCTGCGGATGATTGGGCCAGGTCGGCGTCCCCATGAACATCCGCGCGCCCGGACGCGCCGAAGCAATTAATTCTGCGGCAAGGCGAAGCGCACCGGTCCCTCCAGGAGTCTGGACCCCGAACGCCCTGCTCACTGTCGCGTCGTCGAAGATGATCGGCTTCAGACGGTCAAGAAACTCAAGATCGCCCTCAGGACCGAGATAGGCCTTGGTCGCCTGCTCCGCCAAAAGCTGCGCTTCCGCCGCCTTGACCGCCCGAAGCACCGGCGTCTTGCCATTGAGATCGCGGTAGACACCGACGCCCAAATCGAGCTTGCTGGAACGAGAGTCCGACCGATAGAGACCGATTAAGGACAGGAGGGCGTCAGGCGCTTGGGGCTTTAGTGCGCCAAACAGTCCTTCCGAGATGGCGAGGTTCATTATAGATGAGCCTCTATCGGGGGAGCGGATTTTATCTTAGGCGCGGCCACCATGGCGCCCGCGTAGGCCTGAGTGCCACGGGTAATAACGTCATCCTCGGGCAGGATGGCATCAACGGGCAGATCCGCACAGGCATTTAGTTCCGCATAGAGCGGCGCGAAATCGGTCTCCAATGTCTGGCGCAACAAATCTTCGTAGCTATCGATGACGAAGTAGGTCCGCTGGTAATCGTCGATCTCGTAACGGGTGCGCATGGCCCGCTTCAGATCCAGACGGATGCGATGAGGCGATGGATCGTCCAAGGCAAATATGGATTCGCCGTAGCTTGAGACGATGCCGGCCCCATAGAGCCTCAAATCGCCATCCTCGCGGATCAGCCCGAATTCGACCGTGTACCAATAGAGTCTGGCCAGGCGATGAATGGCGCCCAGGCCCAACGACCGAAGCCCGCCCTCGCCATAGGCCTGCATGTAATCGGCAAAAACCGGATTGGCGAGCAACGGCACGTGGCCGAACACGTCGTGGAAAATGTCCGGCTCCTTCAAATAGTCGGTCTGTTCCGGGGTACGAATAAACCGACCGGCGACGAAGGTACGGTTAGCCAGGTGGCGGAAGAAATCTTCGTCGGGTACCAGTCCCGGCACGGCGACCACTGTCCAGCCGGTCAGCTTGTGTAGTCGCTCTGACAACTCGTCGAAATCGGGAATGCCCGGTTTCGACATTCGCAGGACATCGAGGCCCTGAAGGAAGGTTGGACTAACCCGCCCGGCGAGCATTTTCGATTGGCGCTCAAAGAGCGTATCCCACATCGCGTGCTCGGCCGGCGTGTAGCGCCGCCAATCCTGCGGGATGGTCCAGTCGGCGGCCGCGCCGGATGGCGGCACAGGCAAGGCTTTGGCATTGCTCATGCGAGGATATTAATCCGCCTCCACTGAAAATACCTTTCAATGGTATTACACTTCGCACTAAAAGTGGGTCGCCATTTCGCGAAATCGTAAAAAGTGAAAGCGTTGTCTAAGCTTGATGAAATCGACCGCAAGCTTCTCAGATTGTTGCAGGAAGATGCGAGCCTCAGTCACGCGGCGCTAGCCGAATTGGTTGGCGCATCACCGGCTTCTTGCTGGCGGCGCATCAAGGCGCTGGAAGACGCTGGAATCCTAAAGGCGATCGTGCGGCTCGTCGAACCGGAACAAGTCGGGCGTGGGGTCAGCGTCATGGCGCAGCTTCGCATGAAGTCACACGGACAGGCAGAAAGGTCCGCGTTCGAGGCATTCCTGCTGACGCAGCCGGAAATTGTAGAATGCTACTCGATGTCGGGTGAGTGGGACTATCTGATGCGCATTGTCGTCGCAGGCGTGGCAGACTATGAGCGCTTTCTGATGCGCCAGATCCTCAATCATCCGAATGTCGCGACGGCAGCGTCCCACTTCGCGCTGAGTCAGGTGAAGTACACGACCGCAATTCCGGTCTGATGGGGGCCTTATACGGGCAGACGCACCAGCTTAAGACGCAAACTTTGCCATTCCTTCGGATTTCCGCTCCTGCGTCATCAGCAACGCAAGGAATGCCTGGGCGGCCGCCGAAAGACGCTTATCGCTGCGGTGCACAATGTACCATTGCCGTATGACCGGAAAGCCTTCTACCGGCAGCACGACCAACCGCTTGGTTTCCAATTCGAGTTCGATTGTCTGAAGGGGCACGACCCCGAGGCCCAGGCCTGCCTGCACCGCCTGTTTAACGGCCTCGTTCGTACTGAACTCGCAGCCGGCGCGGTACACCGTCCCGTGGGAATTGAAATATCGCTCAATAGAGGCACGCGTCCCCGACCCCGACTCCCGGAGTACGAGCGTTTCTGTTTCCAGTTGTCGCAGCCTTACATAGTCAAGCTTC
>Ga0116226_10001783_pt1 | contig 18652 bp, 16 predicted proteins | sample S1TSphfallax_FD_89692 | JGI IMG/M metagenome (GOLD analysis project Ga0116226, IMG submission 89692) | Host-associated microbial communities from peat moss isolated from Minnesota, USA - S1T2_Fa - Sphagnum fallax MG | ecosystem: Host-associated > Plants > Peat moss > Unclassified | place: USA... | reverse complement strand
TCTAAATCCATCATCAATCTTCTTTTCAAGCCTCAAAATGTCTGCTTCATAATCATCTTTTGAAACATAATCCTTTGGAATTGCATAGACCAAATCTTCAAGTTTGCCTTGTCTTTTATCAATTAGTTTGGTATACCAACCTATCAAGGCAGTAGCAATACCCACTAATAATACAAGTAGTGTGTTAATGTCAAATGGTCCCATAATATATCCTTAATCATTGTTTAAATTCCTATGTTGATATATTATGAGATTATGTTGCTTTTGTTGCTATAATTGTTGCTGTCCAACTGATATTAGTAGATGCAACACCCGTCACAGTTATTTTTGGTCCACCATTTGTTGTATCTGCAGTAACTGCATAGGACCAACCAGTTACAGTTCCAACATTGAAACCATCAATATTACCTCCATTACCAAGTACGAATGTTGATGGTCCAGAACCTTGCCACCCGGCATTCCAATAATTGTAAATGTAAACATTACCACCAGAAGTTGTATTGTTTCCAACAATTCTAATATCAAACCAATATCCTGTGTTATTAGATGCAATAAAGTAAGAATTAGGAGCTCCTGAACCACTACTTGCAAATCCTAAAACAACTGGGGTAGCACTTGTTGTATTTCCATACAATGTATAAATTTGTGTTTGTCTATCACCAGCGGTTGCAACTGCACCACCGATTGAAATTTGATTGTTTACTTGGTCAAGAATAATTTGGGATGACATATTATGTTGCCTTTGTGATAATTACAGTTGTTGCCCAACTAATGTTAGTAGATGCAGCACCAGTTACTGTTACTGCTGGTCCACCATTTGTTGTATCTGTTGTAATTGCAACAGACCAACCAGTTGTAGTTCCAATGCTTGATGTTGATACTGTTTGAACAGTACCTAAAACAAATGTTGATGCACTTGCGCCTTGATATCCTGCACATTCATAATGTCCTGTAAAAACATTACCACCAGAGGATGTGTTATTTCCAACAACTTTAATCGTATAGTGATAACCAGTGTTGTTCGTACTAGTTATATAAGAGTTTGGTGCTCCTGAACCACCAGAATTTACACCAAGTTGAAGTGGTGTAGCATTTGTTGTATTACCATGTAATGTAATAATTGATGTCTTTCTATCACCAACTGCTAATTGAGAATTACCAAAAGCAACTTCACCAACAGAGTCTGTACTTACAAAAGTACCAATTGCAACGGAACAAGCTTTTGAAGCTGTTGTATTATTACCAACTGCAATTGCTGATGTAGCACTTGCAGTGGCACCAGTAAAAGCACCAATTGCAATTGTTGAAGAAGCATTTGCTATAGAATTTTGTCCAATAGCTACACAACCAGAACCAGAACCAGTTGCATTTTGTCCAATTGCAACAATATTGTTCTGTGTATATGCATAAGAGGAATTACCAATTGCAATATTACTAGAACCGCTTATACAATTTGCTTGATACCCAATTGCAATATTAGTAGCGCCACCAGAATAAGATTGAGAACCAATTACAACACATTGTCCATAGGCAGTCCTATTAGTGCTGTCAGAAGGAGAAATTATTACAGAATCTTTAATACCAGAAGTTGTTAAAGTTCTTTGTGTTGAGGTTCCACCTGTATCTGCTCCACCCCAGAACATAATGTTTCTGTCTGATGCACCAGAAACGGTATTTCCACCACCTGCATAAAAAGCACCATAAGGGGTTCCAGTTTCAGTTATGCTATTTGCAGCACCACCAAAATTTAATGCTAATACATTTGAACTTGCTGTAACAGATGGTGCAGATGCACTTCCTGTGTATGTTGCCCAAGTGACACCTCCACCACCAGCAGCTGCCCATGTTGGTACTCCACCAGCAACAGTTAATACTTGTCCAGTTGTTCCAATTGCAAGTCTTGCATTAGTGGTTCCAGAACTTGAATAGATTATATCACCAGTAGTTGTTATTGGTGATAATGCATTAAATGCAGCACTTGCAGTTGTCTGCCCAGTTCCACCATTAGCAATTGGTAATGCAGTTCCTGATAAGGTAATAGCTAAAGTTCCAGAAGTAGTTATTGGACTTCCAGATACCGATAAGAAAGAAGGTACAGTCATTGCAACAGAAGTTACAGTTCCAGTTGATGGTGTTGTCCAAGTTGGACTTCCAGAACTTCCTCCTGAAGTTAATACTTGTCCTGAAGTACCATAAGAAGGTGTTACCCCAATTCCAATAGCACTATTAGCATTAAAAGTGATTTGACCAGAAGGACCAATACCGAATTGGATTAAGCTACTAGTTGTGGTAGATGCTACAAGACCTAAAGATGTTCCATTGGCAGAAATTCTAGTATTACTTGAACCCAAATAGACTGCACCATTACCAGTACTTACTCCAACTTCTAAAGCTGGAATGGACCCAGCACCAATAAAAGTTAAATCTAAAGAACCAGTCAATGTACTAGTTGAACTTCCATACCCAACACAGGTTCCTGATAGTGGAATATCAGCACTTACTAATGACCTAAATGTAGGTTGTGCAGCAGCACCACTTGAAGGTCCTGCAAATACTGTGTTTGCAGTTTGTGTAGTTAGGGTTTGTGTAATAGTTCCAGAAGTTGTTACTGGTGTGCTTCCAATTGTGTAGATTGGTGTTGTAGATGCATCACTAAATCCAACAGAAGTTACAGTACCAGAACCACCCGATGATGCAGCCCAAGTTGGTACTCCACTGGCTAATGTAAGTACATATCCATTTGTACCAGCAGCCAAAAATGTAGTTGTTCCAGAAGCAGTTTGATAAGGAATGCTTCCATTTGCTCCACCAGCCAAGTTAGTTGCTGTTGTTGCAGTGGATGCATTACCAGTCAATGCACCAACAAATGTTGTAGATGTTACCGATGTAAGACCAGCTAATGTAGTTGCAGTAGAACCAAGTGATACACTTGTAGAACCTAGTGTCAATGAACTATTAGTTAATGCACTATTTGGAATGCTTGTAAAATTAGTACCAGCAAAGGTTGGTGCAGCGCCAGAATTAATGCTTTGTGGTAAGCTTAATGTAACTGCTCCAGTAGATGAACTTGCAATAACTTGATTTGTTGTACCTGTAATACTTGTAACACCACCAGCACTTCCAGTAGATGCAGCAGTTAATCTTCCATATGCATCAACAGTAATGTTTGCATTTGTATATGAACCAGCAGTTACTGCAGTGGTTGCTAAATCAAGTGCAATATTACCAGAAGTTGTTACTGGTGAACCAGATACAGTTAGTCTTGACGATGTAGTTGTAATACCAACAGAAGTTACAGAACCACTACCAGTTCCAGGTGTATATCCAAGTGCAGTTGTTACATCAGAACTGGTTAATGTCACAGCTCCAGTTCTTGTATTAAATGATGTAACACCACCAGCACTACCATTACTGATTGCAGTAATAATACCCTTTGAATTTACAGTAACATTTGTGTTTGTATAACTACCAGCAGTTACACCACTTTGAGTTACCAAATTAGCTGTTATGCTTCCACTTGATGTAATTGGTGAACCACTAACCGATAAGTCAGTAGAACTTAAACCAACTGATGTTACATATGATAATGTTGGAATATCAGCAGCAACAAGTGCTCTAAATGTAGGATTAGCAGCAGCTCCACTTGATGGACCAGCAAATACATAATTAGCTGTTTGTGTAGCTAAACTAATAGCTAAAGTTCCAGAAGTTGTTACTGGTGAACCACTAACAGAAAATATGCTTGGTGCTGTAAGTGATACTGATGTGACGGTTCCAGTTCCCGAACTTCCATTCGATGCTGCTGTGATTCTACCATAAGCATCGATCGTTACATTGGCATTTGTGTAACTTCCTGCTGTTACTGCAGTGGTGACTAAACTCAAAACAGGAGTTGTTCCTCCCGTACTTGCGATTTGTCCACTTGTTCCAGAAACAGAACTTACAAATCCACTTGCTGGTCCAATTAAATGTCCACCAGTTGTAACACCATCCATCAAGTACAATAACCAATTGGTACTATCGACCCATAGCTCACCAGGTGAACCAACTCCTGATGAAATACTTGATGGTGATCCTCTACGGAGCTGTAATAAAGTTGACATTAAGGTATTGTTCCTAAATTGATAGCCATGTGTGGCATAAGATTGATATTTCGTAGATCAATCACAGCCACAACATGCGTATCTGTTGTACTTCCACAATCCAGGTCGCCGATGAATACATCGCGACCCGTAAGGTCTAATGTATTAGAATTCATCTATTAGACCAAATTTGGAACCGTATAAGTTACCAAAATCTCATATGCACCAGCGGTTCCGCCAGTACCTGGATTTAGTGTAATAATAACAGCTTGACTTGAACCAATCGTAGCAACAGATTGGCAATAAATTGCTCCGTACTGACCCACTGTTGTCAAATCAACATCCGTTGATGGTAACCACTTACTTGTTGTTCCAGTTACACCCAAACTAATTGCTGGGCTTGTTCCATTAAATGCTGTTGTTACATTTACAGAAACACTTTTAATAATAGCATTTGCTGGTAATGTAAACATCGAATATGGAGATGCATCTGTATAGGTACCAACGTGTGCAACATTTGTGTCATATGCAGCACCAGAAGCTGTACTTACCCAACTTGTAATACCAGTACCATCAGTTTGTAATACTTGACCCGTAGTACCAGCTGAAGATGGTAATGTTAAAGTCCATGCAGCAGTTTGTCCGGTTTGTGCAGATTGAATTGTTGTAGTCCAGCTTGAACCTGAACCGGTTGCTGCTGAATTTAATACAATCTGACCACTTGTTGCTGAATGGTTTACAACTGAAGCTGTTAACGAAACATCTGATGTTCCAGCAGCATTGGTAAGTTCGAAATTACCAGAGTTGTTTTTTACAAGTGGACCTTTAAGTCCGACTTGAAATGTTGTACCTGAAATACCAGATAAGTCTAAAATGTTAACTGCCATTTGAAATCCTTGAAATTAAGTGATTGTTTGCTTATTTATAGTTATTTCTGGTATCTCACCACAATATAACCATTTCCTTGTGTTGTTCCTGAACCTGGAGTTATTGAGATATAAATCTGTGTATTTGACCCATATGCAAAACTAGGTGTAGTTTCATAGGTTCCTGCAACTGATGGTAAATTCTGTGAAGAACTCATTAAACTTGAATAATTTGCAGAATCTCCTACAGTTAATACTGGTGAAGTTCCATTAAATGCAGTTTGTATAATTAGTTCAATATTAAATATCAGCATTCCAGATGGAATTGTAGTAATCAATTCAGGTGAAACATCACCATAACTAAATGCCATTGTGTATGTTTGTTCACCCCAATCATATGGATTTTGCCATGTGGGTGCCCCAATACTTCCTGTAGAAGTTAGTATTTGACCAGCAGTTCCATAATTAGGTGATGTAATACTTGGTGAAATTGCACCATCAGCATTTATCAATAAACCACCAGTTTTACTACTTAGTTCTAAATTTCCAGATGCATCACCAATTACTAATGCACCGCCAGAACCTAATGCTAATTGTCCAATACCAACAGTTTGACCTAATTCGACTTGTGATGTAGTTCCATTATTTGAATAAAAGAAGTTTGTTTGATCACCATCAAATCCACCATCAACACCAGCATATTGAATAGTTCCTGGTGAACCTTGTGCTCCTGTATTGCTTGGACCAGATTGAATAAATGTAACCAATCCCTTTTCATTTACAGTTAATGCACTAATATTAGTAAATGAACCAAATGTAATTGGGTTTACAGTGGCTAATGTCAATTCTGTTGAACCTACAGTAGATGTGACATCGCCAGTAAACGCAGGAATTAGTTCAGTATATTCACCACCAACATTGATAAAAATCTGACCAGTATCAGTTGTAAAATATAAATCACCTGCTGTACCAGTACCCATTTCTGCATAGGTACCTTCAATAATATTAGGTGTAATACCAGAACCACCAGATGCACTTACATAAGGACCACCATCAATAATAACTTGTTGGTTATTAGCAATAGTCTTTAACCAGTGATACCAAGAATTTACAATTAAACCCTTTTTATCTGCTAAAGCTGTTTGTGATGGTATTAAACCTTGTGTAGTTGTACCTGATATAGTCATTAGCTAACCTGAACTGCGTTTATACCTGCACCAGCATAACGAGTCATATTATTTGCACCTGAAGCAGGATTACCCCAATACAAATACAAGTTACCTGAACTTGTTGTATAAATTGTTCCTGTAATAGTAATTAAAGTAACAGCATCAATACCACTTGTAAAGATATTTGTTTGTGAATTAAGAGGAAATGATTGTGTAAATCCACCTGAACTAGCATCGTTATTATAAACACCACCCCATCTACCAGAACCGGTAGCATATGTACAAGTAGTTCCAACACCAATAAACACACCTGCAGATGGTGAATAAAAACTTGCATTTATTGTAAAGTTGTAAACAATATTTGCTGCTAATGCTACCGTTAATGCTGGATCTGCAGAATTGACATTTGTTCGCACTAGATTTGCAATTGCACCATTGGCTAGATTTGAATTAAAAGGTGCTTGCCATTGTACACCTAATGCAGCACCACTATCAGCTGTTAATACAGTACCATCTGCACCAACTGGTATTCTTGCTTGTGTACTACTAAAACCCCAAATATCACCTTTTGTAGTTAATACGGTTCCAGAACTTGCAGATGTAATTCTACCTAATGTATTTACTGTAAGATTAGTTAAAGTATAGGAACCAGGTGTTACACCTGTTGCAGTATTAATAGTTGTAATTTCCGAATTGATATTACTAATTTGACCACCAACTGTATTAGTTGCTGCATAGGTTAAAGCACTTGAATATGAAACTGCACCTGCATCTACTGTAATACCTGATGGTGTTAAAGCTGACCAATATACTGCACTTATATTTGAACCAATTGCAATTGATTGATCTGTTAATGTAACTTCTGTATTACCAGATGTATAGGTTACAGCACTTACAGTTCCATAACCATATTGTGTAGTTCCATTAATATATTGAACTCTTTGACCAATAGGATAATCAGCAGTTACATCACCAGAAATCACAAACTGAGTACCTGATATATAACCTGGTGTTGCTGATTGATTCCATACTGAAATACCTGTACTTCCTGAACCTGGTACTGAACTTGCAACTGCACCTACTACATTAGGTACTTCCATAATTAGGTTATTATTGATATCTAATACTTTAAAGTTGTAGTATAGACCTTCTTGTAACCACATTTCTGTGTCCATTCTACCATTGATATCTAATATAATTGGATTTGTATTTGTAGATGTTCCTGTGTTTGAACCTTGATATGTAGTTTGTTCTACCGTATAAGATCCACCTTCGTACTGATAGATTTGACCACCAGCAAGTATATTACCGTTGTTATCGAAGAATTGTTGACCTGTAAAAACAGGTGATAAAAATGTTGGTGTTGTCATAGTAATCCTATTTATGAGCGTTTATAAATGTATGCAGGTGCGGTCCCATTTGTACTTACAGATGCTAATGTGTTTCCACCAACATAAATGTCATTTACATAATTGGTTACAGTAGTTGCTGTATATGTCAATGCGTCTATTGTTTCGTAAATTCCTGATGGACCATAAAGGTATGCTCTAGTTGTACCTACTGCAAATCCAAATCCATAAATTGGTAATGAATGTACAGTCCATACAACACCATCTGGTGAACTATAAAGTTGAGTACCTTGAAATTGTAAAAACAAGTTATTAAAGGTATAAATTGCATTTTGTGTTGGTGGTGCTGTTGTCGTTGAATCTACTAATGACCAAGATTTTCCATCTGTAGATGTCCATACATTTGTTGGGTATGGTGAAACAAATGTACCTGAAACAATCATCCATTTACCATTTGTAAATCCTAATCCAAATAAGTCATTACCAGAGAAACTTGTACTTGATTGGGTCCAAGTTACACCCTGATCTGTTGACCACCAAGCACTATAATTTGGATATGAACCATATGTACTAACTGTAATTCCATTTGCAGTTAATATAGAAGTTTCATATGTAGATAAATTAGGACCTGGTGCATTATTGATAATTTGTGTAATTGTAGTTGTATTAGGTGCAATTCGATATAGATTAGTATTAGGTGAAGTAGCACCAAAAGGTGTAAAGTAAATTGCTTCAGTACCTACATCTCTATACATCTGATAAACATTATAACTTATTCCATTAGTTGTCCATGATGTTAAATTCGTTGAAAAGTAAATATATCCACTTATTAAAGCAACAAAATATGTTCCATTAAACATAATTTGTGAAATATAACCTGTTGGTAAACTTGTATTTAAAACATATGAATTACCACCATTACTAGATGATGCAGTTCCTCCATATGTACTATTTTGACCAAATCCAAGTGAATAAACACCTGCATCATCACTTACAACACCCGAATATGTACCACCATTACCGTTACCACCACCTCCACCATCATATTCAAACCCAGCACTCCAAGGTGGTGGTATTGCATAAATTGGATCAACGATTCGTTGCGTATTACCATACTGGTCTACAAGTTTAAGGTTACAATACACATTACCAGGAATTTGAAAATCTGCAACAATACCATTTACATCAAGTTGAACTGGGTCTTGTAATTCAACAGTCCATGAACCTCCTGCATAGCAGTATATTTGACCAAATGATAACGGATTACCATTTTGATCTCTTAATACTTCATTATTCCATACAGGTGATGTTGCCATTATATTGTTTGTATTGTGTTACCTAAATAATCCTTAACTACATAGGTATAAGACGCACCAGAAATTAACCATAATTCAGTACTCATTAAACCTGAAGCATTTAGTGGAATTGGGTTTGTATTAAAAGAATCACCATAAAATAACGTTGAACCAGAAACTATTAATGAATATGCACCTGAATAAGTTGTTTGTGGTATAGTCGTTCCTTGTTGATATGTGAATACCATACCACCTGAAAGTACATTACCTAATGAATCTCTAAACTGAGTTCCATTCAATTCTGCGTTTAAAACTACCTGAATACTCATTGTATACCTTAATCTCCCTTGTTTTAACAGTAAAGCTACCGGAATCTATATCTAAATACACCTATCAGTAGCTTTACTTAAAAATAGTTGAACATTTTGTGAATTTTCACTATAATATACAGGTAGTTTAAATTTAGCATTAAAGGTGATCTATGTCGTTACTTCTTTTTATTATTGTACCTATATTTTTCTTAGGTCTTTTATTTAGACCTATACTTACTATTTTGGTCACATTTAGTATTGCATATTTCATTTGTGATTACTTAAACCGACATGCACTACCTTATCCTTAAATTTACTTATTTAACCAATTATTTTCTAAATAGGTACCCAAAATACCACTTAAACCAGTAGATCCTGATATTGTTCCAGTTCCAAGGAAATCTTGTCCTCCTTGTGAACCAGCATATTTCATACCAAGATAATTACCAGCATCTTTTGCTAGTTTAATTCCTGTAGGTAGTTCTAATAATGCACCACCGGCTCCTGTAATTGCACCAGGTATACCACCCAAGTGTGCGCCATAAGCCATTGCCCCAGCACCTGGAGCCGCTAACACCAAATCACCAGCAACCGTTCCAAGACTAGGTGCAATTTGACTTACAACATGACCAGTAGCATCTATTCTTGATTGTTTAGCAGTTAAATTAGGTGAATTTTCACCTGTTGGGTCAAATTCAGCATTCTTTTCTGGATTGCGTAATATATCTGCCCACCCTTTTGCATGTTCTACTAGTTCTTTTTTACTATCTTCATTTATGTCAAATTCTTCATTTGGTTTACCAGAAACTAATGATTTGATTTTTGATAATGCAGCACCTGATGTAATTGGATTTTTAGAAGTTGCATCACCAACTAAATCTGTTAACCTTGATATAGCACTTTTTACACCAATCTTATCTAAACCAGCTAATACACCCGCAGGTACTAAACTAAGTAATCCTGCTGTTGCTGCTTGTGTAGGTACATTAGTAAGTAATTGTTTACCTGTTGTTGAGTCTGTAGCACCTTGAACTGCACCTGAAGCAGATGCTGCTGCTGGAATACCCCAACCACTTGGTGCTGCAATACCTTCACCAATACCCAAACCAGCATCGATATTACTAAGACCTGGAACTTTTGATAATACTGAACCAGCACCTTTTATTACACCACCTGCAACTACTGGAGCAGCAGAACCACCAATATAATAACCTGGATGATCACTAAACGCGTTATCATTATCTTTCTTTTGTTGTTCTACAGATGCAGTTACATCAGCCCAAAATCCTTGTCCAGTTTTAGGGCCTGATTGTTGTGGATACATTTGTTGTTCAACATTTGCAGCACCTTCTGGATCAGTTCTTCGCATTTCCTCTAAATCTGATTTTGATACGTCAGGACTTGGAATATTGTTATTTGCATCTAAGAATCCGTTTATCCATTTACCAAATCCAAGTGTAGCAGATTGTGCAAACCCACGACCAAATGACTCTAATTTAGAAGTTGTTGGTTCTGGTGTTGTTGATGACGGGGTTTCATCAGGAGTAAATTGGATGGTTGTATTACTCGGAGATGTATCTGGTGTAAAATCAATAGCCATTATTTAACCTCAGTATATCCTTCTGCAATAGCTTCTTTTAATTGTGAAGTAGGTATTGTTCCTGTTTTACCGTTTTTATCTTTGACACGAACCGTATTTGGATTCGGTTCAGGAGCTGTCTTAGGTGTTGGTAAATCACTAATTTGTGGAGTTCTAGCAGCTGATTGTAGATTATCCTTTTGTGTTTGTAATACCTGAATTTTTGATTGGATTAAACCTTTAAAACTTCTTAAATCACTTCCACCTGTAAGACCTAGTGTTGGATCATCTAATTCTGCAAGTAATCCTTTTGCTTTAATATAATTTGAATTATTAGTATTCTTTAATAACCAACTACTTAAAAATGCTTTTGGTGAATACATATATTGTTGTTGTTCAGCAGGTGATAATGACTTATTAAAATCATCAATACCATCAGATACGTTTTGATAACGAGTAATTACATTACCAGCAGTCATTGCGTCATTATAATTTTGTAAACGATTATTTGCCGGATTCATATTATTGTCAATTAAAGCGCGATTTGCTGCATTACCATAAAGTTGTGCAGCTGTTTGTTTTGCAATTAAAGCTGCATCCTTTGGATTAGCAGCAATTAGTAATCTTTGTACGCCTTTTGTTACGTCACTATCAATATCACGTCCTTGTGGACCATTTATAGTTTGTTGAAATTGATATAAGTTTTCACGCACTGTTGGGTCAAGTGCTGTTTCACTAATACCTTGAGCAGTTTGACGATCATAATGATATATTCCACCTTTTCCTGGTGGTCCAAACAATGAATCTTGTGAAAATGGTGCACCACCAGCATCACTTGTTGCTTTTAAGGTCTTTGTAATATACTCATTATACTTTGCATCAAGTACATCTTGTGTCGCACTCGGGTTTGCATTCTGATAACCAAGCATAAAGTTTTCTGCTTGTGAACGTATCTTTAAACGTGCGTCATTTAGTAATGTAGTATTTTGAATTTGTTTTTGTTGGTTATCAAGAGCAATACCCTTTGCTGTTGCTTCTGCACTTGTATTAGCAATAATATGTGCTGCAACAGATGCACCCTCATCGGTAAACCCATAAGCATTAGCAGCTGCAGCTAATTTAGTAGGATCTACAACATGCTTAATTTCACCAGTATTAGGGTCTGTTACTTTATCAACAAATAAATCATGATGGTCCATTTGAAATTGATTAAATGCAGCAGCACGCTGTTTAATAGCAGAATCTGCCTGAATACCAGGTAATGCAGCCTGCATATTCTTTATAGATTGAATATTTGCAGCAACTTTAGTAATATCACCTACTTGTGATAATACGGATTGTGGTTGATTTACATCTAGTGAAATTGACGGGTCGATTGCCATAATATTATCCTAATGGGTTAAAGCTTAGTGAAGATGATACTGGTGCTGCTGTAGGATCATATATTGGGGTATTTACCGAACTTTGAATTGCAGATTGTGTTCCATCCCAACCAGCTATATTACCACCTGAACTTGATAAACTACTATTACCTAAGTACTTATTCAACATTAAACCAGATGTTCCTGAACCAATTGCACCAGAAATACTATTTGCAACACCTACAGTGCCTGCTGCACTTGCTGCGGCTCCAGATGTTTGATATCCAGTAGATGCACCAACACCTGACATAGTTGTTGAACCAATGGTACTACCTGCAGAAGTACCAGCACTATTAGCACTAGTAGCAGCTCCATTACCAGCTAATGAACTTAATGAACTAATGTTCTGTTGTTGTTGGGTTAAGTAATTTTGGAATGCTTGTTGATAATATGTACTTGCTGTATTTTGAGCGTATTGTGTTTCTGCATTAGTTGCATTACCGCCTGATATACCATGAGCAGCATTATAGTTTTGTAATGCTGTTTGTCCTTGACCTTGAATAAATGCATAACTTGGACTTAATTGTGAATTTAGGTCTTGGTTATTAAAGTTAGCAAGCAACGAACCAGAACTCTGCGATGCACCAGCAGAATTTAACTGACCCTGTGTTGCACCTGGTGTTAGCAAACTACCTGTACCAACTCCATTTATTCCAGTTCCTGTTGAAGTAGAACTTCCATTTTGATATTGAGTTGCACCAGGAGTTTGTTGTCCGTAAACAGCAGTTGGGGTTGATGATGTACCTTTAATGTCTTGTGCTATATTTGTTTGACCAGGCGGAATTCCTGTCGATGTGGATGTAGCACTCAATGGCTGCATCATAATACCACTACCATTTGAAGAACCACTTATTGCTGGTGTTGTTGGTGTTCCTTGTGTTGTTGCTTGAAATGTTGGAGTTGATGCATATGTTTGTGAACCAGGACCAGTTGGTGAATTACCTGATGTATTAGTTGACCAAACATTTGCTCCATAATATCCACCATTAGAAGTACCACTACCAAGTCCCATTTGGTTAGAACCCGAATTTAATCCACCAAGTCCTAATCCACTTGCAAGAGCACTTTCTGCTTCTTGTTGTGCTTGAAGTTGAGGTGATAAATTAGCAAGATTGTTTTCGTAAATCTGATAGTTTAATTGGTTTGTTTCTTGTGTAGCTTCAAGTGTTGTATTTGCAGCATTATTTGCAGCAGCAGCTTGTTTACTTGCTGCACTTGATGAAGCGGCAGCACCAACACCAGCACTTACAACAGCACCACCAATAACGGCAGCAGCAACATAACAATTGCTATTTGGTTCAAATTCAGCATAATTGTGTCTTTTCTTTAATTTAAACATTAGCCTTTTCCTTAGGTGTAATTATCTTTGTAAAGATAGTTTCTTTAGGTTTAAATCCAAGACCTAAAAATAACTTATCGTGATACAAATGAAGTTTAGTTCCATTGATTATTTTAACTACACCAAGTTCACGGAATCTATCTTCAGCAAATTGAAACATTCTCAATCCAGTTTTATCTTTTCTATATTCTGGCTTTAAATAGTATAAATCAACAATAGCATGAAGAGTTGTTGCGTAGTGCAACATAGTTCTAATAATACTGATGTGATACCCAATAAGTTTACCTTTATCTCTAACGGTAACCACGTGTAAATGTCTGTCATTGTCTAATTTCTCGTATGATGCATAATCAAGTTGAACCGGTACATCAATTTGATCTAACCCAAGTTCTTTCCAATGTGGTTCAATAAATGGGTCAAATTCACGTACAATTTCATTCCATCTTTCAACTTGATATGTTATCATTTTAAGTGCTCTATTTTTAAATCTACAACCATATGTATACGTGGTTGTCCGCTATTATTTATAACTTCGTGTTCTAACTCATTATTAAAGAACCATATTTCACCAGTAGTCATTTGAACCCATTCATCATTACAACGGAAATCTACTCCTGGTAATGCACCAACAACCACGTGAAAACGAGACCAATACTTAGCATGAGAAGGGGTATCAGCATGTGGAAATACGCATCCTTTATTGTTTAGTTTGTTTATCATTACTCTACCAATTCGTGTTGCTTCTAATTTATATGCTAATTCAAATACAATTGATTTAAATTCAGGAAAGTTTTCTGAACCTGGCATCCAGATATTCTCGTGTTGATCATATGATGGATTTGTTAGTATTTCTTCTTTTTGTCTATCTACTGGTAATGTAGGAAACCTAAGTATAATAGATTCTGTATCACCAAATGGTCCTTGTGGGTAATCACGTAAATATGTATCTTCTCTCCATACTTTAGGATCTGTGTTTTGTAACCTATTTAGCATTGGTCTTACATCAAGTAATCCTGATTCTGTTGGTATTTTTAACTTAATAAAATTAGGTATCATGCTTGTCCTTCTTGCCAATCACCAACAACAGTAATCATATGTGCAATTACATTATCTGTTATCGATATCTCGAAAACTCTGTCATATGCAGCACCTAATTGTGACCATCTTGCTCTAGCTTTATATTGCCCAATAGCACCTAATGTAGTATAAATTGGTAAACCCCAAGATTGACCACCATCATCAGAGCAACGTAAGATAGCCATCGGTTGTACATTATTAGATGTATTTGTACCGTTATTTACTAAACCTTGACCCATTAGGAAATCTGCTTGTAATAGATAATAAAACATATTATTAAGGTTTTTAGAAAGATGTGGTGATCTACGACGTCTTAATATTGTTATATTATTATCAGTTGCATTAGTATTATCAAATAGGTAAATGTTACCTGATGTATCACCAAATAGGTGTTGGTTATTTAATACTGCATGTGCAACTGGTAACCATTGCGATTGGGTATTATTTGATTGTTGTGTTTGCCATTCAACCCAACATCCATTTGCTTGATTCATATCTGTAACTGCAGCAATATCATATACCCAAGTTGTATTTAAACCAGGTGCTTGTAAAATATAAAAGTAATGACCCTGATATAGCATACCTATACCAATTGTATCTGTTAAGTCACCAGATTGCGATAATGAAAGTTCAACTGCATGTGTAGATATACGTTGTGGTGTATATCCATTCATATAGTAAACAACAGGGCCACCTTGTGGATTTGTACCTAACCAAAACATAGTACCTGCAAGTTGAACTAATGATGCAGTTGATATGCAACCAACTTGTGAATTCTTACCATCTTCTCTATCAAATGTGAATACAGCACTATCAAGTTCATCATCCCATACTTCACCAGTTTGTGTTCCCCAAATGAATAATTCTCTTGAATTAGAAATTAATGCTTGAACTAAGTCAGCATAACCTTGTTTAACTGCTATATTTGAACCTAAACCGGGTGATGGCCAACTAATAGGTCCACCACCAGCACTACCACCTTCCGGTGCTGTATTAGCAGTTGCCCAAATATTAGGTGAATTAGGTTGAAAACCTAAAAAGAAACCATCTTGGTATGTAACTTGTGAACCACCTGGATATGATACATTTGTTAGTGATTGTAATGTAGTTGAACCAATTTCAAATGTGTAATATGTAGTTGTTCCATCAACAATCATTACATATCCACCATTATCAGCAATTGATACATAACCTGCAGATGTTGCCATTGAACCAGCAATATTAATAGGTGTTGCACTACCACCAGTTAGCAAATATACTTGATTACCTGAAACAACAATTACACCTGCATTAGTACTAAGTAAGTACATACCACCTGGTCTAATAGGACCTGGTGCAATGTTTTGTAATAAGGTTAAACCGGGTCGTTGAAGTAATTCAGTTATTTGTGCTTCTTTACCTGCACCAGATTCATCAGATTGAAGATAATAGTTAATAGTTTGTTGACAATCATATCTAGGATTGTTATCCCTATATGAACCACCTATAAAACCTTTAATTGGTTGTTTGTTCTCTGCCATTTAAGTACCTAATGAAATCGATTATGTTTGGTGTTTTATTCTGTAAATCACAATCTGCAACATATTCAAATTGCAATTCTAAAACATCATCGTAGAATAATACTAAATCCGAATAAGGACCTTGTGATATTCGTTGAATAAATGTCTTGTTTTTAAATACATTACCACCCATATTATGCTAAGAAATTCCAACCATAACCACCGGTAATCCAATTCCAACGACCTGGTCCTCGTTTTCTTGATAGACTACCATCACCCATCTTATATCTAGGTGCTTGATTAAGTCGTGCAAGTGCTTGTTTAGATTCAACAGCAATAGCCTTTACTTCTTCTGTTAATGGTTTACCATATTCTGCTGCTAATTCAATTGCTAGATTAAATCTGTATGCTCTTTCATAACCAGGAGGAAAATCAATAGGTACATCTAATTGGTTATATTCAGCAACAATTAGTGGTTGACGTAACCAGAATCTAATACCAACCTGTTGTTGTGGAATTGGAAACAAAGTTAAGTTTCTAACTGGATATGCATTATCGTCATAAAGACTAAATGCGAATGTAGATGTTGTTTGTTTTACACTAATAGAAGCATATTGCTCCATTGTCAATAATGAAATAGGTATATCAACTTGTTGAACTAAATCATTTGTTTGCCAAATAGTATATGCTTTTTCAATTTTCATTGGACGTGGTACTATCCAATTTGTTTGTAATGTTACATCACCAGGTTGTACAATAAAACCAGAACCTGCACCACCTAAATATGTATTAGCACAAGTTAATTGATCAGTTACTGCATAATTTATGCCACAATAACCACCAGATTGAACTACTTGACAATCAATTACTTGACCCAAATTTACTGTAATATTAGCAACTGCACCAGTTCCAATGCCAGAAGTTACATATTGTAAAGGTACATTAGTATAGGTTCCATTTACATAACCAGAACCTGCATTTACAAAAGGTTGTTGAAAGAAGTTAATAGAACCAGGGTTATCATTTGCAGGACCCATTGTGTATTGTTGTTGATTTTGATTAGTATAAAAGATATACGGCTTAATAGAGTATATCATCAATTTCTCGTTTGACCAAGAATCCTGCATAGTATCTAATGCATATAAGGCATTGGTCAACAAATTGGCATCAGCAACTGCATTTTGACCCAATACTGTATTTAATCGAAAACTTGAATTAATTAGGTCACGTAATGTTCCCATACGAATTAGTCCTTACATAAAAGAAAAGGGATATAGAGCTATTAAACCCTATATCCCCTTATTTATACTATCTGTTGCTTATTAAGCGCCAAATAGACCAAGTGCTTGAAGTGCAGCAACTACCTGGGCTACAGTTGTATAAGCTGTAGTTCCTGTTTGTTGTGCAACACCGACATTACCATAGAAACCTACTGTTTCTGAAGTGGTACCACCGACGATGCAACCGAAGTTGCCACCAGTTAATACATCTGCATTAGTAGATGTTGTTAGTGCTGGTGCATTGCTTACCGTTAATGTTGAATCAATAGCCATATTTTACTCCTTAAATTAAGTCGTTGCAATTCTGCAAGATAATTGCTCATATAGAGGTGCCAAGGCCACCATTGAGTCAAAACGGTCAATCATTTGATTTACGCGTTGATCCCATGCACGTACATAACGAATACCGATTTCAGTCTCAGGATCCTTAATGTAATCAGCATAGTCAACACCACCTGGCAAATCAAGATCTTTATTAGCAAGCATAAATGCATTTCTGTGATGTAGGAATGCGTTCTGGGTTGTTGCACCAGATGCACCTAATACAGTAATTGCAGCACCACTTGCTGGTAATGCACTTACATTTTGATATGGACCAGAACTTGTCATTGCTGGGCTATAAGAAAGTGTAATATCACCAGCACCATCATTTGTAGTTGCTGTTGTTACAACAAACTGTTGAAGTGATGCTAATGTTTGCTTACTTTGTGGGTTTACTGCATATACACCAGCAACCGTAAAGATATCACCAACATTTAGGAATGAAGTATTACCCCATCCAGATGTTGCCAATGTACCAATACGTGGGAATACATTTGATGTACTTGCTGGATTTGTTGGTGCTGTAGCAACAACTGGTGTACCTGAATAGGTTCCATTTGTATGCGCGATTACCAACTGTGCAACATAATGCATTGCATCAGCAAATTCACCCTGAAGACCCTTGGTATAGATATCACCAATTGCCTTTACTGGGTTAAACAATGAACGGTTATTTGATGCTAGTTTAGCATTAAAGTTTGGATCATTATATTCGTGAAGCATTCCATCAGCAACTGGACAATCATTCTGGTATAGCAATGCTACTGCAGAAAGTACTGTGTCAAGTGCTGTACCTGTTGGACCACCCGTCAATGGAGTACCTGGTGTACCAACCATATTGTAGGTGTTTAGAATTAACTGTTGTGCTTGCTGTTCAAAATAGTTAGCAAGACGAATGACAATTGGTGCAACCAAGTTACGAGAAACATCACCATAATCGAATGTCAATTCAACGCTTGAGAACGCTGTATCAATACCCCATGGATTTGTAAATGTAAGTGGTGAATATGTTTGTGTAACTGCCTGGATTTGCGCTACGTTACCAACACGAACTGGATTAAACT
>Ga0116226_10001782_pt1 | contig 18657 bp, 11 predicted proteins | sample S1TSphfallax_FD_89692 | JGI IMG/M metagenome (GOLD analysis project Ga0116226, IMG submission 89692) | Host-associated microbial communities from peat moss isolated from Minnesota, USA - S1T2_Fa - Sphagnum fallax MG | ecosystem: Host-associated > Plants > Peat moss > Unclassified | place: USA... | reverse complement strand
TTCATCCAGACCGGCTCCGGCCGGCCGGATCGATAGAGGGTCAGCTCCTGATCTGTATAGGCCAAGGCGCCCCCCGCCAGGACAACCTTCATGACGTTGTCGTTGAAGTCGGCGACTTCGGGCCAGCCCTCGCGCACCCGACTGCCTAAGAGGCCCGGATGGCGCCCGCCCGCGAAGACGGAATACGCGTCGTTATAGAGCATGATCCCATCCACGCCCCATAACAGGATGATGGGCACGGGCGAGTGTAGCAGAAGCCCCACGGTCGTCTTCAAACTCTGGGGCCAGTCCCTGATGGGTCCGAGCGAGGCCGACCAGTCGTGCGCCGATATAAGGGCGCCCATTTCGCCGCCCCCTTCCAGAAAGCCGAGCGCGCCCCGCGCCGCCGCCTTATCCTGAAGCACGCTTCGACTCCTTTCCCTACGGCCCCCATCCCTCTCGGGACAGGCCCGCTGCGGTTCGGCCAGAAACGACAGCGCCATGCGCTCTAACCTTCGGATTGGAGATGGGGATATCCCGAACCGGGGTCGGTCCGGGTCGGGGGCGGCGCCGTCGCTGCGGACGGGCCGCCGTCCGGGATTATCGGACCTCCGGCGCATAAAGCGGCGTCGACAAGCCGCCGTAATAGCCGCGAACTTCCTCGCCCCACCCCATAGGGCCGCCCTTTAGTCGGTCATCCTCATAAGCGGGGGCGCCCTCAAGCGCATGCCGGTCGATATCGACGACGAAGCCTTGCAGCTCAGTGTCATACTTCAGCTTAGACCATGGCAAAGGATGATATTTTTCGCCCATACCGAACAAGCCGCCGTGGAACGCCAGGGAGACGAACTCAGCTTGTCCGGTATATTTATCAATATAAACCTCTTTGACGCTGCCGATTTTATCTCCACTTGGATCAAATACGGCTACGCCTGCGACCTTATCGGCGCTTATAATCTCGGAGTCCGTAGATTTATTCAAAGTATCGCTCATGTTTTTCTCCCGTCTTCTGAGACCCGGATAACCATCCGCACGCCATCCGGTTCCGCAGCCGTCGGCAGATTCAGCAGCCATCTCGCATGAGCTAAAAGCTAGGCTATTCCGTCGGTTAGACGCCACTGATCATATTCTGCAGATCCATCGTCTCAACCTCGAAGCGTCGGAACGCTAAGGCGGCGCAGGACATTTACAACAGACACAGCGCCCAAACGGAGTGAGGACATCCCCATGTCAAATTCATCGCAAACGCCTTCAGAAGCCGGCGACGGCGTGCGGATCAGCGCAACACAGGCCCGTGGCGGCGTGCAGCGGGGCGTCTATAAGATCCTGATCGTTTCGACCTTGCTCAGCGTGATGGCGGCCGCCGTCGCCTGGCTGCTCGTTCTACCGCGTTAGGCCGGTCATGCCCGTCGCCCTCGCCGTCGGCCGCTCGCCCAGATCAGAGCCCGATAATCAACCGCCGGAAATCCCGACAAATCCGCCGATTGAAGCGCCTGAACAAAATCCATCCCAGCCGGATATAACTCCGCCAAGTATACCTGAGGAACAGCCGCTACCTGACGTCATGCCGATAGACCCACTACACCTTGGGATGGATTAACTCGAAAGCAAAATATCTTAGCATTACAAATTATACGAATAATATTTTTCGAAAAAATATCGCAATATTAGTTTTTATAAGTTATAATAGACATTAAAAATATAATTGAGATCGATAGTTTTTCCGCCCTTATACAAAATAAATTTTACTAAATACGCTGATCTGCCAAAAACGAGTTGGCTTAGAACGCAATTTTTGGGAAAGTAGCGAATTGATGGCTGGCCCATCTAAGTAAGCGTGGCTTGGCGGCTTTTGTATGCGCATTTTTGAAAGATAAATGAGCGCCTTGTCATTCTTGGACGGCGGGGGCGACGCAGGCGAGCGCATTAGAGGACTCGACTGGTCCTCAACGGCGTTGGGCGCGCCCGTCGGATGGCCGACCGCTTTAAAGACCCTGGTCGGGATCATGCTGGGCGTTGAAGAGCCCACTTTGATTCTGTGGGGCGACACGCTCACGGCCCTCTATAATGATCCGCATGCCGCCCTGATCGGAGATCGGCATCCCGAGACCTTGGGGCGGCCGATTTTCGAGGTCTGGGGCGATCGCAACTGGCAGCTTCAGCCCTTATTTCAACGGGTGCTTTCAGGGCGACCCGGCCGTGTTGAGAACTTTGCGGCGCGCATAGAACGCTACGGCATTTCGGAGTCGGCGAATTTCAATATCGCCTGCACGCCGATTTTCGACGACGGCGTCGTGGCCGGAATACTTTGCCGCGCGACGGACATAACCGCAAAGATCCGCTCCGAACGCTACAGCGCCGAGCTTCTGGCCCTGTCGGACAGATTACGGCATATCGACAATCCGCGGGACATCATCGATGCCTCAATCGGGGCCCTGGGCCGCTATCTCGGCGCCCAGCGGGTCGGCTTCGGCGAAGTGCAGGCCGACGACAGGACCATCCTGCTGGAAACCAGCTATGCGGATGGGGTCGCCCCCCTGCAAGGGCTGTTCGAATTGGACCGGTTCGGGGCCGATAACGTCATGCAACAGCGTTCGGGCCGGCTCGTCGTTCACGACGATATAACGCGGGCGCCGGGCGAGGATCAGGCGCTTTGGGCGGCCCTGCAGACGCGCTCGCTCGCCTGCGTGCCGCTCATCCGCGGCGGCCGTTTCCGTGCAGCGATCTATATCAATTTCCGAGATGTCCATACCTGGTCGCAGGCTGAGTTGTCGCTGGCGGAGGAGGTAGCGGCGCGCATCTGGGACGCCCTGGATCGCGCCCGGGCGGAAACCGCGCTGCGGGAAAGCCAGGCCAGCCTGGCGCTCAGCGAAGAATCTCTACGCCTCGCCATAGACGCCGCCGAATTCGGCACATGGGATCTGGATCTTGTTACAAATGTGCTCACGGGGTCCGCACATACCAAGACGATGTTCGGCATATCGCCCGATGCGCCTTATAGCCTGGAGGATTTTTATAACGGCATTCATCCTGATGATCGCGAAGAGACGCTGAAAGCTTTCAAGGACGCCATCGATCCGGCTCAACGCCGCCCCTCTGATGTGGAGTATCGCACCATAGGCAAGGATGACGGCCGTATTCGGTGGGTCGCCGCCAAAGGGCGCGCCCTGTTCGACGACGAAGGTCGATGCATCCGCGCCATGGGCACGTTGATCGACATTACGGCGCGAAAGGAAATGGACGCGCACATCCGCGCCCAGGACGAGGCTCTGAAAAATGCGCGTGAAAACCTGACGACCATCTTCAACGCCAGTTCGGAAGGCTTGACCCTCTGCAAGGCGATCCGAAACACCTCGGGCGATCTGGTCGATTATCAGGTTCTGGACGTGAATCCCGCGCACGAAAATCTGACCGGCGCCACCCGGTCGCAAATGCTCAGTAAAGTCGTGTCCCAGATCGCCCCGCCGGTCAAACCGATCTGGTTCGAAAGTGCAGACCGGGCGCTCAAGACCGGGGCGCTACAGACCTTCGAAATCCGCAGTCCGGTGACGGGGCGGTGGCTGGATATTCACGTCTCTCCGGTATCGGGCGACTATTTCGCGCAAACCTTCATCGACGTAACAGAGCGACACAAACTGGAACAGCAACGAGTCGAATTCATCGCCGAAATGAATCATCGGGTAAAGAATAATTTCCAGATGGTGGCCAGCGTCCTGAATCTACAGGCACGGCGGTCGCAAAATCTTGAGGTCAAGGACCAGCTCAAAACCGCCCAGCATCGTTTTCATGTTCTGGCTGAACTTCACGACAGTCTGTCCGCCGCACCCCAGGTCGGCCAGGTCGATTTCAGCGCCTATCTTAAGGCGCTTTGTGAAAAACTCCGCAGCTCGATTAACGATGCGGACAGGATCGAGCTTAGGTTCAGCGCAGAGCCCGCCACGTTTGACTCCGGCGTGGCGGTCCCGCTCGGTTTCGTTATCAATGAATTGGTGACCAACGCCATAAAGTACGCCTTTCCCGCCCCGGCTTCGGGCGTCATCAACGTCGTCTTCGCGGCGCACGGCGATGGATACGTGCTTAAGGTGTCGGATAACGGACAGGGCTTGTCGCAAGCTAAACCGGCCAATTCAGGCGGCTTGGGCATGCGGCTCGTCAAATCCTTCGTCAAGCAGATCGGCGGCGAGGTCGAGGTGGCTCAAAAATCAGGCCTGCTCTACAGCATAAAAATCCCCTCGCACTCTGATGGGTTGAGCGCGGTGTCGACGCGCTGATGGGCGGCAGTCAGGGCCGCATCTCGATAAGATCGACATCGACCGACACCTTCAGCTCGCAGGATGACGCGCCGATCACCGACCCGCTCATGGGGTCCGCCTCCTGCCAGGTTCGGGTGGTGGCGACCCGGATCAGGCTGGGCGACTCGACCAGGGCGTTGGTGGGATCGAATTCCATCCAGCCGAGATCGGGCAGGAAGACCTCGCACCAGGCATGGGTTGCGCCCGCGCCGCGCACGGTGACGCCGGGAGAGTAAAGATACCCCGTGGCGAAGCGGGCGGCGAAGCCGAGCCGACGCACGCTCTCAATCATCAGCCAGGCGAAATCGCGGCATGTGCCGGACCTGAGGCGGATGGTTTCGCCCGGCCCCTGGGTTCCCGGCTCCTCCCGCACGCCGTAGGTCATCTGATCGTGGATCGCGCTATTGAGACGCTGCAGAAAGGTGATCGCGGGCTCATCTTCGATGGGTCCCAGGCTGCGCAGCCATTCGCGATAGCCTTGATCATCATCGCCGGTCGCAGGCGCAATGAAGGGCTCCAGGATCGCCCGGTCGGCCAGGCCGTAAACGATGGGCGCCATCGAGAGCGGATTGTCGACGCTGACGCTGGGCAGGGCGGACGGATAGCGATCCACGATAAGCGAACTCACTACCTTGAGCGTATCAGACCTGCGCGTCGGCTTCAGATGGCAGACACAATTGCCGTAAGCGTCATAGGACCATTTGATGATCGACGGCGGCGTCTCAAGCGAGGCGTCGATCAACCGCGTGGCGTGGGTGTCGAGCGGCCGCATCAGCAGGCGCCAAGTCCCGAACTCCACTGGCGTGGAGTAGGTATAGAGGCTCTCATGGCGGATGCTTAGACGGGTCATGTTCGCTCCGGTCGACGGTTTCGGCCATGGCGAACGCGCGTAAACGTAATGGGTTGCGAGGCCCGCCCCGACCGCCAAAGCGCGAAGGCGGCCCTTTAGTCGAGCCCGCACTGGTCCCGAAAAACCTGCGCGGCCTCAAGGGTCGGCCCTTCGGGACCCACCGAGACCACCGCCTGCACGGCGCCGTCCTTGATGTACCGCAAGACGGCCGCACGGCTTTCCAAATCCCCTTCTATTTCAATGCTATCCCAGGACTCGGCATGGCCGACATAGTGCAGGCCCAGCCCATAGAAGGCGGTCCAGAAGAAGGGCGGCTCTTTAAACGGCGCGTCAATGCCCAACATGTTGGCCGCCGCCACCTGCCCCTGACGCTCGGCCGCCACCCAGTGCTCGACCCGAATAGGTCGGCCGCTGACGCAATCGGGATAGCGGGCGATGTCGCCGGCGGCGAAAACGCCGGGCGCGCTGGTGCGAAAACGTGCATCCACCGCCACGCCCCTGTCCATGGCCAGACCCGCCGCCTCGGCCACGTCCAGCCTCGGCGCGACGCCGACGCCGGCGACGACGAGGTCTGCGCTCACCCCCTCCCCGTCATCCAAGATAAGGCGGCCCGCTTCAAAACTTTTCGCCTTACGCTGAAGGTGGAACACCACCCCCTCCCGCTCATGCAGACGCTGAATGAAGGCGCCGAGTTCAGGCCCGAGCTTGTTGCTGAACGGTACGGCGTCCGGCGCGACGACATGCACCTCAAGCCCGCGTTTACGCAGAGCGGCGGCGACCTCCAGGCCGATGAAGCTTGCGCCGATAATGGCGACCGTCTTCGCGCTGTCGGCCGCCGCGATCAGGGCGTCGGCGTCAGCCTGGGTGCGAAGCAGGTGAACCCCGGACGCCTCCAGGCCGGGCAGATCCGGGCGGTTGGGCGTGGCGCCCGTGGCCAGCAGCAGCCGGTCATAGGCCAGGGTTTCGCCGCCCTCCAGCATCAGGCGTCGCGCCTTCGTGTCCAGCGCCGTGGCGCGGACGCCCAGGCGAAGGTCGATGTGGTTGTCCTTATAGAACGCCTCGTCCTTCAGCGGCATCCAGTCCGCTTGCGCGTCGCCGGTTAGATAATCCTTAGACAGATTGGGCCGGTCATAGGGCGCAGACGCATCGTCGCTGACCAGGGTGAGCGCCCCGGCATAGCCGAGGTCGCGCAAACGCTGAGCCGCCGCAAAACCCGCGGCGCCGCCGCCGACAATGACAATCGCATTCAGGTCGCTGCGAAGGCTTTGCGCCGGCGCCTGAGGCGAGCCTCGGCGGCGCACACTGACCTTATCGCCTTCAATCTCGACCTCCCACCGTGTCAGGGGGCTAAGGGCCGGCGCCTCAAGCGCGGCGCCCGTGCGGAGGCTGAAGCAGGCCTGGTGCCAGGGGCAGCGGATCGTCTCGCCGACGCGCAGCCCCTCTTCCAGGGGAGCCTGATAGTGGGTGCAATCCGCACTCACAGCCACGATCTCTTCGCCCAGTCGCGCCAGGATGATGCGGTCTTCCTCCACATGACCCAGCAACACGCCGTCGAAAGGAATGTCGGCCGTCGCCACGCCTTCAACCAGATCGGGCGTACCGTACTGAGCGTCATCTGACATGGAACCTCTCCTAAACCGAACCGCTGTGGCAGCCGATTCAACTTGGCAAGGCCCAAGGAAGTTGCATGATATTTGGAGACAGGGGCGCACTTCAAGACAGCCGCTCGACGAGCAAAATAACCTCAAAATATATTTAGCTCACTCTCTATAATATAATCAATTTAACATCATTAACTACATTTAATTTTGAATATTAAAATCTTCCATCAAATCCATCCTCGTAGAAGATCTATATTTTATTATATATTTAGAAAAATAAAATCAAAATTTTTTCAATTTTTTCTCGACCGGTGTGAACAACAGCGCCGTTTATGCATTTCTTGAGACGATCCCTTCTTATTCCCATGGCAAGGCTTTGAGTTTGCTATGAATTCGCCGCCTCTCTTTTGCGCTGATCGGGCCATTGCCTTATTCCTTGATCTCGACGGAACCCTGGCCCCGTTCGCCGCGCAACCCGACCTCGTCGCGCCGTCCGCGCGACGCACCGCCATCGTGAAGGCTTGCGCCGATCAGCTCGACGGACGTCTTGCGGTGATCAGCGGGCGCACCCTTCAGGATATAGACCGGATTCTCGAAGGCGCAGTCACGGCCGCTGCAGGCGTCCATGGGCTGGAACTTCGCGGCGGCTATAGCGACATTCGCCGCCTCGCCCCCTCTCCCGCTGTCCGCCACGCCAAATTCATCTTCGACGCCACAGCCGACCTCCGCCCCGGTCTATTGGTCGAGGATAAGGGGCTGAGCGTCGCTCTGCATTATCGCAACGCCCCCGAAGCAGAGGTGGAGGCGCTGAACGCGGCGCACGGCCTGGCGGCGGAGACGGGCCTGGTTTTGCAACGCGGCGACAAGGTCGTTGAACTGCTCACCCCCGGCCCCGACAAGGGCGAGGCCCTGCGCGCCTTCATGACAGAGCCGCCGTTTTTGGGGTCAAAACCGCTGTTCGTCGGCGATGATCTGACCGACGAGGCTGGGTTTGTCGCTGCGGCTGAATTCGGCGGATACGGCGTTCTCGTCGGCGCGCGCAGCGGGCCGACGGCGGCGAGATACCGGCTCGGCGAGGTCGACGAAGCTCTGGACTGGCTGGCCGCCATGGCCGAAGCCCACGGCAAGGCGCGCGCCCTCAGCGAGGCGAGCGCCTCATGGCAGGAAGGCGCCGGATGGCGCGCCTGATCGTCGTTTCCAACCGCATCACCGTTCCCGGCAGGCCCGGAGACGCCTCTGTCGGCGGGCTGTCCATGGCTCTGGCGGCGGCGCTGCAACAGTATCATGGCGTCTGGTTCGGCTGGAGCGGGGAGACAACGCCCGATTTCACTGGCCGCCCCAACATAATCGCCTCCTCTGGCATCACGCTGGCGACTATCGATCTCGAAGCGCAGGACGTTCAAGAATACTATAATGGCTACGCTAATACAGTTCTTTGGCCTCTATTCCATTATAGAATGGATCTGACGCAATATGAGCGTGCCTTTGGACAGGGATATGCTCGGGTCAATGCACGTTTCGCGGAAACGCTGATCCCCCTAATTGAACCCGACGATATGATCTGGGTTCACGATTATCATCTTATTCCCCTGGCTTCGGAGTTGCGTCGCAGAGGACTCAAGAACAGGATCGGCTTTTTTCTGCATATCCCCTGGCCCGCCTGCCAGTTGATGGCGACCCTGCCCAACCACCGCGACCTGGTCCAAGCCCTGTTCGCCTATGACCTGGTGGGGTTCCAGACGCGGGACTGGCTGGCCGCATTCCATGGCTATATCGCCGATGAGGTCAGCGGGACGGTTAAACCAGATGGGCGCGTGACCGCCTTCGGACACACTCTAAAAACTGGGGCCTTTCCCATTGGGATCGACGCAGAAAACTTTGCTCAACTTATAGAAACGCCTGCCGCATCCAAAAGCTATGACATGGCGGCGGCGACCAATGTCTACCGAGACCTGATTATAGGCGTCGACCGCATTGATTATTCAAAAGGACTTGAGGAGCGATTTCTCGCCTTCGATCATTTCCTAGCGAACAATCCCGCCTTTCACGGGCGGGTTTCCCTTCTCCAGATCGCTCAGACCAGCCGCAGCGCCGTCGAAGCCTATCAGGACATAGGCGCGCGACTGGACGGCGTCACCGGGCGGATCAACGCTACACACGGCGGATTGGACTGGATTCCGCTCCGCTATGTCAATCGCTCGCATAGCCGCGACGTGTTGGCGGGCGTTTACCGAGCCGCCAAGGTCGGCCTTGTCACCCCGCTGCGTGACGGCATGAACTTGGTCGCCAAGGAATACGTCGCCGCCCAGAATCCGCTGGACCCTGGGGTTCTCATCCTGTCCCGCTTCGCCGGCGCGGCGCGGCAGATGCAGGACGCCGTGATCGTCAACCCCTATAGCCGCGAAGACGTCTCCGACGCCATTAAGCGCGCCCTCACCATGCCCAAGCCGGAGCGGATTCGACGGTGGGAGGCGCTGATGGCGGGGGTGCGGCGCGAGGACGTCGCCGCCTGGCGCGACGCGTTCGTCGCCGCCCTCCAGACATCGCAATCTGGGCCGGCGACACAGATAGAAGCGGCCGACGTCAACCCGCTGAACGCCCCGCTGACAGCATGAGCGGGTTTGACCATCACGCCATTGACGGCCTGCGCGAACGGGAAGCGCAAGGCCTCGCTGCGCTCCCGACCCGAGCTGAAACCGTGTCGGCCGACGTCGATGACCAGCCCACGCCAGGCCTCAGCATTTTGCATGTGGGACCAGACGCGGCTGCGTCGTGGGAGATGACGAACCTCTGGCTGGATCAGGCGCAAAGCGCCGGATTTACGGCTGTTCTGATCTCCCCGCTCTTTCCCCATCACGTTTCGAGAGGGAGACCGCTGATCACGGACCATTCGGTGATCGACGCGCGACTTGCACTTAGAGCAGCGCCGCTTGCCATCTCCGCAGGGCTTAAAGACCTGGCCGAGGCGTGCCGTCGGCGCGGGCTGATGCTGATGATGGATGCAGGGTTTGAACGCTTCGCCCCCGAGCACCCCCTGGTCAAGAGCCACCCGGACGCCTTCACCCTATGGGGTGGTCGGGAGGGAGAGGAGGTAGGACGAGGCGGCGAGGCGAGACCGCGCCTGTTTGAGCCGACCATTGCAGGCCTGATCGGGGCCTGGGCGACTGAGCAGATGGCGGCTTGGGTCAGGGCCGGGGGCGGCGGCTTTCGCCTGCGTGAGATCGCCGGCGCGCCGCCGGGCTTTTGGCGCGCCTTGATCCACGGAGTCCGGCGCGCCTGCGATGATCGAAACCTCGTCTTTGTCGCGGACGCCCAGGGCGCACCGAGGTCGGCGTGTCTGGCGCTGGCGGGCTGCGGTTTTGACTATCTGACCTCGTCCCTGGACTGGTGGGACGGGCGAGCGCGCTGGCTTATCGAAGAATACGAAGACCTTCGGCAGATCGCGCCGCTGATCGCCGCGATCAGCGTTCAGACCGGGACAGACCAAGACCGCGGCGATGGCGCGGCCCGACTTAGAGGCCTTTTGGCTCTGGCGGCGGCGCTGGGCCCAGGTCGGCTTGTTTCCATGCAAGGTCAGTCCCAGCCTGCTGCGGCCCTCGCGCCGACCCTGCGGTGGATGAACCGACAGGCGGCCGGGCTTTCGGATCTGAGCGGCGAGCTGCGTGTGCTGACCAGTCCTGGATCTCCGATTACGGCGCTTCTGCGTTGCGACGCGCAAGATGTTCGCCAAGCCTCGAAGGCGCTGCTTGTGCTGGTCAACCCAAGCGAAACCGACCCCGCCATGCCGGACGCCGTTTTTCTTGCAGGCGCGGGCGCAGATTTCGCGCCCTTTCAAAGCCTGGGCGGCGATATCGAATCCTTCAGCCCTTTGGAGCCTGGCGAGGTGCGTCTTTTGATCGGCCGCCGCGGGCGGTGCATTACGCGGCCGTCGCCGCCCGTCAGAAAGTCCGCCAGGGCCGCCGCCACACGCCTGCCGCGCCTGGTGATCGATCATGTGACGCCGCGGGTCGAAGGCGGCGATTATCCGGTGCGGCGTGTGGTCGGCGAGCGCGTCACGGTTGAGGCTGACGTCTTCGCGGACGGCCATTGCACTCTGGCGGTGGAGCTGCAGTGGCGCAGCGCAGACAGCGAGACCTTTCAATCCGTTCCTATGACGCCCATTGGAAATGATCGCTGGCGCGGCGTCTTTCCCCTGGCGCGTTTGGGCCGATATCGCTTCACCATCGAAGCCTGGGTGGACCGCTTCGGCGGACTCCGGCGCGATCTGACCACCAAGCTTGAAGCCAGCGTCGTCACGGAGGTCGACTTGCTGGAGGCGCGGGCCTTGATCGAGACCGCAGCCCGGCACGCCGAGGGCGAGCTGAAGGCGGCGTTGGATCAGTTCGTCGCGAGCCTCGACGCTGACAGCGATCGATCACAAGAGGCGCGCGCCGCCTTGCTTCTCGCGCCCGACCTCCAAGCGCTGATGCAGGCGGCCGACGACAGGCCTCACCGTCAAAGTATGGCGACGGCGCAGAGTGTGGACGCCGAACGCCTGCAGGCCCACTTTGCGAGCTGGTACGAACTCTTTCCCCGATCCCAGACCGACGATCCCGCGCGGCATGGCACGTTCGACGATGTTATCGCCAGACTGCCGGCCATTCGCGCCATGGGCTTTGATGTTTTGTATTTTCCGCCCATCCATCCCATCGGCGAGATAAACCGTAAGGGACCCAATAACGCCCTGACGGCGGCGCCAGGCGATCCGGGCAGTCCTTACGCCATCGGATCGCACGCGGGCGGGCACGACGCGATTCATCCTGAGCTCGGTAATTTCGGCGACTTCCGCCGCCTCGTCGCCGCGGCGGCCGACCACGGCCTGGAGATCGCCCTGGATTTCGCGGTGCAGTGCGCGCCCGATCATCCCTGGATCAAACAGCATCCCAACTGGTTTGACTGGCGCCCCGACGGCTCGCTCAAACATGCGGAAAATCCGCCGAAAAAATATGAGGATATCGTCAATGTCGATTTCTACGCCGTAGGCGCCGTTCCAGACCTGTGGGTCGCCTTGCGCGCTATCATCCTGTTGTGGATCGGCGAAGGCGTGCGCCTGTTTAGGGTCGATAATCCCCATACCAAGCCCCTGCCCTTTTGGGCCTGGCTGATTGATCAGATCCGAACCGAACATCCCGATGTGGTGTTCTTGGCCGAAGCCTTCACTCGGCCAAAGCTTATGTACCAGCTCGCCAAGCTCGGCTTTTCGCAGTCCTACGGCTATTTCACCTGGCGAAATTCAAAATCCGAACTCACTGAGTACATCACCGAACTGACGACGACGGAGGTCAGGGAGTTTTATCGACCGCACCTCTTCGTCAATACGCCGGATATCAACCCGTATTTCCTGCAGACGGGGGGGCGCTCCGCCTTTCTGATCCGCGCCGCCTTGGCCGCAACCTTGTCGGGTCTATGGGGCGTCTACTCCGGGTTCGAGCAACTAGAAGCTGCGGCCCTGCCCGGCCGGGAGGAATATCAGGACTCCGAAAAATACCAGATCCGCGTCCGCAATGGGACTGTAGAGGGCGATATTTCGGCGGAAATCGCTCAGCTCAACCGGCTCCGCAAGGGGCAGCCCGCCCTGCAAACCCATCTCGGCGTTCGATTTTATCAGGCCTTCAACGACAACATCCTCTATTTCGGGAAAGCTCTTCACTTCATCGACTCCGCCGCGCCGCTCCACGACCTCGTGCTCACAGCGGTAAGTCTTGACCCCCATGCGCCCCAATCCGCCGATTTTGAAATTCCCCTCTGGGAGTGGGGGCTGCCCGACGACGCAGCTCTGGCCGTACAGGACCTGATAAACGGAACGCATTTCACCTGGCAGGGAAAGCGGCAAAGCCTGCATCTGACGCCGGACCGTCCCTACGCCGTCTGGTGCGTGCGGCCCGCCATGGCGGAGACATGAGTCATGGCCGACGACATGACCATAAACGTCGACGCTGACCTACAGCGCGCCGGCCTCAGCGATGATCCGCTCTGGTATAAAGACGCGGTCATCTATCAGCTTCACATCAAGTCCTTCTTCGACGCCGATAATGACGGCGTGGGCGACTTTGCAGGGCTGATCGCCAAGCTGGACTACATCGTCGACCTGGGCGTGACGGCCGTCTGGCTGCTACCCTTTTACCCCTCGCCGCGACGCGACGACGGCTATGACATCGCCGATTATCTCGGCGTGCATCCCGACTACGGGACTCTGGAAGACTGCCGACGGTTCATCGCAGAGGCACACGCCCGGGGCGTACGCGTCATTACCGAGCTGGTGATCAACCATACCAGCGATCAGCATCCCTGGTTTCAAGCCGCCCGCCGGGCGCCGCCAGGCTCGGTAGAGCGCGACCTCTACGTCTGGTCCGACGACGACAAAAAGTGGTCGGACACCCGCATCATCTTCACGGATACGGAAACCTCCAACTGGACATGGGACCCGGTCGCGCAAGCCTATTACTGGCATCGCTTTTACAGCCACCAGCCGGATCTGAACTTCGATAATCCGGTCACGCTTGAGCGTGTGCTCGACGTGATGCGCTTCTGGCTTGAGGCGGGCGTCGATGGCCTGCGGCTGGACGCCGTCCCCTATCTGGTCGAACGAGACGGTACGAACAACGAGAACCTGCCCGAAACCCACGACATCCTGAAGCGCATCCGCAAAACCGTCGACGACGAGTTTCCGGGACGGATGTTGCTAGCCGAGGCCAACCAGTGGCCCGAAGACACCCTGCAGTATTTCGGTGATGAAGATGAGTGCCACATGGCGTTTCACTTCCCCCTGATGCCGCGCATGTACATGGCTATCGCACAGGAGGACCGCTTTCCGATCACGGACATCTTGCGGCAGACGCCGGAGATTGCGCCCTCTAACCAATGGGCGATCTTTCTGCGCAACCATGATGAGCTGACCCTGGAGATGGTCACCGACAAGGAGCGGGACTATCTGTGGGACACCTACGCCGCAGACCGGCGGGCGCGCCTCAACCTGGGCATCCGCCGCCGTCTCGCCCCGCTGATGGAGCGCGACCGCCGACGCATCGAGCTGATGAACGGCCTGCTGCTGACCATGCCCGGCACACCGGTTATCTATTACGGCGACGAGATCGCCATGGGCGATAATGTCCACCTGGGTGATCGGGACGGCGTGCGTACGCCGATGCAGTGGTCGCCGGATCGCAATGGCGGCTTTTCCCGCAGCGACCCTGCCGCCCTGACGCTCCCCGCGATCATGGACGCGCTGTACGGCTATCAGGCTGTCAATGTGGAGGCTCAGAGCCGGGACCCCCATTCGCTGCTCAACTGGCTTAAGCGAATGCTCGCCGTGCGAAAGCAGCACCAGGCTTTCGGACGCGGCGCCTTGACTTTCCTGCGCCCGCAGAACCGCAAAATTCTGGCCTATCTGCGCGAGTACGAGGCGGAGGTGATCCTGTGCGTCGCCAATATGAGCCGCTCGGCCCAGGCCGTTGAACTCGATCTGTCGGCCTTCGCCGGCCGGACGCCCCTGGAGCTGAGCGGCCGCACGGCCTTCCCCAAAATCGGCGCCCTGAGCTACCTCTTCACGCTGCCGCCGCATGGCTTCTACTGGTTTCAGCTCTGCAAAGACGGCGCCTCTGACATTGCGAGCTTTACTGACATGCGGCCGACGCCGGAATTGCAGACTTTTGTTCTGCGCGCGGACCTCAGCGATCTCATGTCGCCGAAAATCCAAGGCATGCTGATCGAGGAGGTGCTGAAGGACTATCTGCCAGCCAGGCGCTGGTATCAAGGCAAGGACTCCGCCGTCGAAGCCGTCAGCATTTCAGACTGGGCGCGCCTTCCCAGCGGCGCAGGCCTCCTGGCCTTTGCGCGTACTATGACGGCGGATGGCGTCAACCTCTATTCCCAGCCGCTCGCCATAGCTTGGGAGGGTCAGGCGACCGCGGCTGAAGCGCAGGACCTTCCGATAGCGCGTGTACGGCGCGCACGCACTGTTGGGTTTTTGATTGACGGATTCGCAACCCCGGCCTTTACCTTCGCGGTCATTGCAGGCCTTCGCGATCAGATACGGTTGCCCACCCAGACCGGAGACCTTCGCTTTATCGCCTATCCCGACTTCGACCTGGAGCCGGACATGGAACTGGGCGCCGTCTCAAGAGAGCAGAGCAATAGCTCCGTCTCCATCGGTCAGCGGGGCCTCTTGAAGCTGTTCAGGCGTCTGGTTCCGGGCGTTCATCCCGAGATTGAGATGACCCGCATCCTGACCGAACGCGGTTTCACGAACAGCGCCACCCTGTTGGGCGAAGTGCGCCATGTGGCGGCGGACGGCGAGGTGCATATGGTCATGGCGCTCAGCCGCTTCATCGACAACCAAGGCGACGCCTGGTCTTGGAGCCTTGATCGGCTGAAACTTGCCTTGGTCGATCATCCCGCTACCGTCGGACCGAAGGCGCCTGATCCGGCTGACGCGGAGACGAAGCACGAGTCGGCGCCTGCCTTTGAGAGCTACAGCGCCTTCGCCCAAACCTTGGGGCGGCGGTTGGCCCAGATGCACGCCGCCCTCGCCCAAGCCTGTGATGATCCCGCCTTTTCGCCTGAACGCGTTACGCCCGCCGTGGCTCAGACCTGGGCGCAAGCAGCGCAGACCCAGCTTGCAGACGCTCTGGAGCGGTTACAGCGTGCCGACGCACGCCTCAATCCGGACCATCGCGCGACGGCCGCAGCCCTCTTTGAGCGCCGGGATCAGCTTAACGCCCAGATCAGCGCGCGCATCCAAGCCGCCGTCGGGGGCGTGCGCACTCGCATCCATGGCGACCTGCACCTGGGTCAGGTCCTTATTGTGGGCGCCGATGTGGCGATTATCGACTTTGAAGGCGAACCCACCAAACCGCTGGACGAGAGACGCGCCAAGCATAGCCCGCTGCGCGACGTGGCGGGCGTGCTGCGGTCCTTCGACTATGCCGCCGCGCGCGTAGCGCAGGAGCTGGACGAGCCTGAGCCAGGCGCGGCCTTAGCCGCCGCCAAGGGCCTTGACACCTTCCGCTGCGTCTCATCAGCAGCCTTTCTCGAAGGCTATCGCCAGGCGGGCGGCGAGGTCGATCCCTCAGTACTCGACGTCTTTCTGTTGGAAAAAGCGGCCTATGAAATGGCCTATGAAACCGCCAACAGGCCAAAATGGATCGACGCGCCGCTGCAGGGGCTGATCGCCATCGCCGACCGCCTGATCTGAGCGCCTTAGCGCTTCTCCGCCGAAGGAGAAGGAGAATGAGGGTTTAAGCCGGCGATGACGGCGTTGGGGATGATGCTGTCGTCAAAGGCCAGACTGGCCTCGCCGACCCTAACAATGACCAAGTCAAGCGAGGGAATAATATACACCCGCTCACCGCCGAACCCGTCGAAATAGACCAGATCCGACGCCAGATAGGGTTCGGCGTGGGAGATCTTGATGGGATTGCGCGGCCCATATGAGCGATAGCGGACCCAGGGCGAGCCGATCCAGACCTGCAGACCGTAATTGGGGTTCAGAGCCGAAGGTGTGGTTATGGCCTTGATCCAGGCGCCCGGCAGCACCTGGGCGCCATCGAACTTCCCCTGATGATCAATCAGAATGCCGACCCTCAGCCAGTCGCGGGCCCGCATCTGCAAGAACGCGAAGAAGCGCGGCTCGCCCCCCTCGTGATCCAGCCAGATATGCGCGTCGCCAGCGCCCAGCGGCTGGAGCAGGACGTGGGAGAGATAAGCCGCATAATCGCCCCGACCGGCTTTTTTCAGCGCCCGGTCCAGAATAACCCCGGCGATCTCACTATTGGCGTTATTGTACTCAAACCGCGAACCGGGCGGGACGTCGATCTTGGCCGCCAGGGCCAGCTCCGCCTTCACGTCGATGGGCCCGAGCGACAGGCCGCTTTCCATGCTTAGGAGCTGACGAAGCGTGATCCGGCCCCGCGGGTCATTCGCCCATTCCGGCAGGAACTCGCCAGCGGTCTGATCTAGCGATCCGATGACGCCGTCCCGCAAGGCCGCGCCGTAGACCAGGCCCAGGACCGACTTGTGCATGGAGTATGTTTCAAAGCGCGTCTCGGCCGTGACGCCCTCGCCATACTTTTCGTAGCGTAGCACGCCGCCCTGCCAAACCAAGAGCGCGTGGCCGCCGAGCGAATCCGAATAGGCCTGGACCTTGGCCAAAGCCGCTGGCGCGAAGGTCTTGTCGTCGGGACCTGCGACCCGCAGGGGGTGCGAATCCGGGGCGCCGGGGACGACCTCAATGGGCTTCACGCTGGTCAGATCCATGATGGACGGCTTCGCAGGCGCAGTCGCGGCATGGGGCGTCGTCTGCGCAGTCACCGCGGGCGCAGCAATCATTATGCCAAGGCCGGCGAGAGCGATGACCAAGGCGCTGAGCTTTCCATTATGAAACGACATAGGCGCGCTACTCCACCAGCTCTCTTAACCCACAACTAAATCCTTACAGGATCGCTTCGGCGCGCAAGAGTTTGCGACTGTCCGCACCACGAGCGTTCCGTCCGGCTTATGACTCACAGCGCGCGGGGTCTTTTATTAAGGCGAAGAAGGGCTGTGATATCCCTTCGGCGAAGTGGTTAAAACCGTCACGCCTGCCGTGGCTTCGCTCGTTTGAACCCTACTTTTCGCGGAGATATTCATGACGACGGCGAACCGCCAACTCCTGGTGAAGTCCTGGCCCAATGGGCTGCCGACGCCTGAGAACTTTGAAATCGTCGAATCCCGCGCGCCGACGCCGGGAGACGCCCAGATTCTGATCCGTAATCTCTGGCTTTCTATCGACCCCTATTATCGCCACGCCCTCGGGCCGCGCTTTGTGGGCACGAAGTTCTGCCATCCAGGCGACGTGATGATGGCCGTGACGCTGGGGCAGGTGGTGGAGAGCCGCGACCCTGTCATCCCCGTCGGAAGCCACGTCACCACACTTTTAGGCGGGATGCAGGATTACGCCGTCGTCGGCGGTCGCGACGTACGCCTCCTGCCCGATGATCTGTTCGGCCCCGGCAAGCTTCCCCTGTCCACGGCCCTGGGCGTCGCCGGCAATCCGGGGCTGACCGCCTATTCGGCCCTGATGGTGCATGCCAAGGCGTCGCCGGGGGAGACCTTTCTCGTCTCTTCTGCCGGCGGCTGCGTCGGCGCGACGGCGGGGCAGTTAGCCAAGCTGATGGGGCTGCGGGCGGTCGGCATAGCGGGGTCTGCGGCGAAAATCGCCTGGGTCCTGGAAAAGGCGGGCTTCGACGCCTGCGTCTCTTACAAATCCAACAGCTTCAAAGAAGATCTGGCCGCCGCCTGCCCACGCGGGATTGATATCAATATGGAGCATGTGGGCGGGGAGGTGCTGAAGACCATCCTGCCGCTAATGGCCCAGAACGGCCGCATCATCATTTCGGGGTTGATTGATCAGTACAACAAGGACGTCGCGCCCCCCAGTCCGAACTGGGGCGTCATCGTCTCCAAACACCTGACCGTCTCGGGCCTCCGCGTTTTCAACCATTTCGACCTGATGCCCCGCTTCGAGCGGCTGGTCGCCGACCTGATCGCCAAGGGCGCCTTCGTTTATGAAGAGGATATCTCAGAGGGGCTGGAAGCGGCGCCGGGCTCCCTGGCGCGCGTGCTGACCGGCGCCAATTTCGGGAAGTCGCTTGTGCGCATTGCTGAGGCGGCGTGAGGCGGAGAAGGCCCCAGGGATTGGGCGGAACAAAGCGACAACTTGTCTGGTTTCACTTAAACGAAGTTGTGGTACGAACGCCATGGGGACAGGTTGCGTCCGGCCTTTTCTATCCCCCCCTCACGCGATTTCCGCCTCGCGCGTTCGGCTTTTGATCATGGCCTGGCTGAGGATGTAGTCGCGGCGTTTGTCGGGGTCGGCGATGATGGCGGCGAGTTGGGCCTGGGCTTCGTCCTGGGCGGT
>Ga0116226_10001781_pt1 | contig 18659 bp, 23 predicted proteins | sample S1TSphfallax_FD_89692 | JGI IMG/M metagenome (GOLD analysis project Ga0116226, IMG submission 89692) | Host-associated microbial communities from peat moss isolated from Minnesota, USA - S1T2_Fa - Sphagnum fallax MG | ecosystem: Host-associated > Plants > Peat moss > Unclassified | place: USA... | reverse complement strand
TTCGACAAGTCTGACTTGCATATGCCGCAGCCGAAGCTGGATGAAATTGCGAATGCGCTCAATAATAACCGGCAAGTCGATCACGTCGTCATCACCGGATATACCGATCGCATCGGTTCCGACAAATATAATCAAAAGCTTTCGGAGTGGCGTGCCATTGCTGTGAAAGACTATTTGGTCGGCAAAGGTATTGACGCAGGTCGTTTGAATGCAGTCGGCAAGGGTAAAGCCGATCCGGTGGTTATATGCACTCAAACCAAGCGTCAGGCGTTGATCGATTGCCTGGAGCCTAATCGCCGTGTCGACGTTGCACAAATTACGATTGAACAGCTCGTCAAACAATGATATGAAAATACATGGTCAGACAACGTTGTCCTTCGCGCCTTGAATTTTCCAGCTCGACATTGAGTATCTCCCGAAGCCCAAGGTGGTTATAGAGCAAGGTTCGCGGGGCTTTGATCGTATTTGCACACAGCGTCATATGGGAGTCTCTTGGCTTGCATAGGATCGCAACGATGACAAAAACGATATAAAACGACCGATTGCATCTATCGCAAAGAGGACAATGGTGCCTCTGAGAATGGTATTTCTGGGCGACGCATAGCTGCCTGGGGCCCATTATCTGATGCCACCACTCCCACCTTCATCCAATTGCCGTCACCAACGCACTGTCGGTCAGATTTTTCGTACCAGTGGATTGAGCATAGCCCGCGAACTCTGCTGCTGACAGTGCCTTACTGTAGTAGTAACCCTGCATCTCATCGCAGCCGTGGTCGCGCAGGAAATCCAGTTGTCCCTTGGTTTCCACGCCTTCGGCAATAGTGTTCAATCCTAAGCTTTTTGCCATGTTAATGATGGCGCACACGATGGCCCTATCATCGGAGCTGGTTTCGATATCGCGTATGAAGGATTGATCAATCTTGAGTTTGGATACCTTGAATTTTTTCAAGCTCCCCAGTGACGAGTAGCCGGTTCCGAAATCGTCGATCGACATACGCACGCCTTGCTCGTGCAATCGGTTCATCATTACAATTGCCCCAGCAGGGTCGTGCAATGCCACCCCCTCGGTGAGCTCCAGTTCCAGATACTCCGGCGGCAAACCTTCTTCCTGCAAAATGCGCGAGACAAGTTCCGCCAGATCGATCTGGCGAAACTGGGTTGCAGAAAGATTCACGGCAACCGTGAGCGACGCAACGCCATCCTGTTGCCACAATTTTGCCTGGCGAACTGATTGCCTTAACACCCACTCGCCAAGCGCGAGAATCAGCCCGCTATCCTCAGCGGCGGGGATGAATTCCGCCGGCGATATTTCGCCCAAATCCGAATGCGTCCAACGCAACAGCGCTTCGGCCCCGATCAGGCGTCCGTCCAGCATCGACATTTGAGGCTGAAACTGCACAACGAGCTGTTCGCATTCCAATGCTTGCCGCAACGCGCTAATAACTTGCTGGTGCCGGGTGGAACACGTCTGCATCTCTGGAGTAAAGAACCTGAAACCGTGACGCCCCTCGCGCTTGGCACAATACATTGCCGCATCTGCCCGTCTGAATAACGTTTCCAGATCTGTCCCGTCATCGGGATAAAGCGCGATTCCAATCGAGCCGGTAATATTCAAATCGTGTTGCTCCATCCGAAAGGGTGAAGCAATGACGTCCAGCAATTTTTGCGCAACTTGGGTCGCTCCATGTGCGCCGATACCGTAAAACAAGAAGATGAATTCGTCGCCACCAAGGCGCGACACTGTATCCGTTTCTCGCAGTAGTTGGCGCAAACGACTCGATAACTCGACCAGCAATGCATCACCGATGCTATGGCCAAGCGTGTCGTTGATATCCTTGAAGTGATCGAGATCGATGAACATCAATGCCATCGGCTCCTGGGTGCGTCCCGCGAGGTTAATCGCATAATTTGCGCGTTCGTTCAATTGGGCGCGATTCGGTAATCCCGTGAGCGCGTCGAAATGGGCGAGAAAGTGAATGTGATCCGCAGCGCTTTTGCGCTCATTAATATCGGTGACCACCACCCGTAATTCCGGTACGCCATCGCGATCACCTGATACTACGGCCTGCAATTGCGCCCAGAATGTCGTTCCGTCGCTTCTTACCATGCGCAATTCACACTCTTGGCGTTGGAAGTTTTCGGATGATCGTTTGCGCAGCAGGTAAAAGATATCTTGATCGTCCCTTGTGATTAGACTGGTTATCGCTTGTGTGATCAAGGCATGACGGGGTAAGCGCAGCTGGGATGCGACTGCAAGATTGGCCTGCGTGATCAAACCCTTCTCGTTCAATGTAACGTAGCCAATTGGAGCAAGATCGTAAAGATCGAGGTAGCTTGCGCGCATCGCGTTCAATTCCAGATTCGCTTGACGCAGTTCCTCATTCTGCATCTCCAATTCAATTTGGTGCACCCTGAGCTCGTGCAGTAGCCGTCGGGCGATTTGCGGTGTCAATGATTCTGGATACTCCGGCGATCGTGAAGTCCTTTTTCTATATGCCGATTCGGCCCGTTTTCGTAGATCCGTCTGTTTGACGAATGGATTGCCTCTGTCGGTCATCGCTTTATTCCCTCAAGCACATCTTCGTCAGTAACGCTTTTTGTATACGGAAGAATGATTTGAGTACAGATGTGGTTCGCTATTTCCATTGTATCGACCATGATCTGCATCAAATTTGCACCATTCGAAGCGCAATTGTGCGGCGCCGCATCGCTTCCTATACTAAACGGATAAGGATCGCCAGTGCGGAAATATCATGATCTTCAGCATTACGCGCCATAAAAACAACGAGGAAATTTTTCAGAATCGAAGTGCAATATTTCAAATATGAAATTTTTATTCAATACCAAAGTGCGATATCGATGCCCTGGCAGCACTGATATGGTGGGCTTTTCCAGGACATCGACGCAAAGATCATGTGATTGTCATTTTGATGAACGTGCCCAATTCGGCAGTGGCGTGGGTCATGTTGATCAATCGGCGTTGTGGGGAAACGAGCCCACGCTGTGTCTGGGAACATTCAACTAGTGCTGTGCGCTGCAACGTACATACGGGCTAGATGGAATTGTGGTCTCTGTTATAGATGACATCGCTGGCCGTAAATTATTGTCGCCATTGAGCTATTTTGGGAGGTACGTAGGGACAGATGGAATTCCGTGCGCGTGAAAATGCGACGGTCGGAAGACAATCGAAATGAATTGCAGTATTGATTATTTGCTCGCCACCATTCCTGCTATATGGGTTTTTTATGTCTAGCTTTGCACATTTTGTTGACACTAATTAAAAGACTGAGGCTGATGAAAATTTCCGAAGTGATTCCGATGAATGCACAGGGGCCGTCTGCGGCTCTCGATGAAAAATCGACGGCACGCGCGATTTCAGCGACGATTCCAAATAAAATTCTTGCCGCTCTACCCGAAGTTGATTTGCAACGGTGGATGTTGCATCTTGAACGTCGACATTTTCCGGCAGGCATGTCTCTTTGCGGCGCGAGCGAGAGAGCATCGTATGCCTATTTTCTGGACACGGGTGTCGCTTGCCGTATGTATGTAACAGAAGAGGGGGAGACCGCTGGGTTGGCGCTCACCGGGCGGGAAGGTATGATCGGTATCGAAGCGTTTCTGAGTGGCGAAAGTGTGCCAGCACAATCCGTGATGCTTTGTGCTGGTTACGGCTATAGGTTTGCTGCAAGTGAACTGAAAATGGAGTTCAGCAGATCTGCTGAGATTCGGCGCGTACTACTGCTTTTTTCTCAAGCGCTGCTTACGCAAATTCAGCTCACCGCAATCTGTACCAGGCATCACTCAATCGAGCAACGGCTATGCCGCTTTCTGCTGCTATGTATGGACCGTTTGCAATTGACTGAACTTGTTATGACGCAGGACTTGATTGCCAACATGCTAGGTGTGCGTCGAGAGGGTATAACGGAGGCAACAAGAAAGTTGAAGGACGCGCATTTGATCGGTTGTCGCCGTGGCCACATCAGCGTACTTGACCGATCCGGCCTGGAAGCGTTGACATGCGAGTGTTACACGGTTGTTAAATGCGAATATGACCGCCTTGGTTCCAAAGTGGGTTCCACCCAAAATCACTATTCAATGCAATGATGCATACCTAACGATTTTTGCTGGATATTCATATTGCAAATCCATTTGCATACGCCCCATTCTTTTCGATCATTTTGTTCGATACCGAACAGATAGGAAAAAGTAATTTGGATACCGTGCAAAGGTGCCCTCCGATGGACCCGCCAAGATCAACGAAGACATGAAGTCCGATCGAGGTCTTTTTCAGTCGATGAAACTTGCGGAGGGCGCTTCTCGACGGAACCGTCCCCTTGTGTCTGACAAATCAAATGGAGCTCCCCATGAAATTGAGGAATTGTGGAATTTTCCCGGCAATCTTGATCGGCCTCGCCACCGGTGCTGCTTTTGGCAATCCTAGCTTGGCGCCAACCATATCCTCGCCGGATGACGCGGACAAGACTATCGTTATTCATGATACAACCAATCACGTCACCGTCTTTGCGAATGAAACGGTGCTTTTCAAGTTGGGTGACCAGCAGTTCGCCATTAAATTTGATGGCGTTAGCCGCGCATATGACCTCGCCAAACTTGCACCGGCAGGGGTACTAAACCATAAGATCAGAGTTTACATCGCCCCTAGTCCTGTTGAGCGCGGGCAAGGGATTATGTGATGTCTTCGAAATCACCAAGACAATGATAGTTGTTTTGGGCGAATAGACTTTATGCGGGTTACATTGGCAGCGACATCATGCGGTAAAAATACCATGTGAGCATGAAGGCGCGTACGCTATAGTCATTTAACACACCACCTGCGACCCCAAGCTGCCTATTGGGGAAGATGCAATCCCAGACCCACAACAGCTAGACAATCCGGTATCTGCCATTGTCCGGCATCAATGCAATTGAACCCTATCATAGGAAAATGAAATGATCTCAAGCCCTGAGCAATACACTACAGCAAACAAAGCCTTTTTCGAATCGCAACTGGCGAGCTTCCATGAACTGGCCAATATCGCGTTGCATGGAACAGAGAAAATCGTGACGTTGAACATTGCTGCCGCAAAGGCGTCCGCTGAAGAAACGACGGCCGCAGTGAAGGATTTATTGGCAGCTAAAGATCCAGAAGCATTCATAGCGCTGGCTACCAAATACGCCAAGCCAGATGTTGATAAAATCGCTGCGTACAATCAACATTTGGCAACCATTGCGTCCGATACAAAAGCGGAAGTTACCAAATTGGTCGAGGAGCAAACTGCGGACGTCAGGGCCAAGGTTACTGAGTTCATCGACACCATCGCGAAGAATTCGCCAGTCGGAGCCGAAAGCGTGATAGCACTACTGAAGACTTCGGTAGAGAACACGAATGCCAGCCTGGAAAAAATCCATAGTGTTTCCAAGCAGGTTGCCGAAACAGTAGAGAGAGATGCCGCAAAAACTGCCGAGCAAGTGACGGACGGCGCAAAAAGAGCGGCTTCCAAGCAATAAGACTTTTTTTTGCAAGGAATGCAGAACTGCGCCTGCAGTTCTGCAAAAATTATATTGCTTGCCTTGTGACGCAATATCCGTAGGCGCAGAACAGGTAGCTATGCAAAAACGTGGGCTTGCTTACTGACTCAATTTCTTGATTGTGGGATGAGTGCAAAAAGTCCAGCCGAGCTGCCTTCGAATTTCTTCCATCGAGGGAATTGGCTTGTGGTCGATTTGCTGGCGTCGCATATAGCATCGAACCAGTTCCTTGGTGCTTCTTGGGAATGTGTCCATTTCTTACCTCCATTTGCTGCATTAACCGGCAGCTTCCACATTGCGTAAGGGTGACGTTGATGCACACAAGCTTGCCGCTTGCTATGATCCCGCAATCCGAATTTCGGAGATCGGGTCACTCCGCGTTTCGGGACGTACTGGCTACACAATTGTGTCGGGAAATAGTCAATGAATTCACGATATATCGGGAGACAATATTTCTCAGTGCGTCAACGCGCATACTCTCTATTTGTGATCACTCGTTGATTCGCATCGGCGCGACGTCAGTCCTCATGTGAATGCAAAGGAAGTGTGCGCCAGCGAACAGAAATCGATACTGTTATTTGATAGGGTATCAATCCGCTTTAACATGTATCGGAGTAGAAAATGAAACTCAAATTCGGATTGGTCTGCTTGCTTACCGGCAGTTTGCTATGCTCAGCAGTAGCGGCTTATGCCGACGATGTCGACCAGGCGCACCCGGTGACTTTCGTTAAGGATTCGGCGATTACCAGCTTGATCAAGACAAAACTCGCTGCTGAGCATCTATCAAGCCTTAGACATATCACAGTTGATACTGACGACCACGGCGTAGTTTGGCTCGGTGGCACGGCCAGCACACAACTTCAAGTGGACAAGGCGGAAGACATCGCACGCAAGACAGACGGGGTGAGGGCTGTGAAGAACCACATCGCTGTTAAATCGGATGGTTGAACATGCCCCATATCGGTGAAGTGACGTTGCGATTATCGATGGACCGCACGTTGGGCCGCTGCTTCGATATCATTAATCGCTAAACAGCGGTAGTTGCGCATGCCCGTTCTCGACCCGAGGACCATTCGAGGTCTTGATAATTTTGACTTTACCTTCGCCGCTGACATCAACGACGACTTCCTTTGAAGCGTTCATGATGTTTGCAAGGTGAAGGCGTCCATGCAAAATCCGATATCCATCATTATGCCGGACTAGCAAAATGTCGGGAATCATAGTCTTACCCAATAGAAATTGAAAAAATAAATCACAGTTGATGAACGTATTGGCAACAGCGGCAAATTCATCGCTTCAGATTATTCCCCAGAGTGCAGTCTAACGGCTCGTTCCGACGGCTCCGTGCGCTGCCGCACAAAACGATTGCATGTTGATTCAAAAAGCTCGCAAGCCTCGCCAGATTCGTAATTTCGCAGCCTCTTTTAATTCACACATGCCAATTCAGCAGAATTTTCCTTGATCTGTGTGTGACGGACCGCACAGAAGATCGTTTGTTGAATTTCACGCAAATTTGACCCGTGGTCAATTTTGGGCAATCGTCAACATCGAAGGATCAAAATTCGCGGAAACGCTTACTTGACGACACTTTGAAAATCCCGCCAATAGGAATGCTGGAAATACTGCATTTGCTCGGCCTTGGATTCGATAGAGCACCGATTCGCGATCCCGACGTCGCAGTCGATACGAAGCACCTGGAACGCGCCCTGCGGGGCATTCCCATGAGAAAGAAGAACTGCCTTTTTAGTTAGATAGAACTCGGCACCACGCATGAGGGCATGCCTGCAGAGTCTGATCGTGACTTGTCGATCACCATCCACGAAACGAGCCCAGGCTAACCGTTGCAGACGACGCAAGGTTTCATTAACGAGATGCAGGTTAGAGTCCAAACGCGCCCACCTTGAACGCGTTCCAAAAATCAATAAAGCACCATTTCCACACGTCGATTGCTGCTACGCCCATCTTCGCTGGCGTTGCTTGCAACCGGCGATAGATTAGCCACACCGCGCGCCGTCATGCGTGATGCAGCAATGCCGTATTGCGTAGTGAGCGCTGTTACTATCGACTCCGCCCGATGCTGCGAGAGCGTCTGGTTGGCTTCCAGCGTGCCCTGATTATCGGTATGACCAACGATGTAGACCTTGATAGCCGGATCGTCCTTCAACACCTTGGCCATCTGCTCCAGAACGGGAGCAGATTCAGGCTTGACGACCGCCTTGTTGGTATCGAACAGTATGCCGTAGAGAGCAATCTTCCCGCTTTGCTTCAACGCAGTGGTGATGGCTTCCGCGTTGACGGTGACCTTCCCCATCTCCATAGCCGTGGGTTCTATGATTTGCACGAACTGCTCCACCCGCAACCTGTTATCTGAATTCGGGCGATTGTCGCCATCGATCAGGGCGACCTGCAAAGTGACCGTTCCCTTCGCTCCGGCCTTTTGCGCGCTGAGGTAAAAGAACTGATCGCCGCCATTGGCCAGCATGATGGTGGCTGTGCGGTCTGGCTTTACCCATTCGGCTGTGGCAAGTATGTCACGTTCAATCGTGCTGTAGACAGAGCGATTTTGCTTGGTACTTTCCTTGCATTGCTTGACTTCGCACTGATACAGAATGGTGAATCCTGCATTCTTCAACGCGGCCTGATAGTTACGGTACACTTCGAGCGGAGACTTGCCCTGCTGTGAGTAATACATCTTGTTGGAAATCTTCCCCTCAAGTTCCTGTGTAGTAACGTCCCTGCCAGAGCGTGTGATGAGGATCGCCTTGCCATAGTTCGTTTCTCCATACATACGCAGAGAAGAACCGGCGTAACGGCTGAGAACCGGGTGATCGGCCCCACCTGGCATGTCCGGCAAAGGATCGTTTGTGCTATCGGCCGCGAAGCTGGCGGCACTGATTAGAGAGGCTGCAAGGATGACAATCTGGGGAAGAGAGCGCATGGCAATTTTTATGAGATAAAAGTAAATACGACGAAAAGGTTTCAGGAAGCAATCACATAGTGGAGTATCTTGCGTTCAAAATTCTACTGCATTTCGGGTTACAAAATACAAAACGACAACTCGTCGCCGATGCCCCCTTCGAGATCCTATGTATGAAGGCAGGTCGGTAAGAAACGCAAATTGAGCCTAAAGTGAAGTGCCGAAACTTGACTTTGTGAGGAAATATGCAACCGACCTGCGACAATCATTTTAGCTCTGCCGAAGATGTTTTGGCAGTGGCACTGGAACTGGCTGGCGCTGCCTGGAAAATTGCCCTTCAGGATGGCAAGCACGAAAAGCCGACAGTACGAACGGTATCGAGCGGAACGCCGGATGGGCGATTGAATGAAGCAGTGAAAGAGATTGAAAGTATCAAGACGAAGTGGAGACTTGGCAAGAGTATTTTAACCGTGGTGCTGTACGAGGCGGGCCAGGACGGATTCTCGATACAGCGGGCATTGTCGAAGTTAGGGTATGAGGCGTTGATTTGCGACCCGGGAAGCATTCCGGTTGAGCGCCACGCACGCCGGGCCAAGACCGACCGGCTTGACGCGATCAAGCTGGTGCTGTGCCTGAGGGCTTGGCTGCGCGGTGAATATGACCGCATGCATGTGATTCGGGTACCAAATGTCGAAGACGAAGCAAAGCAGCACATGTCGCGAGATCGAGGCGAGCTTCAAAAGGAGTTGTGACAACATCGCGACCGGATGCGCAAACTGTTGCGTACAGTGGGATGCTGGGACAGTGTTGAAGGCGATGTAGCGGAGCGCCTGGACAAGGGGGAAATACGGTGCCATGACGGTGGGCCCTTGCCGGCGGAACTACATGCTCGACTGAGTAGGGAGTGTGAGCGTCTGAGGCTGGCGGAGCAACAATTTGCGCTATTGGATGAAGATCTTGCGCGCCAATTGCCTGAGGGTACCCAAGAACGCATTGAAAACCTGATGAGATTGAAGTCAGTGGGATCGGTGGGAGCAACGCGGCTGGTGCTGGAGTTATTCTGGCGCCACTTTGACAACCGACGACAAGTGGGTTCCTGCGTGGGGCTGGTTCCACAGCCATATGACAGCGGTGAAAGTCGCGTCTACCAGGGAATCAGCAAACAGGGGAGCCGACGCGTACGATCACTATTGGTTGAAATGTCGTGGTTTTGGATACGTCATCAGCCTGGCAGCATGATTTCAAAATGGTACATGCAAGGCATAACAGGGAGTGGCAAGAGCAAGCGAAGCAAACGAAGCGCCATCGTCGCCGTTGCACGTCGCTTAGCAATCGCCTTGTGGCGTTACCTCGAACAAGGAGTCGTACCTGATGGAGCCGTTTTGAAGTAAATTTAGCGCAGGAGGGAAATATGCGATTTGCAGTTTGTCGTAACAAAGTAAAACATGAAGTAGACATGCCCGTGCAATACCCTGGTTGCGAATGCGACCGTTCTATGAGATGGGGTATGTCAGCATCAAGGTCGCTTAGAGCAACGCACATGCAGGATTGGTCTGGATGAAGAATCCAGCGGATAGAAGGTGGTGGGACATAGAGTCTCACGTAAAGATGACCGCGAGCTTCACACTTGCTGAACGTGCGACAGATGAATAGCGTAATTCAGTTTGCAAAGTGTCAGGCCGCAAAATGCGCGGTCCGACACTAGAATAAAGTGTAATGTCGGCATTGGCGGCATCAAGGGTTCGTTGCACCGGGCTACGCACGCCCTTGACCCCACCAATGCCGCGTGACGTGATTGAATTGACGAGGATGAATTTGCGAAGAAACCTTGACTATTTCTTCATCATAGAAGGGTATTGAGATTTGGCAATGTGTCGTCGCGCAAAAAATATCACTCACGGCCATGCAGTAAGCCCATGCCATACCTGGCGCCACAGCTACACCGACCCAGAGGCTTGCGGTATCCAAGTATTACGCCCCGCAGGGCATGTTGGCATGATCGCTTACATCACGGGTCGTACCCGGCTTAGCTATGGTCGCTTCCCGCCACCTTCCGCCTTGTCGCTGGAGCATTGATATCAATATCGTGCTGTTTCAAAATTTCGATCAGCTTATCCCGCCAGACTTGCTGATTGCTCTCGGGTGACAGAATGCGACTCCGTATCGCCAGTGCCAGGTTATTCGAAGGCTTCAGCCCATGCTCGACCAAGTACACGGCCAGGTCAAACCTGCCGACGCTGATGGCAACATTACCCGCAGTATCCACATGCCCCAAATCGGTACCATTAATATCGGCGCCATGTTATAACAAGATATCGATGTGCTCCTTATTTTGCGCCATCACGGCGCGCTGAAGCAAAGGCATGCCCATGGCGCCAATCAAGTTTGGATCGTCGCCATGATTGAGCAACAATTCCAGCAAGTCGGTATGCTTGCCTTCCACGCCGTAACCCATCGCTGACACCTGACCCTTGGCACGATAATTCGGGTTCGCGCCATGGTCTAAAAGATACTGACTTCGAACGAGCGTGTATTCCCGAAGGTCAAGCGCCATCACAAATAGCAAGGGAGCGATTTCGTCCGCCCCAACAAGGTTCACATTTGCACCGGCACGCAAGGCAGCGTCTGCAGTAGCAGTGTCCTTATGCGATAACGCATCCACCAACTTTGCCGTCTCTATATCGGGGAAAGCAGCCTGCGGCGTCATGCCGCCTACCATTGCATCTGCACCATTTGCCATCAGGCTTGTTCCAATCAATAGCGCCATCAATAGCGCCATCAATATGCTGAGAGACCGGGTTCGACTATTCATCGGATACTACCTCATTGTGACGGCACATTTGGTAATTTGAATTGCGTGGATTCAACCCAATGCTGATTTACTGAGATTGATACTCAGCCAAATCGCAGGGACTCCATGGCGCAATCGCCATGATAATACCGTTGGGATCCACCACAGATGTGACAAATTTATCCAAAGCGTATGTACCAACCAGGGCCTTACCTTGCGCAGGCCTTACTTGGAACACAATGCCTAGTCGAACATTGTCACGTTCGCTGCCATATTTTTCAGGCACGAAGCACACACTCTCCGATGACACGTCTGGATATTCCTGCTTAAGCACCTTTCGGGCAAATAGCATGCCTTTTTGATGAGATGACTTTTTCAACTCTGCAATTGTGCTTCCGACCCCTATGCCACTTTCCGTCTTAAACTCTTTCCCGGTTATCACGGGCATAAATGGTAAACCAATGCCACCATTTTTTAATGGGATATCGAATATTGGTAAAGGTATTCCGTCAGTAGAAGGAGTGCAGTTGCACAGAGATCGAAAAAGCTCACGGCCGTCCTGAGAGAACGAGACATAGTAGTCAAATGCAGGTGCCGCTGGGTCGGTGACATCTTCCCATATATTTCCAGGGTAGCTCTTTCCGACAACGACCTTGGCATGGGGATAAATGCTTAGCGCATGAGCGTAGGTGGGGCGCGAATCGAATACGCCGAAACCATCATCGCGTATCGTCCACTGAGCACCTTCATTAGCCTTCGCGGCCACGCTGCTAAACGCAAGAATAAGTGCCAATAATTTCACTTTTAAAATTGAATCGAGGTAAGCCATCATCTCGCACCCGTCATCGCGAACAAGGTACCAGGGCTCGTTGAGCGCAAATCCAGAAGCCAACACTGAAGCATGGCCCACCCATACATCTCTAAAAGATATTTAGAGTAAATGTACCGCTATGTTGGCCGAACCCTTGATTAAGTCAACATGAACGTCCATTCGAAGCTTCTTGAGATGATCTATAGCAGCCAACCCACCCAACGGAAGAATTGGCACAAATCCATAAATCTCATTTTGGTTTATCGGCCCAAGTTTATTAAGAGCTCGCGAAAAAAGTGGGGCTTGATCATCATCAAAAAAATCGAAGTTCTCCTTTTGCGCAAGCAAGAAGAATTTTTGAGTTGCCAGTTCGGATCCTTTTTCATCAGCGAAGATGTCTTTTGACGCGACAAGCATCGCCCGCGGGCATGATATGGTCAATATTTTCCGTGAGTTAAGGCTTAGGCAATAGAATTCACCATAAGCACTACGTGCAAAAATATAGAAAGAAGAATGTTCAAGTTGGGGTACCGATTGCAGCCACCCCGCCGCCAACGAAGCGTAGTCATTAGGGTTCACAGTCCACAGTAATCCGTCCGCATAGGAACACCACCCTTCTTCCTTCCAGAACTCAAGGAGACTATTAGGAAGTATACCTTTATATTGCTCCAAAAATGCCTCGGGAACTGCTTCATAGCAAGAACCAGCACCGAAGTTACGAACAAACGAAGAAAAGTACTTATCCATTGGGCCCTCGCCTAGTTGCCAGTGTTAATGTGCAAGTAACCGATCATTCCCGTCCAATATTACCCCGCCGATCGACCGCATGCAAATCTGATCTGAGCGAATTATCGGCAAACATCTGCTTCCAAACGCACGGCGTAAGTTGATGCACCAGCGACGCCGGATGCTGGCTGATGCGCGGCAAGACATCGACAAAGTAGTCGTAGGAATTGATGTCACGCATGCGACATGTCGCAATCAGACTTTGCACAATACCCACATGCTTGGCGCCAAGCTCTGTCCAACAAAAAAGCCAGTTCTTTTTTTCCATGGGAATCACACGTAGCGCACGTTCAAGGTGATTCGTGTCGATGGCGACATCGGGATCATCCAAATACACCGACAGGCCAACCCGGCGTTAACGAATATAAGCCAGCGCGCCGAGGAAGGGGCTGCTGGGCAGGAACCCATGTTTGTCGAACTGCTGGTCGATCCAGTTGAAGAAGCGGTTCAACACTGGCTTGGCGTGTTGCTACCGATAATCGCGCTTGGCGTCGTCCGTTAATTCTTTTTCGCGAATCTGTGCCTCCACGGCATACAGTGCGCCAATGTAGTCCTGTGCCAGGTCGGTATGAGTCGGTTCGACATCCCGACAATCAAAAACCTTACGTCGGCTGTGCGCCCAGCACTGCCCGTAAGTAATCCCCGTCACCCTGGCATAGTTCTCATAGGCGCCATAGCCATCGGTTTGCAAGACAGCATTACCAAGTGGCGACAGGCCAAGTGCGTCCTGCACATGCTTGGCCGATCGGCTGGGGTAGTACAGGAAGGAGATTTCATTCTGTTCACCATAGACCGGCCAGAAATAGGCCGGTTTCATCTTGCCAGGGCCGGTGCGCCCTGCCTTGATCGGGGTTTCGTCCATAGCTTTGACGTGCGAAGCGCGAATCGACGCCAATTGGGCGTCGAAGATGGGCTCTAACAGGGCAGCGATGCTGGCCATCAATCTGGTGAGCCAGGGCCGACTGACCTTGATGCCGGCAAAACAACGTTCTCGGATTGCCGCCCAACGATCCTTTGATGACGTTCTACCTTCAAAATCCCCATTTGTTCACGGGGCTGTCGGCCGGCGCAAATATTGTCAGCATGATTAACTCGGTCGAGCAGAACGCCTCCGACTGGGGCATTACAGGCGCTGTCCAGCTCTTTAACAACAAGGTCACAGTCGCTAAAATCTATTCCCATTACGCCCAGGGCGGATCTATTCAATCCGAGGGATACGACATCTCGACCGCTGCCTCCATACTGAAGCTGGTGAAGAGTGACGATATTTGCATCAACTTACGCCGCGCATTTGGGGGCAGATGTTTGCCGATAATTCGCTCAGATCAGATTTGCATGCCGTCGATCGGCGGGGTAATATTCGACGGGAATGATCGGTTACATTTATAATTTCGGCCGCGTGACCCTATCGTCTCACCCACAAGGTGCTTTCGTTGCGGCGATCAACTGGGGCGATTCAGCTGCCTTCACATTCTGGTTTTTTTTAGCAATTCAATTATTAGTCTTGGAGCCTATGCATGAAGCCGACATGTTTCTCGATGATTAGTGTTACCTCTGCACGCTGCAATATCGCACTTGCCCTGTCTTTGAGTGTATTGACTGCCGGTTGCGCGACCACTTATAAACCGGAAGATCTGCGCATACCATCTCAAATTACCTGCATCAATCTGGCGACGCCGTTGTCGGTTATCGTAGGCGGCGTACGTGAAGTGAGGCTGGAACGCGGCCCCTATGTTTCCATCAGGGAAGATGCGGAAGGCACTTACTATGAAGGCTCTCCCGGCGGCTTATCGTTTACGCGCCTGGACGGCAAACCCACGTTGATTGAAGGCGACCAACATATCAGCCACAGTGGCGGGATCTGGATCCCGCGCGACCAGAATACGTCGCCACGTTTGTATAACTATTTCACTGCCGACTACCCATTCACACACACGCCTGCAGAACCTCCGCCACCGGAGGCAGACTGCGCATCGTCGGTGTATGTGAAAGATCCGGCCACCGCGAAAATCAGCGTACTTCGTATGGCCGCCGCCGGTGCCGTCGGCGGCGTGTTGGGGCGCGCCATCGTGCCGAACAGTCAGCTTGGTTACGGCCAGTCCGCCGTTGCCGGTGCGATTGTGGGCGTCATCGGCGCGACCATCATCAATGCCGATCTGGGCAAGATATATCCGGTTAAGCCGCCCGATGACGCGCAGTTTATCGCTAGGTTAAAAGAACTTGGCAGGCAGGCGGTTCCGCTGAAACAGGCGCAAATTCCTGCGCCGAGCGCCATATCGGCGAATCCGGCGGTGACGCAGTAAGCCGGGACAGGGGCCATCGCCGCTCATCCGCAAGCTGGTGAGAGGAAAAAAATCAACGCGGCCTGAGAATAATCACATCCTGAAAATCATGCAGCGCACCGGATGCCTGTGCGATTCATTGAAACACCTTAACATTCCGATGATCGACGTGCTCGCATCGCTGAGAGGAAAAATTATTTTGAGTTGCGCCACCAATATTCACCGACAGGTATGGGTCTGCTGCGCTATGCTGTGCTGATCAAATTCGATGAGCCAGCCGAGGAGTAGGGCGACATGTACTCGATTGACATCAAGGCGCGATACAAGCATCGGCACCGCATCACAAATCCACGCAAATGCTCAAAGAAAATGGATTACGCGTGGTGGAAGGGGCTTGCCATCTTTCTCCGAGTCTTGGCGGGCGCATGGTCGCAGCAGACATATTGGATCGCTCCGTGTTCTTGCACGAACTATCGCCGCATGATCTTAAACTCGAAATTAACCAGTTTGGTTGCAACGAAGCGATGCTTGCAGCGCGATTCCTAGGCCGGATTGTGGGTAAAGCGCATGCGCGCCAGATGGACGTGTCGGCCCGAAAGAATTGGCGTCGGCAACTGCTCAATGGTCACAGCAAAACGCTGGACGTCCCAACCTGGCTAGGGACTAGCGTTGTCGAGTTGGTGGGAGGTCATGAACAGGACTATCTGGAACATTGCCGCCGATTTGCGAAGAATCTCTAAATCCGCCAATTATTTGGAAACACCTATAATCAAGGAACCTTGCGCAAAATTGTCGCAGCCGAGCGCGAAGGAGCAGTCGATGATTTCTCTTATTTCATTCATTCCGCCACTGATTTCGTTTTATTCCTTATGCATACGGGCGGCTTCTTCCAATGCCTTCCGTAGTTGCTCTTGATATACGTTGGAGCGTCGAATCCGGCCGATTGCATCCCAAATTTGTTCCGCAGCATCTCGGTTGGCATCGTGAAACTTCTTCGATAAGCCAAGATAATATGATTCGTCCGAAAATGGGATCGGCAGCGCTTCGATTTTTCCGACGAATTCCGGTCGTGCCATGAGTACTTGCCCACTATATTCAGAGCCTAGAGCAAGATCAGCACGGCCAGCCAGCATCTTGGCGAAATTGACATCGAGAGTATTGCCAGTATTATCTATCTGCACACCAATGGCTGTGGCCCGATCCAACAGCAATGCTGAGCCTAGCGGCACCAGAACCGCTGTCGATAATTGCGTAAAGTGATTGCCATCCCAGTTAGCAGTACTTCCCACTCGCCGAAAAACCAATGCGCGTGTAGACGTAACAGCGCGTGTCGAATCAGCCTCTCCGTCTTTCATCGGAAAAGCCATAAAAGTCAACAACGATGAGGTATAAGGCGACGTTGGGAAACCATCGGCAAGATTCGCTCGAATTTCCTCTCGGCAACGAGTGGGCGGAGCAGCATGAAACTCGACGGACACGCCAGCTTCGTTGGCAGCTTCACGAATAAGAATGTCGGAAATACCATCTCCCGTTGGGGTGATAAAAGGCAAGTGGGAATGTTCGTCTGTACATAAACGTAAAGTGACGGCTCCGACGGGAGCAGATACGAGCACTATCGTTAGAAAGAACCAAGATATGTCCAAACGAATCACCTCAACCTCCGCAGCCGAAGAGATATGATTTTACAGCTTACCTGATTTTAGGTATCGGAGCGGAGGCGATTGGAAAGACAAAAGGATCAATGCCAAGGCTTGTCTGCCGAAATAGCGATGAATCGAAGTTCATTTGCTTATGGCCTGACTGTCTGGTAAGCGCAGAGCCACCTAGAAGAGATTTGTGGTACCAACGCGTTGCTCAGCCTAATCTCGCGCGTAAAAGACGCTGTGAGCCTAGCTTTGAGGCTGGCCGGTCTGCGATTGCTGGACATTGCGGTGTGCCCACCAGTTCCAATCGACGTCAGCGACGTGCCCTGCCATGTCGGTGTTGTAAACATTCCAGGGTGCGGCTTCGTAAGGACTTCACTACCTTGAGCGAAGTATTGGACGTGCTACAAGCGCCTTTGGCGCTTGGCCCTGTTTGGTTGGGGACCGATATGCGTGCCCATCGTAACCCGCGCCGTATGGCGGCAATTGGGGGCTGTGCAAAACTGCTTATACAGAAATTTGGGTCGAATTAAACGGCATGCTCCAAACTGGGCTTCGGCTTCAATGGTGTGACAACCGGTGCTCGATGTGAAAATTGCGGGAGAAAAACGAGCGCGCCTCGCGCAAAATTGTTCACCTGCGCAGCCTGTTGCGAAACAGCCGAACATCAGATTGGCGCGACGATAGATCCAATGCGATGCAATTATTGCAATTCGTGATCGCGCACTGACATAGGTCGAATTGGGGGGCAGGTTGTCAGGACGCTTTCGATCGCTGCTTCGGCTTGTAAAATAAAAATCTCTATGTCATTTGATAACTTTTCAGTTCAAATCGACAAAGTCGCTTGATATCAAGCTAAGCCTGCTTCGCTTCACCTAGGTCACGCCAACGCATTTTCTTATTGTGTGTTTTTCATGGCTGTGATGGCGTTGTCGAATACCTTGGTCGCATTTATTTTCTTTAAGCCTATGTTGAAGGTATGTTGCAGGCTTCGGCCCCGTGATGTTTTCTTGAAGAACACATGAATATCAGTATTGCTCAATACGTTTTTATTGAATTCGAGTTTGTTACTTTGCGCAGCGATGGCGGGGTCGGATAGGATCAGGAACTCGAATACATGACGGTCTATGACCGCCGCATCCACGCGAGCCATGATTAGTTTCACCAAGTTGCTTTGGTCGCTCGGCGCTATATCGCCATGCACCTGTCCGGTAGCGATGGCTGCATCCAGATCCATCGTATTGACATAGCCGTTGACCACGCCTACGTTTAACCCAACGAGATCGCCGATATCCCGCCAATTGATTGGCCTGTCCGTCCGTTGGGCAAGACCGAGCGGACTCGATCCTACAGGTAGTGAGGCGTAAGATTTACTCATACGTTCGGCATTGGGGTAACCGGGAAAATAGCCATCAAAATTCTTGTCCAAAGTTCCAAGCAAGACGGCGCGTGCCCAAGGAAAAAATTCAACTTTAACAGAGATGCCCATTGACGCGAATGCAGTGCGAACCACTGCGGTTGCAGCCCCCTGTTCGGCTAGCTTGGCACCGGAATAAGGGGGCCATTCTGTGCTAGCTAGGAGCACCGTTTGCGCTTCGCAACGGCCGAACTGCAGCAGCAAAGCGATAGCAAGAATCCATGGTCGTGTCATTTAGACTCCTTGTAGGGTGTGCCTTCTGTTTTATAGAGCGATGATGGTCGACGAGCAAAATTCCTTGCACTCCTACCATTCCTATTCGGTGGTTCCTTTGTGCCAATTTTTCTGTTTGGTGAGGCATGAGGTTCCCTCGATATTTCGTCTTCCATCAGGTGGGTTTTATGCGGCACATTTTTCCTGATTTTGCTCACTTGTCCAGCGTTCTAAGTGCTGGGTCGGTGATCGGTAGCCAAGCGACGAGTG
>Ga0116226_10001780_pt1 | contig 18661 bp, 15 predicted proteins | sample S1TSphfallax_FD_89692 | JGI IMG/M metagenome (GOLD analysis project Ga0116226, IMG submission 89692) | Host-associated microbial communities from peat moss isolated from Minnesota, USA - S1T2_Fa - Sphagnum fallax MG | ecosystem: Host-associated > Plants > Peat moss > Unclassified | place: USA... | reverse complement strand
TGATTTGATTCTGCCCAATGTGGCAGAGCAGGACTATTAAGATGGAGGAAGGAAGTGCTTCTTTTTTGAAAAAAAGTAGCAAAAAACTTTTACTCATTGCGGCCCGCGGACGGTTCAACGGGGCCAATTGGGTGCTGCCCGTAATAGATAACAGTTTGTTGGTTCTTTTTTTCAAAAAAGAACTGCTTCTTCTTGCCCTTGTTACTGCCTGCGCCGTCCCCTCGAAGGAAGCCTACGTCCGCACCCTGAACACCACGGCCGTCCCGTTAGGCAACAACGCGGCCGGCGAAGCCTGCACCCAGCACGGCGACGGCACCGGTCATTTCGAAATCTATTGCGGCACCTGGAAGCGCCCCAGCGCCCGGCTGCAAAGCGTGCCCGCTGGAGGCGCGTCGCTGAACGACCTGGCGACCGCGAGCCCGTGGCGGCGTGCGCTCGACAATGCCTACGAATGTGGCCCCCCGGCGCAAACCAGCCTGCAAACCGGGCCGGCGCTGCTGATGCATTGCACGCGGCAGCTCGAAGGCTTTGCGCAGCTCGCTTTCGCGACGCAGGTGGACAACCGCGTCTGGCTCGCCGACGGCGTGCCGTCGGCGGCACCGGTCGTCGAGCGCGCCATTGCGCTCAACGCCGGACGGATTTCGGCGTCCAGCCTCGGCGAACTGCATGAAAGCCCCGGCCTCGCGGCCGAGCGTCTGGCCAGCCGGGCGGCGTCGGCCGGCGACCTCGAAGCGATCGACGACGCCCGCCGCCAGGCCGACGAGGCCAATCTGGAAGGCGACTACGCTGCGGCCGAATTCGCCTATCGGACCACGCTGACGTTGCAGCGCCGGTTGCTGGGCGACGACGCGCAGGCGATTGCCCGCACCCTGGCGCTGGAAGCGCTGCAATTGTCGAACCTGCACCGCTTCGGCGAGGCGGACGCGATGCTGGCGCGGGCGGAAACCATGGCCGCGCAGTCGGGTGCCGGCGACGATTCGCAATTGCCGCTGGTGTGGCACTACCAGGGGCTGAACCTGCTGAACCAGAACCGCCCGAAACAGGCGCTGGAGCAGCTCACGCGGGCGGAGCGCGGCTATCTGCGCATCGCGCCACAGCCCATCGGCGGCAACGGCCAGAACAACCTGCTGCCGGTGGGCCCGGATGAGCGGGCGGCCGAACTCGGGGTGGTGGAGGTGCGGCGGGCCCGCGCGGTGGCGTTCCGGCTGCTCGACGAGCCCGCCAATGCAACACAAAGCGCCGAGGCATCGGACCGGAGCATGCGGGCCTATGGTCTGCGCGATGCACGGGCCACCGCGCGCATCCTGCGCACCGAGGCCTCCGCATACGCCGCGGCCGGCGAGCAGGGCACGGCGCTGAATACGTGGGAGCTTGCCGCGGACAATTTTGGCCGCGCGCTGCCGGTCAGCCGCTCCTATGCCGAGACCCAGCTTCTGTTGGCCGGCGAGTTGGCGCATGCCGGTCGCACCGCGCCGGCCCTGCAGGCGTGCCGCCAGGCCGAGCATGTGTTGCGCGGGGCCGCCGCGGGGGTGACTGCCGACAAACTAGGCCCGTGCCTGTCGCTGCTTGCAGACGCTGCCCATGCTGGCGACCGGGGCGGCGACCAGCAGGCCGCGCGGCAGATGTTCCAACTGGCGGAGTTGGCGCAAGGCGGCACCACCAGCCAGCAGATCGCGCTCGTAAGCGCCCGTCTGGCCGAAAACGCGCGCGACCCGAAGGTGGCGGCCCTGATCCGCGATCGTGATGACGCCAATGCCGAACTTGCGCGGCTATACGCGGCGCGCGAGGACAGCCAGGCCAGCAGCAACGCGGCGTCCGACCTGACCAAAAGCATCGCCGATACCGAGAAGAAACGCGACAGGCTTGACGAGGCGCTGCAATCGGCCTCGCCGAACTACAGCCAGCTCGTGCAACAGGCAGTGTCGGCCGACGACATCCTGCACACGCTGCGGCCCGGTGAGGCGTTCGCCGACATCGTGCTCGGTAGCAATACCGGCTGGGTGTTCCTGCTGCGGGACGGCCAGATCGGCATCACGCAAGTGAAGGGCGGCGCGCATACGGTCGATCCTCTGGTGGTGCGAATTCGCCGCACGCTGGATGAGCCGGCGGAGAATGGCGGGCTGCGGCCGTTCGATACCGATGCGTCGGCGACTTTGTATGCCGATCTGTTCGGCGGCGTTGCGGACCGCCTGAAGGGGGCGACCGCGCTCGCCGTGGCGCCGAGCGGCACGCTGCTGAGCCTGCCCTTCTCGCTGCTGCTGACCGCGCCGACAAAGCCCGACCAGCTTGCGAATGCGCCCTGGCTGATCCGCCAGGTGGTTATCGCGCATGTCCCCGCACCGGCGAATTTCGTGCAGCTGCGGCGTCTCGCGGGCACCTCGCGGGCGCAAAAACCGTGGTTCGGATTCGGCGATTTCGTGCCGGTGACCCCCGCACAGGCCGCCGCGTCCTTCCCGCCGGCGACATGCCATGACAGCGCGGTGTTGTTTGCCAGCCTGCAACGGCTGGCCGGTGCGAAGGCGGAATTGTCGCGCGCCGGCGCGCTGCTGGGTGCATCCGGGCAGGATGAGCTGCTGGGGCCGGATTTCACCGCGGCGGCGGTGATGCATGCGGACCTGAAGAATTACCGCCTGCTGCATTTCGCGACCCACGCGCTGCTGCAGACCGACCTCGCATGCCAGGCGGAGCCGGCGCTGGTGACGTCCGACCCTGCCGGCGCGAAGGATGCCCAAGGAGCGTTGCTGACCGCATCGCAGGTGGCGGGACTTAAACTCGATGCGGATGCGGTATTGTTGTCGGCGTGCAACACCGGCGGCGCGGGCGGCTCGGCACCGGGCGAGAGCCTTTCCGGCCTGGCGCGCAGTTTCTTCTATGCCGGCGCGCGCGCGATGATCGTTACGCACTGGGATGTCAACGACAAGGTCGCCGCGGCGATCATCGGGGCGACGCTGGATTACGCGAAAAAGGATCCGTCGCTGGGCATGGCGGCGTCCCTGGCGCAGGCGCAACGGCTGGTGCTGGCGAAGGCGCCGAATCTGGCGCACCCGTTTTTCTGGGCGCCTTTGGCATTGATTGGGGACGGAACTTCGGGGCTCGGGGAGCGGGTCGCAGGAAGGTAAGGAAGCAGTTCTTTTTGAAAAAAAGAACCAAAAACTTTTATCTGTCATGGGCACGGCCTGACTGGCCCATTTCGTCCGGCGGCTGGGCGCAACGAGTAAAAGTTTTTTGTTTCTTTTTTCAAAAAAGAAATACTTCCTTTCCTTTGTTGGTGTCGGTCTTTATGCGGGGTGGTATTACTTCCTTCTGTTTCAGAAATAGCTCCAATTGATATTAAGCTGTCCATTACCGAAAAAGTGCTTGCGGTCGGCGCCGATGGAGACGGTGCCGCAGCGAGTCTTGAAGTTAACGGTATCGTATTGTTCCAGCAGGATGTGGTCGGCAAGAACCTGGCCGTCATCCTTAACGGAGATGTAATATTTATCGGGTACGTTGTCGATGAATTTTGCTTTGTCCAGGCGAACAACCAGGCCGCCGCCTTCGACGCTGGCGCCGGGGGCGGCGTTTAGGCTGTAGCTCTTGCCGTCGCAGGCTTGGGCGGGCGCGGTTGTCAGCAGGGCGGCCGCCGCAAGGCAGGCGGCGGCGGATAGGGATCGGGTGTGGTGCATCTTGAACTCCTTAGTTGACGCGTCGGATGGCCGGCCGGCCTCCGACAGAAAATGGGGCGGCGGTTGGCCGAAACTACCGCAAGACAGCAATCCGGTGAGCCGGATGGTAGTCGGCGAGCGTTTGTTTCTGAGGTAGCAACCGCCATGCCACGCGGGCGCCGCGGCCAAGGCTTTGAAATGCAACGGAAAGCGTGAAGCGGGTTGGAATGATTGAGGCCAGCGTAGCCATGTCCTGGTGCGGCGCGCCAGAAGACGGCACGCGGCTTGTGGCCCCCGGCACTCCCAGGCAGATAGGGCCGCGCGGCCCGGTGCGCGGTTCGAACAGTGGGGCTGAAGCAAAGGTGTGCCGGGTTTGACAATTTCACCGCTGTATCGCCGCGGCGTGATCCTCGGCTTGGTGATCGCGGTGGGGGCGTTCGCCGTCGACATGTATATTCCGAGTTTCGCAGCGATCGCGCGGGACCTGCGGACCGATCCCGGACGGGTTCAGTTGTCGATGACCGCGTATTTTCTGGCGGTGGCAGCGGGGCAGATCATTTATGGGCCGATTTCGGATGCGGTGGGGCGGCGCCGGCCGATTTTTGCCGGCTTGGGGTTGTTCGCGGCCGGGTGCGTGTGGGCAGCTTTCGCGCCATCGATCGGCACGCTGATTGCAGCGCGGTTCCTGCAGGGGCTGGGGGCCGCGGCGACCGCGGTGGTGCCAATGGCGGTGATCAGCGACGAGCATACCGGGCCGGATGCGGCACGTTTGCTGTCGATTGCCATTCTGTCGTTGAGCGTGTCGCCAATACTGGCGCCCACGATCGGCGGGTTGCTCGCGCAATTCATCACCTGGCGGCTGATTTTCGGCGTGCTGACGGTCATCAGCCTGCTGGCGGTGCTGATGACGGCGCGGCTGCTGCCGGAAACGTTGCCGGTCGGACGGCGGACGCGCACCGGGCCGGTGCGGATGTTCGTCACTTACGCGAGGCTCGTGCGCGACCGGCGGTTCATTGTGCCGTTGGCGACGGCGGGGTGCGGGCAGTCCGTGCTGCTGGTGTTCATTTCGGGATCGCCGTTCGTGTTCGTGACGCTGCATGGGCTGCGTCCGATGATGTATGGCGGGTTGTTCGCGGTGCACGCGGCGGCGCTGATCGGCATCAGCCAGTTCAATGCGCCGATGATGCGTTATTTCGGGGCACGGCGGCTGGTGCTGGGTGCATGCGTCGCACTGGCGGCTTCGGGTGTGGCGCTGGCGGGGATTGTGCTGGCGGGCGTCGCGATGCTTTGGCCGATGGTTGCCTTAACGTTGGCAATGTTCACGTGCCTCGGCATGATTTTGGCGCCGGCGTTTCTGACCGCCATGGAGCCGTTCACGGCGATGGCGGGCAGTGCCGCTGCGCTGGGGGTGGCGCTCGAACTGTGCATCAGCTCGTTCGCAACGTTCGTGCTGAGCATGTCTGCGGACGGGTCGGCGCGGCCTATGGTGGTGGTGATGGCGGTGGCGGGGTGTGGAAGCGTGGCGGGGGCGGTTTTGATGGGGCGGAAGTGAAGGAAGGAAGTATTTCTTTTTTGAAAAAAAGAAATAAAAAACTTTTATCTATTGCTTTGGGCGGGCGGGTTCATTGGTGCGCGCCCGCGACGAGTTGGGCGTGGTCGCTTTGCAGTTCGGCTATCGCCAAGTCACCTTCGGTCTTGCGCACCGCTTGGTGGTGCATCCAAATGCCTGCCGCCGGAATGGGCCACAGGAAAAAGGGCGCGGCCCCGTGGCTAAATTGACTCTGCATCCAAGCAAGAACGCCTCCTATCAGGAGGACAGCGACTACGCAGTAAGCGGCGCGGGCAAACCACCACACTCCAGTGACTCGGGCTGACCATGCATCGATCACCGCCCTATCCGCCCTCCATCGCGTGGTTGTCAGCGTGAGATTGCGCCTTTAAACATCGGATTTCGGGTCGGCGATCGCCAGGATTTGGTCGCGAGTTCGTATGCGGCGGACATCCAGGCGCATCATGTAGGCGAGCGCCGCCACAAACGGCAACGTCACAACGACTAAGCTGAACATTGCTCGCACGCCTCCAATATTGGCAACCGACAAAGGTCTTTGATGACGATCGCGATGAGTGAGCAGGCAGAGCGGGCCGAGCTACTGGAGCGCATGCGGAAGGTGGTGGATGACGGCACCGCCGCCGCCTACGCGCAGTCGCCGATCGCCCAGCTTCGCCACGCTGTGCTGACCTGTGAGGCGCAAACGAAACGGTATGAGGACTGCGGTTTCGTGGATGCAGGGGCTGCAAACTGACCGGCGCGCGGATCGAGGTTGTATTCGACGATGAGGATGTGAACGCGGCCTTTGGGCGCGTGCTTGCGTTGACGACGGACTTCAAGCCGCTGCTGCAACGCATCGGCGTCGGCCTGGTGCGCACCACGCAGGAACGGTTCCTCACCGCGAAGGATGCCGATGCCTTATACCAACCCGTATAAAGACTGACACACCAACGAATACCGTTTCAATCGACGCTTTGACCTCAAGGCGATGATCCCCCGACTGACTTGGGCCAGCGTCAAAACCCCGCCCATGCCATGCCAACTACTGAAATTGGCTGAGGTTTATGCCTAACCAAGAAAAACTCTTATCCTGAAGGCAGCCCCTAATGGCCGTTTTGAAATGAATGGTGGACGCAATTAGAGCATTTTCAGCCTGACTGGAATCGGCCTTCATGAGCCGGCGGTTTGAGGCTGATAAAAATGCTCTGCAAACAACTGGCTGGAGCGGCCCGCCGGATGCCGATGATTTTCCAGTCAGGATGAAGCCGCTCTAGCAAAAGTTTTTTGGTTCTTTTTCTCAAAAAAAGAACTGCTTTATCTTCCTACCCCGAAATAACCATCGCCGAAAGCGACTTGATCATCACATGCACACGGTCACCTGGCTGCAAGTGCAACCGCTGGGCGGCATCGCTCGCCATGTGAGCGAGAAGCTGGCCGCAGCTTGTTTCGATTTCCACCAGCGCCGCATGTGTCGTGACATCGTGGCGCACCGCGCATACCATGCCCGAAATGACGTTGTTCGCGCCAATATCGCGCGGCGGATGCAGCGCCAGCATCACTTCGCGCGCCGGCACCAGCAACCGCACCGGCGTGTCCTCGGCGAAGTCGCAGAGGGTGACATCGATGATGTGGCTGCCGCATTCGATGCTGCTCAGGCCGCGGGCCGGAGCGTGGCTGTGCAGATGGCCCAGTAGCACGGCGCTCGCATCCGGGCGCTCCGCCAGCGGCAGGTCGACGCGCGACGCAAGCTCGGTCAGCGGACCGGCACCCAGCACCTGGCCGCCCTCCAGCAGCACCACGAAGTTGGCGAGCTGATAGGTCTCCTCCAGCGAGTGGGTGGCATACAGCACCGGGATCGGCACAGTGCCGCGCAGCCGCTGGAGGTAATGCAGAGTCTCGGCGCGCTGGGCCGCGTCCAGCGCGGCCAGCGGGTCGTCCATCAGCAGCAGGCGCGGCTGGGCGAGCAGCGCGCGGCCGATCGCAACACGCTGGCGCTCGCTGACATTGAGCGTGGCGGGCCGGCGGTTGAGCAGTTTCTGCAGGCCCAGCAATTCGGCGACGTCGCCAGGCCGCAGCGGCTTGTGTTTCTTGTCGCCGCCGCCCCGGCTGGTGCGGCGCCGTTCGGGACCGGCGCGGACGTTCTTCCTGGGCGCGCGTTGCAGCCCGAACAGCAAATTCTGCTCCACCGAGAGATGGTCGAACAGGCGGCCTTCCGGGAACACCAGGCCGACGCGCCGACGATGCGCCGGCACGGTGTGCAGCGCATCGCCGTCGAGCTCCACCTGCACATGTTTGGCCGATTGCAGCCCCGCGATGGCGGCCAGCATGAACGACGTGCCCGCCCCCGAGGGGCCAAACAGCACGTTGATGCCGGATGACGGCGTTTCGAACGCGATGTTGAGCGTGAGGAAGCCCCTCCGGTGCTCGACAGAGATCTTGACCGCCATGTTTCAGTTTCGGACCTGGGGCCGAATCGGGCGGCCGAGGCGGTGGCCCAGAAACCCGGTGATCAGCCACCCCAACAGGGCGAGCGCCGCGGCGCAAAGCGAAAGCCGTGCGGCCTCGGTGGCCCCATCCTGCGTCTGCAGGGCGGCGTAGATCGCCAGCGGCAACGTCTGCGTCTGGCCCGGAACATTGGCGGCGAATGTGATCACCGCGCCGAACTCACCGAGACTGGCGGTGAATCCGGTGACGATCGCCAGAACGATGCCCGGACCCGCGAGCGGCAGCGTGAGGGCGAAAAACTGGTCCATCGGGCCGGCGCCCAGGCTGCAGGCGGCGGCCAGCAGGTCGCGGTTGGCCGCTTCGAAGCCGGCGCGAATGGCGTGCACCATGAGCGGATACACCATGGCGGCACAGGCAAGGGCGGCGCCCGGCGTGCTGAAGGTCAATGCGAGGCCGAATCGGGCTTGCAGCCAGGAACCGACCGGCCCCTGTGCGCCGCACAGAACGATCAGCAGCCAGCCGGTGACGACCGGCGGCAGTGCCAGCGGCAGGTTCACCAAGGCATTTAACAGGAAGCGGCCGCGGAAGCGTTTGCTCAGCGCCCATCCGGCCACCAGCGCGAACGGCAGAACGCTTACCACAGCCAGTGCCGCGACCTCGAACGTGAGCAAGATAATCTGTACATCATACGGCGTGACCGGCATTACTTCAGCACCGTCGGCGGCATTCCTGGGCGTTTGCGCATGTGGTTTCGAATTTTTGGTGATTGCGCTAATCTGCCCGGGCCAGTGCGCCTTCCGCAACGTTAGCGCGAAGTTGTGTGTCATTTGTGCACGGTTGCGGTTGCGCTATTGTCCGCACGCCGGTCGCGTATCTGCCAGGAGGAAACATGCCCAGGATTGCACCTGAACAGCTGACTGCGCCGCAACAGAAATGGTTCGCCTCGGTGCGCGACGGGTTGCAGCGCGAAACAGGCAAGTCGCTTGCCGAGTGGGTGGCGATTGCCAGGACGTGCCCCGAAACCGCGCACCGCGCCAGGCTGAAATGGTTCAAGGACACGCACGGCTTGTTGCAAAACCGTGCGAGCTATGTGCTGGGCGAGGCATATCCCTCGGCCGCCAGTTGGAGCGAGCCCGACACGTTGCGTGACGCGCTGTGGACTGATGCCGCGTCGCGCGCGATTCTGGACGCGGTGGAGGCGCTGGTGCTGAAATTGCCCGATGTGGTGATCGGCCAACGCAAGGGTTTTTCGGCCTGGTCGCGCACCTATCAGTTCGCCGCGATGCGTCCGCTGAAGGGCGGCCACGCGCGGCTCGGGCTCGCCGTGGAACCTGGTGCGGATCCGCGGCTGGAGCCGGCGCGGAAGGAAGGGTGGTCGGAGCGGCTGAAGGGCGCGATGGTGCTGTCGGCGCCGGGCGAGGCGGATGCGCGGATTGGCAAGTTGTTGAGGTATGCGTGGGAAGGAAGTTAAGCAGTTCTGTTTTGAAAGAAAGAACCAAAAAACTCTTTCCATCAAGGGCAGAACAGACGTGGCCCATTTTGTCCCGATTGCTTGCCGCAATGAGTGAAAGTCTTTTGGTTCTTTTTTTCAAAATAGAACTGCTGCTTTGCCTGCCTTTGATCGCAAACGCGGCCGCCGCGCCCGACTCCCCCGAAGCCCACGGTTTCGTTCATTTTTACAAATGCCCGTCCGGCCGCGACGTGGAGCGCCTCGGCGATACCGGCACGTCTGCTGCATGCCTGTCCGCCTGCCAGGCGCACGGCCCGGCCGCCGGCTGCTGGTGGCTGGACGGCACCGGCGGTTTTCCACGGCAATGCCGCGTGTGCCGTGTGCTGTCGCCGGTGAAGCGACAATGGCCAAACGACTGGGCTTTGCCGCTGGCCGCTTTCATTTCGTAAGCTCGGCAAACGGAGCCCCCGCATGGAATGTCTCGTTCTCGGCGCCGCCGCCGGTGGTGGCTTTCCGCAATGGAATTGCGGCTGCCCGAATTGCGTGCGCGCCAGGTCCGGCGACCCCGCGGCATCGCCCCGCACCCAGGCCAGCGTCGCGGTTTGCGGCGACGGCGCAAGATGGCTCCTCGTCGGCGCCAGCCCCGACCTGCGCCAGCAAATCCTGGCGAACGACGCTTTGGCCCCGCCGCCTGGCTCGCGCCTTTCGCCGATCGCCGGCGTGGTTCTCGTCAGTGCCGACGTGGACGGCATCGCCGGCCTGCTGGTGCTGCGCGAACAGCACCGTTTCCGCCTGTTCGCCCCCGCATCGATCCTGCAAGTGCTCGCGGCAAACGGCATCTTCGCGAGCCTGGACGCGGCGCTCGTCGAGCGCGTGGAAATCTCCCCCGGCATCGAAACGGACACCGGATTGGGCCTGGCGCTGACGCTGCTGGCCATGCCCGGCAAGGTGCCGCTATATCAGGAAGCCGAACGATCTGCCGCCCAGGCCGCCACCGCCCCTACCTTCGCCGCGCGCCTACGGGCGGGCAACCGCGTGTGCGTCGTCGCCCCCGCCTGTGCCGACCTGACCGACACAGTCGTCGCCCAATTATCCGACGCCGAGGTGCTGTTCTTCGACGGCACGCTGTTCCACGACAACGAAATGATCGATTCCGGCCTCGGCTGGAAAACCGGCCGCCGCATGGGCCACGTCTCGGTTTCCGGGCCCGATGGCGCGCTCGCGCGCCTGGCCGACCTCCGCGCCCGCAAGATCTTCTTCCACATCAACAACAGCAACCCCATGCTGCTGGATGATTCCGACGCCCGCCGTACCGTAGATGCGGCCGGCTTCACCGTCGCCCACGACGGCCTGCGCGTCACTCTGTGATCGCGCAACGTAAGGTGGGGTGCTCGTCGCACCCCGCCAAACAAGGAAAGGAAGAAAGCAGTTGGGTCTTAACGGCGTTCTCGGATGTGCCGTAAAACCGCTTGATGCGCAGGTGCTGCTTGATCCACTTAAAGAACAATTCGCTCTGCCAACGGCGCTTGTAGGGGGCGCATAACTGTTTTTTGGTTTTACCTTACCGCATCCTCACGGCAAAAAATCCGTCCATGCCCCCGCGCGCGGCCCACATGCCGGGATGCGTACGCAGAAAGCCATCCTGCGTGCGGGCTTCAGGGATCATCGCCAATTCCGCTGGCGTGAAAGGCTCCGCCTTGAGATTGGCCGCCCGGATCTGGTCGGCGCCTTCCTCGGGCTGGAGCGAGCAGACGGCGTAAATCAGCCGGCCGCCCGGGCGCAGCAGGCGGCGCGCCGCGTCGAGCAATTTAGCCTGCGTGGCGGCCAGGTTTGCCACGTCGGCCGGGCGTTTGAGGTGCGCCACGTCGGGATGCCGGCGGATTGTCCCGGTGGCCGAGCACGGTGCATCGAGCAGAACCGCGTCGAATTTCTCCGCCGGTGTCCAGGTGGCCGCGTCGGCCTGCACCAGGTCGGCGGTCAGGCGCAGGCGCGACAGGTTTTCCATCAGGCGCATGCAGCGGGCAGGGTCGCGTTCCACCGCGGTGACGCGCGCGCCGGCGGCGGCGAGTTGCGCGGTCTTGCCGCCTGGGGCCGCGCACAGGTCGGCGATGCGTTCGCCCGGCTGGGCATTCAGCAGGCGCGCCGGCAGCGACGCGGCCGCGTCCTGCACCCAGAAGGCGCCCTCGGCGAAACCCGCAAGGCCGGTGACGCGGGTGCCGGCGGGATAACGGATCGAGCCCGTTGGCAGCAGTTCGCCGCCCGGGGGCGCCGTGGCGCCAGGGGCAAGCAGTATATCCAGCGGCGCCTCGGTCTGGTGCACGGTCGCAATGGCGCGCGCATCGGCGCCCCACGCGGACCATAGCCACGCAGGTGTGTCCAGGCGCGGGCTGTCGAGATCGGCGAGCAGGGCGCCGCCCCGTTCGGCCACCCGGCGCAGCACCGCGTTTACCAGTTTGGCAAACGGCGCCAGCTTTTCGGCGCGGGCGAGGTCAACCGAGGTCGCCACAGCGGCATGGGCCGGCGTGCCGAGAAACAGCAATTGCGCCGCGCCGAGAGCCAGGATGAGCCGCACCGGCGCGGGTGGGGCGCGCTGCAAGTGCGGCTCCACAACCGCATCCAGCGTGCCGAGGCGGCGCAGCACGGTGGCGGCCAGGCGATGGGCGGCGGCGCGGTCGCGTCCGTCGGACGCTGGCAGACGGTCCAGCGCATCCTCCAGCGTCCGGTGCTGCTCGAGGACGGATTGGAGAAGGGCAAACGCGAGCGCGCGGGTTGGGTCCATCGGCGCGGTTTGTGGCGCAGCGGCGCGGCCGATGATAGAGCCGCGCGGCGCGCACTCCACATCCGGACAATATGAAGAACTTCGCCCGCCTGGCGGCCGTGGCCGATTTCCCCTACCGGGCGGCCGTGGCCGGTTTCCCTTACCTGGCGGCCGTGGCCGATTTCCCTTACCGGGCGGCCGTGGCCGGTTTCCCTTACCTGGCGGCCGTGGCCGGCCGACGGCCCCGCATCTTCCTGGTCTGCCTCTGCCTCGCCCTTTGGCTGCCGGGCCTGTTCGTGCTGCCGCCAACGGATCGCGACGAGAGCCGCTTTGCCCTGGCGACGCGGCAGATGGTGGAAACCGGGGATTACGTCCGGATCATGAACGGCGCCGAGCCGCGCAGCAAAAAGCCGATCGGCATCCACTGGCTGCAAGCGCCGTTCGTCCTGGCGGCGCGCGCCGCCGGAGTAGCGACCGACAATCCGATTTGGCCGTACCGAATAGCCTCTCTGCTCGGCGGCCTGCTCGCCGTGGTGGCGACCGAAGCGATCGGGCGCACGCTGCTGGCGAGCCGCCGGGCCGGGCTGCTCGCCGGTGCCATGCTTGGCGCTTCGGTGATCCTGACGGTGGAGACCCATCTCGCCAAAACCGACGCCGCCTTACTGGGTGCCACGACGCTGGCGATGGCGGTGCTGGCGCGCGCATGGTCCGGGCTGCCAGTGGTGCGCGCGCGGGCAGCCATATTCTGGATAGCACTCGGCGCGGGGATTCTCATCAAGGGTCCGATCACGCCGATGGTCGTCGGGCTGGCGGCGGCCGGCGCGTCGTTGGCAGGCGGGAGGGTTGCGTGGCTGGGTTGCCTGCGGCCGGCGTGGGGGGTGCCGCTGCTGGCGGCGGTGGTGCTGCCGTGGTTCATCGCCATCGGCATTGACACGCATGGCGCGTTCTTTGCCCAGGCGGTAGGCGGCGATCTCGGCCAGAAGCTTGCCGGCGGCGCGGAGAGCCATGGTGCGCTACCGGGCCTGCACCTTCTCCTGCTGCCATTCCTGACGTTTCCGAGCACCATGCCCATCCTGCTGGGTCTGGCAGCCGCGGTAGCGCACCGGCGCGAACCGGCCACGCTGTTTCTGCTCGCGTGGCTGCTGCCGGCCTGGCTGGTGTTCGAGGCGGTGCCGACCAAGCTGCCGCATTACACGCTTCCGCTATACCCGGCGCTGTTTCTGCTGGCGGCGTCGTTTCTCGAGACGCGCGGGGCGGCTTTGTCCACCGTATTGCGCCTCGTCAGACCCTGGGCGATGGGTCTCCTTGGTATGGCGTCAGTCGGCCTCGCCGGCGCGGCGCTGGCGGTGCCGATCATCCTGCACGCGCCGCCTTGGCTGGGCGTGCCGGCAGCGCTGCTCACCGTGCCGGTGGCGTGGTTGGCATTTCGCAGTAGGCCCCTGGTCGCCGCCGCCTGCGCGGTGCCGCTTTATGCCGCCCTGCTGCAGTGGGAAGTTCCCCGGCTCGATGCCGTGTGGATTTCGCCGCGGGCGTTGGCCAGCCTGCGCGCCGCTTGGCCAGGCGTGCCGGCCGACGGCGCGGACGTGTTCGCGGTTGGTTACGCCGAGCCCAGCCTGATGTTTCTAGCCGGGCCGCGCATTCACTGGCTGCCGACCGGCGCGCTGGCGGCACGGGCCTGGTCACGGCTGCCGCACGCCGCCGCGTTTATCGCGGCACCCGAGCTCGCATCGTTTGAGGCGGGAGCAGGCCATGCTGGGATCGCCGCGAAGCCGGCGGCGCGTATCGACGGCATTGACTATGCGCGGGGCAAGGGCGTCGAACTGGAACTGTTTGTAAGGTGACGCGGCCGGGGCCTGTTCAAAAAGCCAGATCGCGCGCGATTGCCACATTGAGGTCCTGCAACGCCCGCAGCAACACTGCCGGCGAGAACGGCTTGAGCAGAAAACGCTCCTGCGCCGTAAGGCCCCGCAGTTCGCTGTAACGCCCGCTGATATAGACCACCGGCACATCCGGAAAGCGGGATCGCAAGGTGCGGCCGAGCGCCACACCGTCCATGCCGCTACCCAGATTGATATCGGTCACGACCGCTTTCGGCTGGCTTTCGCCCATGGATTCCAGCGCCGACTCGGCATTTGCATGGCGCTCGGCATTGAACCCCGCTTGCCGCAAGGCTTCGCCAAGTGTTTCCAGAACCAGCTCGTCGTCTTCGACCAGTAGAACGTCCACGGCGGCCTCTGCCTGTATACCAATATTACTCTGCATCAGACTGGCGCGCCGGAAAGGACAAGAATCTAAAAATAGTTGTGGAGTACAAAAGTCGCACGCACAGTGATGTATGCGCGCAACATACGACAGAGTCGGAAAATGATAGAATTGCGGCGCAAGGCAGGAAAGAAAACAGTTCCTTTTTGAAAAAAAGAACCAAAAAACTCTGATGGCATGCTACTGGTCGTTGCCCGCTAGGGTCTCGACCAAGTCGAGAACGATCTGCCGCAGGCTATCGTCGCCTAAGGCTGCTAGAGCATTTTCAGCCTGACTGGAAAATCATCGCCATCCGACGGGCCGCTCCAGCCAGTTGTTTGCAGAGCATTTGTATCAGCCTCAAACCGCCGGCTCATGAAGGCCGATTCCAGTCAGGCTGAAAATGCTCTAAAGGATCGAATTTGAGAGCAGCGTTAATCCAAAGGCCGCCACGACGGTCACCCAACGGGGTGGCCGCAACGGCGCATCGACAGGCGCGCAGACGAGCGCACAGGCGCTCGCAGCCAACAGGATATCAAAAATAGCTGCCCCCTGGCGCGGCCGGAGGGCCCTGTGCCCAATCCGCGCGATAACCCCCATTACGCAAGGCGGCACGCCATTGGATGCAGCAAAATGCCGCAGCGCACAAAAAGTCTGATTAAGTTTCAGATTTGGACGCTCTCCATGTCCTGCCCAAAGGCCATCTTGCAATTAGTAAAAATTGTTTGGTTTTTTTCAAAAAAGGAACCGCTTCCTTACTTTCTCATTCATCCGCGGCCGCCCACTCCGCAACGCGCGCCAACTGGGCATAATCCGAAAACCGCGGTGCCGCCCCCGGGTGCGGCTGGCTAAGATAGGCCCGCCCAAAGTCATCGAATGCCGCCACCAGCCCACGCAGCGCGGTTTCGGCCAGCTGGATAACGTCCGCGATTTGCGCTGCGTTGCCGCGAAACAGGCGGCGGGCCTCCCCGGCATGAAAGCCGCCTGAGATATGCCAGTAGGTAAGATCGGTCGCCGTGCCGGTGACTTCCTCGCCGAAGGCGCCCGCTGCGACCATGGCACCTTCCAGCGGCAATTGGGGCGCGCGGCCTTCCTCGACGTCCTTCCGTGGTGGAGGCGTGCCGGTTTTGTAGTCCAGAATGGCGATGCCACCGTCGAACAGCCGCTCGATGCGGTCGGCGCGGCCGCGTAGTGTGAACGGGCCGCCCGGCGCCTCGATCTGCCAGGCGCCGGGATGTTCGCTGACGATCCGGCGGGGGCGGCCCATCGTGGAACGCCGGTCCGCCTCGGCTTCGGCCACCCAGTTGGCGATGCGGTGCAGCCTGGGACGCCACCAGGCCGCCAGCGCCGGGCGCATGCAAGCCGCCTCGAGCGCCGCATCCATGCAGGTGCGCAGTTGAGCGGCTGCGTCGGCCGGCCAGGCCTCGCCGAAGCGCTGGTAAAATCGGTGCAAGCCCGCGTGCACCACGGTGCCGTAGTCGGCGGCGTCGGCGCTCTCCTCCAAGGGCGGGAGCTTTTGCAGCTTCAGCACGTGACGGGCGTAAATCGCATAGGGGTCGCGGAACCAGGTTTCTATTTCGGTGACACGCAGACGACGCGGGCGAAGCGCCACCGGCGGGCGCGGGGCGGGCGGAGATACAGGCAGCGGCGGCCCATCGGGACGGTCCAGGGCGCGCACCCACTGCACCGCCGGATGGCGCGGCAGCCTCGCGGCGCCGAGCAGCGCTTCCAGCCGCGTCAACCAGCGGCTGGGCACGGCGGGCGCGCGGTCACGCCGGCGCGGCGCACTCAGGACGGTCGTGCGGGCCGCACACGCAGCGCCGACGAAGTCGTGCGCGGCCAGCCCAACCTGCATTTCCGGGCTCGGCAGCCCGACGACGGCGCGCATCGCCCGGTTCATCCACGGACCCGGATCGGTCTGCGGTGGCCAGACGCCTTCGACAAGGCCGCCCAGAATCATGGTGTCGGCCGCCTGAAGGCGCGCTTCCAGCAGGCCGTAGATGGATATACGCGGATGCTCGGTGCCCTCACGGCCACGCAGCGCACGGCGGCTGCGCACCACCGCGCCGCCAAGGCCCGCATCCAGAAGGCCTGGCAGGTCCGCCAAGGTTACCGGCGGCAGATCAGCGAACGCGGCGAGCAAATTCAGCAGGTGCGTCGCGAGCGCGTCGCCCTCCTCGTCGCGCCAGATGTTCGCGCCTCCGTCCGGGCCGGCGTCGGTCGCCGCTACGCGCTCGGCCGCGGTGAGCAGCGCGCGCAACACTGCGTCCGCCGACACTGGTTGGTTACCCAGCGATGCCACTGGCGCCAGGCAATGTTCGAGCCTGTCCAGGAAGGCGGCATCGGCTGCCGTGAGGCGCAGGCCAGGCAGGCCCGGCGCCGGCATCGGGCCACGCAGCACCGAAAACTCAAGCCGGCGGGCCTCTATCCGACAGGCCGCGGGCGACAGGCCAAGCGCCGCCAGCGGATGTTTCAGCAGTGCGAGCAGCGGCACCGGACGTAGTTGTTCGGCCAGCGCGGCCGCGAGCAGCCGGAGCAAGACGGCGGGCGGGCTTTCCGCCAGCTTTTCGCCGGCGCTGTCATCGGCGATGACGCCATAGCGTAGCAGTTCGGCGGCGACACGCTGCGCCAGCGCACGGTCCGGTGTGACGAGCGCGGCTGTGGCGCCGGGCTGTTCCAGCGCGCCACGCAGCACCGCCGCGATGGCGGCCGCTTCCTCCTGCTCATCCGCCGGGTCGAGGCGCAGCACCCCGGCCAGGGAAGGTATCGGCGTTTCCTGCCATAAATGCAGCGTCGGCGCCGGCAGCATGGCAAGCCGCAGTGCCGCGACACGGGCCGGCGGGGCGGCCGGACTATGCCCGCTCCACACGGCGACATCCGCGCGGGTAGCGCCGAGCGATGCCAGAAGGGTGCGCAAGCTGGCTTGCGGATGGGTGTCGGTCAGCGAGTCCCAGCTCGCTTCATCGAGCTCGGTATCGAGGCCGGGGAGCACAACCTGCCCGCGCGGCAGGTGGGCGACGATCCGAAGAAGCCGGGCAACCGCGGGAATGGCACCCGTCGTGCCGGCGGCGATGACCGGCAGCGACGGCGGTTCGGCGGCCCAGGCGGCGGATTGGGCATCCAGCAACTGGATCGCGCGCGCAGCGGGATCGGCGAGGCACTCCTCGGCCAGCCAGGCCGGCCAGGCGTGGGTGATGATTTGCAGGAATTCGACGGTGACCTGCCAGTGCGCCGCGAAATCGCGGCCCGCGGCCTCCGGCAGGGTCGCCGCGAGGTCGATTTCCGCCCGCGCCGCCTCGTCGAGCAGGTCGCCCAGCGCCTCCGCCAGCAGCCAAGCCCGATCCGCCAAGGTCGGCGCGCCGTGACGGCCGGCCAGTGACAAGATCAAGCGCGTAAGCACGGCCAGGCGGCGTGGCGCTGCCACGGCAGGTGGCACAGACAGCGCGCCGGCGAGCGCGAGCGGCGCTTCATCGAGCGCACCGAGGGCGGCGATGCGCGGCAGCAGGAGTGGCGCGCCGCTGCTGTAGCGCAGGAAGGCATCGGCTAGGCCGCGGGCCGCGCGGCGCGTCGGCACGAGGAAAATCGCGGCGGCATTTTGTTCGGGTTTGGCAGGCTCGCCGCTCGCCGCCCGATCGAGCCACCAGGCGGCCAGCGCATCGAGGAACGGCACGTTGGCCGGAATCGTCGCGAGCGACGGCGCGGTCGTGTGGTCGCGCGACGGCGCGCTCATGTGGTCGCGCGACGGCGCGCTCATGTGGTCGCGCGACGGCGCGCTCATGTGATCGCGCGACGGCGCGCTCATGTGGTCGCCCCGGTGAGCTGAGCGGTCAGCGCGGATTCCGCCTCCGCGAGATCCGCCGGATACGACAGATGAAACCACAAACCGTCATGCACCACCGCGCGCAGACCACCGGCCTGCAAGGCGTAGTCCCACACCGCGTTCATCGAGAACGCGTCGGCCTTGGTCCATTCGAACATCGCCGGCGTGGCCAGCGTCACGCCCGCGTAGATATAAGGTGCGATCTCCTGCTCGCGCCGCCGTCGCGGCACGCCGAACCGGTCGAGAAAGAAGTCGCCCGCCCCGACCTCCGCCCGCACCTGGAACGTCCGGTGCAGCAGAATGACGCCGATCGCCCCGGGGTCCAGCGCCGCCGCCATGCGCCGCAAGGCGGGGCGCGGCCCGTCCAGCCAAAGGCTGTCGCTGTTGGCAATGAAAAACGGGCCGGGGCCGAGCAATCCGGCACGCAGATGCGCCGCCACCGCGCCGCCGGTATCGAGCAATTCCGGCTCGTGGCGCGGAATTGTCTTTGGCGGCGGCTGGCGGGCGGCCAGATGCGCGGCGATCTTGTCCGCCTGCCAATGCGCGTTGACGACCACACGGCCCACGCCCGCCTCATCCATGCGGTCGAGCGCATGGTCCAGCAACGCGCGCCCGCCGAGCGTGAGCAGGGGCTTGGGGGTGTTTTCGGTGAGCGGCCGCATGCGCAGGCCCAGGCCCGCGGCCAGTAACGCGGCGCTTTCGACGACTACCATCTGTTCAGTGTTGCGCTTGCCTGGGATCGGCGCAAATCACG
>Ga0116226_10001779_pt1 | contig 18664 bp, 15 predicted proteins | sample S1TSphfallax_FD_89692 | JGI IMG/M metagenome (GOLD analysis project Ga0116226, IMG submission 89692) | Host-associated microbial communities from peat moss isolated from Minnesota, USA - S1T2_Fa - Sphagnum fallax MG | ecosystem: Host-associated > Plants > Peat moss > Unclassified | place: USA... | reverse complement strand
TGGCGCATGCGCTCGATGTCTCGATAGAGCGGGTTCTGCAAGCGGCGGAGGACGAGCCTTTTCTGGAAAAATGCTCGCGTGGCGATACGCCTATTCTCATGTCGGATGATGGCAAGTGCAGGCTGGCGATCATCGGCTGGATCAAGACAGTCGAATGGCTGCAATGGTATGAGTTCTCGGCCGATCCTGGCGGGGTGCTGGATTCCGAGGCGCATCAGCGCGGTTCGGTCGAATGCCTCTCGGTCAATCTTGGCGAGATCGAAGTCGAGGTCGCTGGTACGATTGAGCGGGCAAGAGCGGGCGAGACTTTGCGCTACCGCTGCGACCGGCCGCATACGATCCGTAATGTATCGGCGGAGCCCGCCGCTGCCATGATGGTCTGCATCCTCAAAGCCGCCGTCATGGAATAAGTTGAGGTGCAAAACCGTACGAACCGCGCCGCCCTTAGGATTAGAAACAGAGCGGCCTGGCGGCTTTATTTTCTATCCTTCGCGCTCTTTGCCACGGTCGGACTTTATCTGACTTATTTTCCGGTTTGGCTCGCCGCGCGCGGCCTTGGCGATCGCGAAATCGCTTTCGTCACCGGCGCACCTTTTGCCGTGCGCATTCTCGTCACGCCTTTGATCGCCTATATTGCCGATAAGCGCGGGATCGCCGTCACGCTTGCCGTCTGCGCCGTAGCAATGTTTTCAGGCTATGCCGCGCTTGGTTTCGTCAAAGGCTTCGTGCCGGTTTTTCTCGGTTCGCTGCTGGCGATTTCAGCGCAAGGCACCATGCCTTCGCTTGCCGATGCGCTGAGCCTTTCTGAAATCCGCCGCTTGGAAAAAGCCCGCCAGCCGCCGGTGCGTTACGGCCGTGTCCGCATGGGCGCATCGCTCAGCGCACTATCGATGATGCTAGCCTCCGGCTGGATCGTGCAGCTCTTTCCGGGCGAGCGGATTATCTTCGCGATGATCCTTCTTGCCTCCGTTGCAGCTGGCGCCGCCGTTTGGGCGGGGTTCACAATGCGCAAGGTGAAGTTCGATCCTAAGGCGCAGGGCGGCTTGACCGAAAATCCTGCTGACTTGCGGCTGGCGATCATTTGCATCGCGGCGGGTTCTTTGACCCAAGCCTCTCATGCGGAAGTCTATTCTTTCGGCACGTTGCTTTGGGAGGGGGATGGCTTTTCGCCGGCTTTTGTCAGCATCGCCTGGGCGATGGGCGTCACCGCCGAATGCCTGTTGTTTTTCTCTGCCGAGCATTATCTTGGCGGTACGAAAAACGCCGCGCGGTTTCTGGTTCTCGGCGCGGCGGGCGCGATGTTGCGATGGAGCGCTATGGCGTCGCAGCCGCCGGCGCCGGTTGTACTTGGACTTCAGGCCATGCACGCTTTCAGTTTTGCATCGGCCTACCTCGGGACGGTGTTGCTGCTCGGCAGCCTCGCAGGGCTCAACCACAGGGCACGGATGCAAGGCTGGTATTCGACGAGTTCTTCGCTGATGATGGCGCTTTCAACCATCGCCTGCGGCTGGCTGACGAGCCGCTACGGAGCAGGCGCTTATGTGGCTATGGCGCTGCTTGCCGGCTGCGGTTTAGTGTTTGCGTTGTGGTGCGGAGTGATCAGGAAAAACTCTACGGCTTGTAAGCCTGAGCTATAAATCATAGGCGCGTCATGCGCGGGCTTGACCCGCGCATACAAGCACTGCCTGCTTGTGGTCAGCTTTTGTGCCTGGATACGCGGGTCAAGCCCGCGTATGACCTCGTTACCAGTGTTCAGCCCCACAATTCGCGTGTAGGCGGATAAAGAATCGAACCGTCATATTTCAGCCCATGCGGGCGGTCCTCCGTCAGCAGCAAAGGCCCATCGAGATCGACGAATCTTGCGCGCGGCGCCAAAAGAAGCGCGGGCGCCATGGCAAGCGATGTTGAAACCATGCAGCCGATCATGAGAGCAAACCCGAGCGTCTCCGCCGCCGCTGCCAGTGCCAGCGCTTCTGTCAGGCCGCCAGTCTTATCGAGCTTGATGTTGATCGCATCATAGCGGGCGCGGAGCGGCTCCAGCTCATGCCGGTCATGGACGCTTTCATCGGCGCAGACCGGGACAATGCGCTGAATTTTTTCAAGCGCCGCGTCGCCGCTGGCGGGCAAGGGCTGTTCGATCAGCCGCACGCCTGCCTTGACGCAAGCCTCCAGGTTTTGTTCCAGATTGGCGGCGGTCCACGCTTCATTCGCATCGACGATGAGATCGCTGTCCGGCGCCGTGGTCCGTACCGCCGCGATGCGCGCGGCATCGCCATCGCCCGCGAGCTTGATTTTGAGCAAAGGACGATGGTTCGCGGCCTTCGCCGCTTCAGCCATAACGTCCGGCGTGCCGGCGGAAATCGTAAAAGCCGTGGTGACGGGTGAAAGTCTGTCGAGGCCGGCCAAGGAAAAAGCGGGCACGCCCGCGCGCTTGGCCTCAAGATCCCAGAGCGCGCAATCCACGGCGTTACGCGCCGCGCCCGCTGGCAGCAGCGCTTGGAGGGCGTGCCGGTCCAGGCCATCTTCAATCGGGCCGCGCAGGGTTTCGATCTGCGCGGTCACGCTCTCCACGCTTTCGCAATAACGGGCATAAGGCACGCATTCGCCGCGTCCGGCGATGTTGCCTTCTGCGATCGCCGCCACGACGACAACAGCCTCCGTCTTGGCGCCGCGCGCGATGACGAAGGAACCGGCAATGGGAAAGTGCTCGACAGACAGGGTAAGCTTGCGCGACAAGACAATCTCAATGCAAAAACATAATTGTTACAAATCTTTTATAAACGCCGCCCGGATTCGCTGCCAGCCGTGAAAGTGGCGATTGGCATCTTGTATTCTGACAGCAGCGAAAGCTTATCGAGGATTCCTGCTTGCAAAGTCTAGCGACACTGAACTTTTCCGACATGGGCGACACATTCATTTCGCTGGCCTCGGCTTTCGTGCTCGGCACTTTGATCGGTGCTGAACGGCAATATCGCCAGCGCACGGCAGGATTGCGCACCAATGCCTTGATCGCCCTTGGCGCCGCCGCTTTCGTCGATCTCGCGATGAACATCAACGGCAATGCCGGCGCGGTGCAGGTTCTAGCCTATGTCGTGTCTGGTGTCGGCTTTCTGGGTGCTGGCGTCATTCTCAAAGATGGAACCAACGTCCGGGGCCTCAATACAGCGGCGACCGTCTGGTGTTCCGCGGCAGTCGGCGGATGCGCCGGTGCCGACCGTGTGGCGCAGGCGATTGTGCTCACAATGTTCGTTCTGGCTGTCAACACATTCTTGCGGCCGCTCGTGAATTTCATCGAGCGCATCCCGATCAACGAACAAGCGGCCGAGGCAACCTATCAGGTGCATGTGACCGTCAACCAGGACGTGCGTGACGATGTGCGTGACTTGCTGGTCGAAAAGCTCGACGCGGCGGCATATCCCGTTCGCGAGATTAACGCTCTGGAGCGCGGCGAAGACGAGGTCGAGCTCATTGCCATTCTGGCGCCCACAAGTGTCGATGCGGCCGAACTCGATGCCGTGACCGCTGCTTTGGAGAAGGCGCCGGGTGTCGCCTATGCGACCTGGACTTCCCGTGCCACCGACTGAAGTAAATGGCCGGGTTCACGCGTTTATGGGCAATGTCTTCCTTAGTTAAGTCTTTGTTCTATAGTCATTTAGCGAAAAGGTCGAAGCCCAGGCCATTTTGTGTTAGCAAGCAGCCGGAGATTCATTCATGACGCAAGCGGCGACCATCGTGACCGCGGCGGCTCTCGTTATTGGCGACGAGATCCTGTCCGGGCGCACGAAGGACAAAAATATCGGCACGATCGCCGATTTCTGTACGAATATCGGCATTGATCTGCGCGAAGTGCGGATCGTTCCCGACGTAACGGAAGAAATCGTCGCGGCCGTCAACGTGCTGCGCAAGCGTTATGATTACGTCTTCACGACCGGCGGCATTGGGCCGACGCATGATGATATCACGGCCGATGCGATTTCAGCGGCTCTTGGAGTCGGTATTTCCGAAGATCCGCGCGCGATCGAGCTGCTTTTGCAATTCATCAAACCCGAAAATCTAAATGAAGCCCGCCGCCGGATGGCGCGCATTCCGCACGGAGCGGATCTGGTCTTGAATAAGGTCTCGAAGGCGCCAGGATTTTGGATCGAAAACGTCATCGTGATGGCGGGCGTGCCTTCTGTGATGCAGGCGATGCTTGAAGATGTCGGGCCGCGTCTTTCGACTGGCGCTGTGACTATCGCCGAAACGATCGAAGCAGGCAATCTGCCGGAGGGGGCTTATGCGGCCGAACTTGCCGCCGTGGCGATCGAGAATCCGGCGCTCTCGATCGGGTCTTATCCTTCCGTGATCGACGGAAAATTCTACAATCAGATCGTTGTGCGGGGCAAGGATGCCGAATTGGTCGCCGGGGCTGTCGCAGCCATTCGCATTTTCGTGACACGGTTGCAGGCCGAGCGGGTTTAAGCCCGATGGAAGCCGGTCAGCCCGCTCAAAAAGCGCTGAATGTTTCCTGGGATCAATTTCATCGCGACGCGCGTGCGCTCGCAGCGCTTTTGCGGCCCTTGGGGCCTTTTTCCACATTGATTGCCATCACACGCGGCGGCCTGACACCAGCGGCTATCGTCGCGCGCGAACTTGATATGCGTTGCATCGAGACGATTTCAATTGTGAGCTATAGCGCCGAGACGGTCCGCGGCGAGGGCCGGGTGATCAAACCCATCGCGCCTGGAGCGGAGGGCTCTAAACCGCTGGTGATCGATGATCTATCCGATACGGGTGAGACGCTGAAGCTCGTGCGCGGGCTTTTACCTTCAGCACATGTGGCGACGCTCTATGTCAAACCAGCCGGTAAACACCTAGTCGATACATTCGTCGCCGAAGTTTCTCAGGAGACCTGGGTCTATTTCCCCTGGGATCTTGGCCTGTGCTTCGAACCGCCGCTCGTGAAGGGCGGCTGACTCATTTTTTGCAGAGCCTACCGGCGAACCTTATCCTGATTGGCGGCGTACCAATCAAAAGTCGCCTTCAAGCCGTCTGCTAATCCGGTCTTAGCTTTCCAACCGAGCCCTTCGAGGCGGCTGACATTGTAACTGCGATTGAGCTGACCGAGCGGCTTCGATGTGTCCCAAGCGATGTCTCCGGCGAAGCCCGTGACCTCTTTCAATGTTTCCGCGAGCAGGCGGATCGTGTGATTTTGGCCAGTGGCGAGATTGTAAATCCCGTTGCCGTGTTCGGCCGCCGTCAGAAAACCCTCGGCTGCGTCCTCGGCAAAGAGAAAGTCTCGCGTCGGTGTTCCATCGCCCCAAATCGTAATGTCCGGGCTTTGTTCCGCGCAGGCTTGATGGAAACGCGCGATCAAAGACGGCACGACATGGCCGTGCTTTTGATCGAAACGATCATTCGGGCCATAGAGATTGGTGCAGACCATATAGGCGAAGCCGATGCCATATTGCAGCTGATAGGCTTCAAGCTGTGCGAGCATGAAGCGTTTGGCATGGCCATAGGGCGCTTCCGATCCATGCGGTGCGCCTTGCCAAAGATCATCTTCGCGCATCGGTTTCGGGATCTGGTCGGAATAGATCGCAGTTGTGCCCGCGCAGATGATTTTTTTGACACCGGCTTCGCGCGACGCATCGATCACGTTCAGATTCATCCGCGCATTGGCGTAAAGCGCTTCCGCTGGGAAATTCAGATTGCCTTGAATACCTGCGACCCACCCCGCGAGATGGAAGACAAGGCTTGGACGCACGTCGCTCCATAGGCGGCGCACATCGGCTTCCTTCTGAAGATCGCAGTCCGCGCGGCCGGGGGCTGCGACTTTTTCGATGCCGCGCAGTGCCAGACATTTGAGAAGCGCGGTGCCAAGGACACCGTGCGAACCAGTTACGAGAACAGTTTCCTGGCGGAGATCGTGCGCCACGCTTCGATCCTCAGATAAGTTATTAGGCGAAGCCGCGTTTTTTCATGACCACAAGATCATTCGCGACCATTTCCGCGACGAGCTGCTGAAATGTCGTTTGATGTTTCCAGCCCAGTTTGTTGAACGCCTTGCTCGGATCGCCGATCAGGAGATCGACCTCTGTCGGACGGAAGTAGCGCGGATCGATCTCGACATGGACCTTGCCGCTTTCCGCATCGAAGCCTTGCTCACTGGAGCCATTACCCTTCCAGGCAATTTTGATCCCAACCTCGGCAAAAGCCAGCTCCACAAATTCACGGACTGTATGCGTTTCACCAGTTGCGAGGACATAATCGTCAGGCTTGTCCTGTTGCAGAATGCGCCACATTCCTTCGACATAATCTTTGGCGTGACCCCAGTCACGCTTAGCGTCGAGATTGCCGAGAAAGATCTTGTCTTGCAGGCCGAGCTTAATGGCTGCGACGGCGCGGGTGATTTTCCTTGTGACGAACGTCTCCGCGCGGGTCGGTCCCTCGTGATTGAATAGAATGCCATTTGAGGCGTGCATGCCATAGGCTTCGCGGTAATTGACCGTGATCCAATAGGCAAAGAGCTTGGCCACGCCATAGGGCGAACGTGGATAAAACGGCGTCGTTTCGTTCTGCGGAACGGCTTGCACTTTGCCGTAAAGCTCGGAAGTTGACGCTTGATAGAAGCGGCATGTTTCCGACAGACCAAGGATGCGGATGGCTTCGAGCAAACGCAAAGTTCCGAGCCCGTCGGCATTGGCCGTATATTCGGGTGTTTCGAAACTGACGAGGACATGACTTTGCGCGGCAAGATTATAGATTTCGTCCGGTTTCACCTCTTGGATCAAACGGATCAGGTTGGTCGCATCCGTCAAATCGCCATAATGAAGAAAGAACCGCAGATCCGGCATATGCGGATCTTGATAGAGATGATCAACACGATCCGTATTGATAAGAGAAGCGCGCCGTTTCACGCCGTGAACGACATAGCCTTTTGAAAGAAGCAGTTCAGCCAGGTAGGCGCCATCCTGGCCGGTGACGCCGGTAATCAAGGCGACTTTTGGAGCGCTCATTCCGCTCTATTTCCTTGTCGTTTGTGATCGTGACCCATTGACGATCATCTGGAGAAACAGCTGCGGCGTTTCTGTACCTGCGGATTACGCTGTTTCTTGAGGGCTTCGCAAGGTTGCCAGCAGTAATTTATAAGAAAAGCAGTAAAAACCTTATTCGCAAAGGAACTATAGCGCGCAGCGCTTGGCATGAGTTGCAAGCAAGACATCGACGTAGGAATCGCCGCTGTGCCTTTGTGCGAAAGCCGAGGCACGCTGCATTGCGCGCACCTTGCAATCGGCAAAGCGCGCCAAAAGCTTTTGAATAGCATTGGCGAAACCAATACTGGTGTAGAGTTCGAAAGTTTCGCCTTCTGCGTCACCATGCAGGATACTTTGGCCGATCGAGGTTTTCGCCGTTGCAACCACTGGACGCCCAGCGGCTACGGATTCCGTATAGATGGCCGAACCGCGCGATCCATAAACGGAAGGATCATATGGCAGCAGCAAAACATCAACGTCATTCATTTCGCGATAATAATCCTCACTGCTCATGATGCCTTCTAGAAGTTTGATGCCTTTCATATTGCGCAGCTTCTGTTCAGTGTCGATTGTGCTTCGTTCCCACATTCCGTGCTGGATTTGGATGACGAATTCGACGTTTTGTTCTTGTTGCCGGCATAATTCAATTGTCTCCGGCAAAAGGTGAAATCCTTTCTCGGTTTTCGAATAACCGAAGAACCCTAGTTTAATCGGCGCCTTTTCGCTGGGCGGCGTTTTGACAGCCGGTGTCCCGACTGCGAAAGGAATAGGCAGCCAATCAGTTTTCAGGTTAAAACCTTTAAGAAATAGATCGTGCTGTACGTTATTGTCCGTCATGAAAAACAGACTTTGATTGACGAACGGACCGGCAATATCGAATGCTTCGCGATAAAGTCTTTCGCCATGGATAGAAATTCCATTCCATGGCGTCCAGCTCGGCGGGAACATCAATTGGCAGATAACGGAGGGCCTATTACCATCCGGCAGCGATTTTAGAAAATCCAATAATCCAAAAATTTGATGCTGCGATATGCCCGGGATAACAACGATATTATCCCGCCTCCAGATATCTGACGGGAGCCTCGCCAAATCTTTTCTGAAACGCCAGTTCAGAAAATCGACGGTTTTAAGTTCGGTCGAGGAAAGCCCCCAGGTCGGTTTCTGCTCTCCGAAGCTCGCGTATTTATGAACAAAATTCAAAATATCGATAAGACCAGAATGATCGTAAAGCGACCACCTGAAATGGGGTATTGCGCCGGTCTCGGCTATGATTTGTTTCTCAACCGCCTTGGTGCCGAAGAGCCGGAACGGCAGATTACGGGACGAAAGCGACCTGATCACTTCCTTGGCCAAGTGGTAACTATGGCTGCCACGCCCTATCAAGCCGTTATCGAGGACAATAACTTCCATCGGCCGCGTCGCCTCGCGTTCCATGTTCGCCGAAGCGGACCCGTCAACTGGGAAAATTGGGGACCTCTGGGACAAAACAATGTCCAAGCTGGTCGCTTCCGTGTTCCTCAAATCTATCTCCAAGGCAAGGCGCGATTGAGCCTTCTGGTATGATTGCATTATCGGCTCTTTGCATTCGTGAGACCGGGCGCAAAGAGATTAAGTTATCATTTGACGCGTTCCAGCGTGCTTGGGCGCATGGCGCTTTAGAGCTGCTATTTTTTAAAATAGAGTTTTCTCACAAAAACAACCAGATGCAAAAATCCATGGTGTGTTTGGATAAAAATCCGGCTAAAACGTGACTTAATCGATGGTTGACCTTTAGATTTTGTTCCGTTACACAAGAATTAAACAGTTATACGAACTTTAGAGTTTTGGCTTTGCACAATACGTTGATCGTACCGAAAGCGCTGGAGACGGGACGGAGATAGGCTCCGTTTTCCCGAAACTAGCGCATATCCCGAGGCCCTCAGGGGCCTTTTTTGTTGCTTTGGCTGCTACAATCGTACCCCCTTGCTAACCCGTTGAAAATCCGTGGAGATAAACGAGATGGTGAAAGAGATGACCGGAGCGGAAATGGTCGTCCAGGCCTTGAAGGACCAGGGCGTCGGCTGTCTGTTTGGCTATCCGGGCGGTGCTGTCCTTCCGATCTATGACGCTTTGTTCCAACAGGATCAGGTCCAGCATATCCTTGTCCGTCATGAACAAGGCGCGGCCCATGCTGCCGAAGGCTACGCACGCTCGAGCGGCAAGGTTGGTGTTCTCCTTGTAACCTCCGGCCCCGGTGCGACAAATACAATCACAGGCTTAACCGACGCTCTGATGGATTCCATTCCTTTGATCTGCATCACGGGGCAGGTGCCGACGCATCTGATCGGCTCGGACGCGTTTCAAGAATGCGATACGGTTGGCATTACACGGCATTGCACGAAGCATAATTATCTCGTGCGTTCGATCGAAGATTTGCCGCGTGTTCTGCACGAAGCTTTTTATGTCGCACAAAATGGCCGTCCAGGGCCGGTGGTCATCGACATTCCGAAGGACGTGCAATTTGCAACCGGCGCCTACATCGGGCCCCAGCACATCGAGCATCGAACCTATAAGCCGCAGCTTTTTGGCGATGCTGCCAAGATCGAGCAAGCGGTTGCGATGATGGCCATGGCCCGGCGGCCGGTCTTCTATACGGGCGGCGGGATCATTAATTCGGGCGTTGAGGCGTCGCGGTTGATCCGTGAACTTGTCGCGCTCACCGGCTTTCCGATCACCTCGACTTTGATGGGCCTTGGCGCCTATCCGGCCTCCGGGCCGAATTGGCTCGGCATGCTTGGCATGCACGGGACCTATGAGGCCAATAATGCGATGCACGATTGCGATTTGATGATCGCCGTTGGAGCGCGGTTTGACGATCGTATCACGGGAAGACTTGATGCCTTTTCGCCAGGGTCGCGAAAAATTCATATCGATATCGACCCCTCATCCATCAATAAGAACGTCAAGGTTGACCTTGGCATCATTGGCGATTGCACCCACGTGCTGCGGCAGATGATCGAAGTCTGGCGCCATCGCGGCTGCAAAGCTGACGCTGGGCATCTTGAGTCCTGGTGGCGCGAAATCGGCGTTTGGCGTGAGCGTAAATCTTTAGCGTTCAAGCCGTCCGATACAGTGATCAAGCCGCAATATGCGGTGCAACGGCTCTTTGAGCTGACGAAAAACCGGGATACTTACATCACGACAGAGGTCGGCCAGCATCAGATGTGGGCAGCCCAGCATTTCCATTTCGAGGATCCGCACCATTGGATGACTTCCGGCGGGCTTGGCACGATGGGTTATGGTCTTCCGGCCGCGATCGGTGCGCAGCTCGCCCACCCGGAGGCGCTTGTCGTCGATATCGCGGGCGAGGGCTCGATCCTGATGAACATGCAGGAAATGTCGACCGCGGTTCAATATGATTTGCCGGTCAAGATTTTCATTCTGAATAATGAATATCTCGGTATGGTGCGGCAGTGGCAGGAACTGCTGCATGGCGGACGCTATTCGCATAGCTATTCCGAAGCACTCCCAGATTTCGTCAAGCTGGCAGAAGCTTATGGTGCGCATGGCATCAGATGCTCGGACCCGGCCCATCTCGATGAGGCCATTAACGAGATGATCCAATCTCCGAAACCCGTTATCTTCGATTGTCTCGTGGATAAGACTGAAAATTGCCTGCCGATGATTCCATCAGGCAAGGCGCATAATGAAATGATCCTTCCCGATACCGATGAAGATATCGGGGCTGTCATCGACTCCAAAGGCAAGATGCTGGTGTGATATGAATGCTCCGAGCGCACCCCTTTCGCCTTATTCCTCGGCGTTGGGAAAATCTAATCTGGAAGTGCATACCTTGTCTGTGCTCGTTGATAATGAGCCGGGTGTCCTCGCGCGCGTGGTGGGGCTCTTCTCCGGCCGCGGCTACAATATTGAGAGCTTGACCGTGGCCGAGGTCGCGCACGGGGAGCATTTGTCGCGCATCACGATTGTCACCTCCGGCACGCCTGAGGCGATTGAACAAGTGGGGCATCAATTGGAGCGGCTGGTGCCCGTTCACCGGGTCACGGACCTCACCTTGACAGGCGGTGCCATCGAGCGCGAATTGGCCATGATCAAGGTTGCGGGCAGGGGTGAAGACCGCGTCGAAGCTTTGCGTCTCGCGGAAGCTTTCCGTGCCCGCGTGATTGACGCTTCCATTGAAAGTTTTGTCTTCGAATTGACCGGCGCTGTTGCCAAAATCGATCAATTCATCGAATTGATGCGGCCGATCGGTCTTGTCGAAGTCTCGCGCACAGGCGTTGCCGCCATTTCGCGCGGGCCTAAGGCTATGTAACAGGTTTACGTCCTCCTGCCTCTCGCGGCGATGGCGCAAGAACAAATCTTTATTTTAGAGGGAAAGCCAAAGAACATGCGCGTTTATTACGATCGGGATGCCGATATCAATCTTGTCAAGGGCAAGAAAATCGCCGTTGTCGGCTACGGCAGCCAAGGCCATGCGCATGTGCTGAACCTGCGCGATTCAGGTGCCAAGGATGTTTGCGTCGCTCTGCGTGAAGGTTCGGCTACCGCGAAGAAGGCACAGGGCGAGGGCCTCGACGTCAAATCTGTCGCCGACGCGGCGAAATGGGCTGACCTCGTTATGATGCTGACGCCGGACGAATTGCAGGGCGATATTTACACGGATCATCTTGCAGCCAATTTGAAGCAGGGTGCCGCGCTTGCCTTCGCGCATGGGCTCAACATTCATTTTAATTTGATCGAGCCGCGCCCCGATCTCGATGTCATCATGATCGCGCCGAAAGGCCCCGGTCATACGGTGCGCTCGGAATATAAGCGCGGCGGCGGTGTGCCTTGCCTTGTCGCGATTGCGCAAAACGCTTCTGGCAATGCCCATGATCTGGCGCTCTCCTATGCTTCCGCGATTGGCGGCGGCCGGGCTGGCATCATCGAAACGACCTTTAAGGAAGAATGCGAGACCGATCTTTTCGGCGAGCAGGTCGTGCTCTGCGGCGGTCTTGTTGAATTGATCCGCAATGGATTCGAGACTTTGGTCGAGGCGGGCTATGCGCCCGAGATGGCCTATTTTGAATGTCTTCACGAAGTGAAGCTGATCGTCGATCTGATTTATGAAGGCGGCATCGCCAACATGAATTATTCGATCTCAAATACGGCTGAGTTCGGCGAATATGTCAGCGGCCCGCGCATTGTAACGAAAGACACCAAGGCCGAGATGCGCCGTGTCCTTGACGATATTCAATCGGGCAAATTCACCCGCGATTGGATGCTTGAAAACAAGGTCAATCAGACTTCGTTCAAGGCGACACGTCTGAAGGCTTCGCAACATCCAATCGAAGATGTTGGAGCCAAGCTGCGTGCGATGATGCCATGGATCAGTGCGAACAAGCTGGTCGATAAAGCGAAGAACTGAGGCTTCTTCATCTTGCTCTGGCGCATCATGCGTCAAAGCGGGGGCCTTACGCCGAACGACGCCCGCGAGTCTCGATCATCCTACCCGCTTTCAAGTCACTTTACTTGAAAGCGGGATGATCCAAGCGGCTCTATCCTTTCGCAGTGTAGATCATGCCCCGCTGTGAGCGCATAATGCTCTAACTTTTGGAATTGGAGCGCGTTCTTATCGATTGGATGGTTCCATCCAATCGATAAGAACGCGCTCGAGGACCTAAATCTGCGCCGGCTTTGCCATCACGTCACGGCTTGCGAAAGGCAATGAGCTTTCGCTTCACTATATGCTTTTGAACTTTTCGATTGAGCGGATGGAACTCATCCATCGCCTCTTGGTGTCATTTTAATAGGCGAGTTGCGTCCATGACTGAACAAATGTCTCCAGAGCTTACAGCGGACGCGCTGCATTATCATCGCACGCCCCGGCCCGGGAAACTTGAGATCCAGGCGACCAAACCGCTCGCCAATCAGCGCGATCTGGCGCTCGCCTATTCGCCGGGCGTGGCCGCGGCGTGCCTCGCGATCGCAGCGGATCCAGCGCAAGCGCGCGAATTGACGATCCGGCAAAACCTCGTCGCCGTGGTCAGCAATGGCACGGCGGTACTTGGCCTTGGCAATATAGGGCCTTTGGCGGCAAAGCCCGTGATGGAAGGCAAAGCGGTCCTGTTTAAAAAATTCGCGGGCATTGATGTCTATGACATCGAAGTCGCCGAAACGGATGTCGATCGTCTAGTCGATGTGATCGCAGCGCTTGAGCCGACCTTCGGCGGTATCAATCTTGAAGATATCAAGTCGCCTGAATGTTTTGAAGTGGAGCGCAAGCTTCGCGACCGGCTTTCCATTCCAGTCTTTCACGATGATCAGCATGGCACTGCGATTATCGTCGCCGCGGCTATTTTGAACGGCCTTGAATTCGCCGGGAAATCTATTGCCAATGCCAAGATCGTCACCTCTGGTGCGGGGGCGGCGGCGCTGGCTTGTCTCGATCTCCTTGTTCTGCTCGGCGCCAAGCGGGACAACATCTTCGTCACCGATATTGAAGGCGTTGTCTATAAAGGCCGCGCCGCGCTCATGGACCAATGGAAAGAGGCCTATGCGAGAGACACCAATGCGCGCGGCCTCATTGATGTGATCGGCGGCACAGATGTTTTTCTTGGCCTCTCGGCAGGCGGCGTTTTGAAGCCGGGCATGCTTGCCGATATGGGCGAGAAGCCTTTGATCATGGCGCTTGCCAATCCCAATCCGGAAATCGATCCGGCCGAAGCCATCGCGGCGCGGCCTGACGCGATGATCTGCACGGGCCGGTCGGATTATCCGAACCAGGTCAATAATGTTTTGTGCTTTCCTTATATTTTCCGTGGCGCGCTCGATGTGGCCGCATCGACTATCAACGAGGCGATGAAGCTGGCAGCTGTGCGCGCGATCGCGAGCCTTGCCCGTGAGGCGCCCTCGGATGTCGTGGCGCGCGCCTATGGCGGGGAAGCGCGCCTTTACGGCAAGGAAAATTTGATCCCGTCGCCTTTCGATCCGCGTCTGTTATTGCGCATTGCGCCGGCCGTCGCACGCGCGGCGATGGAAACAGGTGTCGCAAAACAGCCGATTACCGATTTCGACGCCTATGACGAAAAGCTGTCGCGTTTCGTTTTCCGTTCAGGCTTCATCATGAAGCCCTTGATTCAGGCCGCGAAAGCCGATCCCAAGCGCGTCATCTATTCCGATGGTGAAGACGAACGCGTGTTGCGCGCCGTGCAGTCCATCGTCGAAGAGAAAATCGCCAAGCCGATCTTGATCGGCCGGCCGGAAGTCATCGAGACGCGTTTGAAGCGCTACGGTCTTTCGCTGCGGCTCGGCGTAGATTTCGAGCTTATCGATCCCAATGACGATCCGCGCTATCGCGACTATGTGGCAACCTATCTCGCCGCGGCCGGACGGCGCGGCGTCACACCTGACGCTGCCAAGCTGATTGTGCGCACGAGTGCGACGGTGATCGCGGCCGTTGCTGTTAAGCGCGGCGATGCCGATGCGATGCTCTGCGGGCTCGATGGGCGCTTCAAGTCTCGCGCCAAGCACATCAAAGATATTATCGGCATGGTTCCAGGTGCGACGGATGTCGCTGCCATGAGCTTGATGATCACCAATAAAGGCGCGTTCTTTATCGCCGATACGCATGTGCGTTATGAGCCGACGGCGGCGGAGGTGGCCGAAACAGCGCTGATGTGCGCCGATCATGTGCGCCGTTTTGGGCTTGTGCCGAAGATCGCCCTCGTTTCGCATTCGGATTTCGGCTCGGACGAAACGCCCTCAGCGCGGAAGATGCGCGCCGCGCTTGAGATTCTGCGCGAGACGGCGCCGGAGCTCGAAGTCGACGGCGAGATGCAGGCCGACTCGGCTTTGTCGCAATTGATGCGCGATCTTGTCTTGCCGGCTTCCCGCCTCAAGGGAGACGCCAATGTCCTCATCATGCCCAATCTCGACACCGCCAATGCGGCCTATCAGATCACCAAGATCATGGCTGATGCCTTGTTGATCGGTCCGATCCTGATTGGCGCGGCGCAGCCGGCGCATATTCTCACGCCATCCGTGACTTCACGGGGCATCGTGAACATGACAGCCTTGTCCGTCGCCGAAGTCCAAAGCAATGAGATGCGCCGCTCCAAAGATGCGGGAAATACCGTCGTTATTTGAGTGAGGCTGACATGGATTTCTCTGAAAGATTTGCGTGACCTTGTCCAAAAACCGCGCTTTCAAACTCAGATTTAAGATTTCGGCTGAAGAGCGTGATCGCTTGCTGGCAGCCTTCTTCACGCCCGCCGCGGCGGATGCCGAGAAAAGCCGCTTTCTCAGCGTCTATCTCGATACGCCGGATGCGGACTTGTTGAAGCAAGGCTTGCCTTGGTGCTTCTCTCGCAAGGATAAATCGCGCGAGGGCCGGATAAAGGCTGGCGAATGGCGTTTGGATCGCGAGAGCGGCGCTCGGTCTTTTGTCAAAAAGCATAAGCTGATCGACCGGATTGGCGGCGTCTTCACCATGCGGCTCGACCGCGAACTTTTGTCCTATCGCGCGGGCGAGATGGCGATCGATATTACTATGGAGCAGATAGCGCTTCGCAGCGGTGATCGATCGGATGAGATGATCGAAGTGCAATTTGCTTTGCGGGATGGTGAAGCAGATGATCTCGTGCGCTTTGTCTCAGGTCTGTTGCCGCAAGCCGTTCCGGTAACGGCCCCTCCGTCGCATATTGAACGCGGTTATTGTCTGGTAGGCATTTCGCACACACCTGCTCCTAACAGCAAGGCTTTGAAGCTCGACGGGGCTATGAGCGTCGCGGCGGCTTGCCAGCTTATTGTTCAAGCGGAAATCGGCCGGTGTTTAAGCGGGCCGCTGCCGCGCGACGGGCAAAGCGTGCTCCAAAATATTCAGGCGATCCGCCGTTTGCGAAGCGCCCTGCATTTTCTTGCGAGTGCTTTTAATGGTGAAGCGGATACGCACGCCATGGCCGAATGGCAGGCGGCGCTCGAAAAAGCATATGACCTGGACACCGCTTTAAACGTCTATTTGAAGCCCGCGGCCGCGCGCGGCAGATGGGACTGCGTTGGGGGTCTTATCGCGCGGATCGAAGAAAGTCTTGCCCGCGCCTATGCCGTTCTCGCGCAGAACTGGCCGGAAGCGCGCGTGAGAGGCCTGTTCTCCGCAGTGGCGGATAAGCTCGACGCCAGTGTTTCTTTGGCTGGAAGTGAGGCCTTATCCGTCTTTCTATCGCGTGAACTGACCAAAGCGGTTGATGATATTCAGGCGCAGGGCCACCGTTTGGAGGGTCTCGAAGGCGGCAAAGCGAAAACAGATGATCTCCGCCGCCTGGCTGAAGCGGTTGAGCGTCTGCAAGACGTCACGGGCTTTTTCGAGCCGCTTGCCAGCGGCAAGTCCGCGTCGAAAAGATGGTTGGCATTGCGTGGCGCGCTTGGCGATCTCGAAGCCTTGCCCGGCAAAGAATATCACTTGGCCTATGCGCAGACGTTGATCGCCGATGCGGCGGCGCATATGGGCCGGATGAAACAGACGAAGACCCAAATCGCGCAAATCTACGCCGCGGGTGCGCTGGCTGGATTCCTCGAAGCTCTGAAGGAAGAAGCACCAGATAAAACGCTGAAAAACGCTTTGGAGACTTTATTCAGCGTGAAGCCATTTTGGGACAAGCTCGATTGAGCGAAGAGCGTTAGGCGATAGCGTGTCTGCCTCGACTTCGCCGCACGCTGCCCTTAAGAACGGGAAATGGCTGACCTTCACGGCGGCATGAATCTCCGAAGGGTGCCTTCCTCCGTGCTGCAAGCCCCGCTGTTTTCGATTGAATCTTCTGGCGACACCGTTCGTTTCGGATTGACCGGTGATTGGACGATCGGTGCCTCCAGCGCTATCGAGGCAGCGTCCGAGCAATTATACGCAGCCGCCGCGGCGGCACGTTGCGCCATCTTAGATTTCGGCGGTATCGATCGTCTCGATACGGCGGGAGCCTGGCTTCTCGACCGGACGCGTCAGAGTCTTGTCGCCCATGGCATTGATGCACGGATCGAGCGGCTGACGCCCGAATACGTAATTTTGCTGAAAGAAGCTGGCTACCGGGATTTCGGCAGCTTGCCCGTCCGGCGCCACAATAATCTCATCGATCTCCTCGCCGATGTCGGCGAGAGTGTCGTGAATGCGGGCCGCGATTTCTACGCCGGTATGGCATTTCTCGGCGAAGTCGTGGCCGCGACGGGCAAGCTCATTGCGCAGCCAAGGCAGTTTCGTTTCACCGCGCTCGTCAACCACATGGAGGCGTTTGGCCTTCGCAGCGTGCCGATTGTCGCGCTCATCACGTTTCTGGTTGGCGGCATTGTCGCGCAACAGGGTGTCTACCAGCTCAGTTATTTCGGGGCGACATCTTATGCGGTCGATCTCATCGGCATTCTGATCCTGCGCGAATTGGGGGTGCTTTTAACATCGATCATGATCGCGGGCCGCTCTGGCGCAGCGATCACAGCTGAACTCGGCTCCATGAAGATGCGCGAGGAAATCGACGCTCTGACCGTCATGGGGCTGCGGCCCATGGATGTCTTGATCGTGCCGCGCTTGATGGCGTTGATGATCAGTCTGCCGCTTCTGACCTTTATCGCCGATATGTCGGCGATGTTCGGCGGGCTTCTTGTGACCTGGGCTTATGGCGGCATCAGCCCGGAGGCCTTTATGCTGCGGCTGCAAGGTGCGGTGAGCCTTCATAGTTTTTTGATGGGTATGATCAAGGCGCCTTTTATGGCTTTGATGATTGGCATCATCGCCTCTATCGAAGGTTTAGCGGTCGAAGGCTCGGCTGAGTCGTTAGGGCGGCAGGTGACGACATCCGTTGTCAAATCGATCTTCATGGTGATCGTGGTCGATGGGCTTTTCACAATGTTCTTCGCCGCTATCAGATTTTATTAGGGTGAGTGGCCCAGAGGATGCGAGCGTGATCGACGGATCAAATCGGGTGGATGATGCGATCATCATCAAGGTGCGCGATCTCGTGGTCGGCTTCGGGCCGAAGCTGATCATGAACGGGCTCGATCTTGATGTGCAGCGCGGCGAGGTCTTGGGCTTCGTGGGGGGGTCTGGCACGGGCAAATCGGTCCTGACGCGTACCATTCTTGGATTGATCCCGAAACGCAGCGGACAGATTTCAGTCTTCGGCGCGGATCTCGATCACATTTCGCTCAAGGAACGCACCCTGATTGAGCGCCGGTTTGGTGTGATGTTCCAGCAAGGCGCTTTGTTTTCCGGTTTGACAGTCAAACAGAATGTCCAGATGCCGATGCGCGAGCATCTCAAACTTTCGCCGCGGCTCCTCGACGAATTGGCGATGCTGAAAATCGAATTGGTTGGCCTTAATCCAGACGCCGCCGATAAATATCCCTCTGAGCTTTCCGGCGGCATGATCAAGCGGGCTGCTTTGGCCCGTGCGCTAGCCCTCGATCCCGATCTCGTGTTTCTGGATGAGCCGACCTCGGGTCTTGACCCGATCGGTGCCGCGGAATTCGATGAACTGATTGGCACATTGCAAAAAACGCTCGGTCTGACGGTCTTCATGGTGACGCATGATCTCGACAGCCTCTATTCGATCTGCGACCGGATCGCTGCTCTGGCGGATGGCAAAGTAATCGCCGCAGGGCCGCTGCCGGTGATGCTGGCTTCGGAC
>Ga0116226_10001778_pt1 | contig 18674 bp, 20 predicted proteins | sample S1TSphfallax_FD_89692 | JGI IMG/M metagenome (GOLD analysis project Ga0116226, IMG submission 89692) | Host-associated microbial communities from peat moss isolated from Minnesota, USA - S1T2_Fa - Sphagnum fallax MG | ecosystem: Host-associated > Plants > Peat moss > Unclassified | place: USA... | reverse complement strand
GGCGACGGAGCCGATTTCGATCGAATCCTTGCCGAATAGATAGTCGCGCTGCGCATCGCGAATCTGACCACAGCGGGGCTTGCCGGCCGCCAGCAGCGATTCGAACGTCTTGATGTCGGCGCTCGCGAGGTCATCGGTCCGCAAGAAACGGCCCGCGGCCTCCTCCAGAGGCCGCGCCTCTTCGAGGAACAACACCAACACCGAGTGCATCGCGTCGAAGTCCTCGCGCAAGGAACTCGCAACGGCATTGATCGTATCCAACAAGGTGTGCGCCCGGATCAACCGCTGGCTGAGGCGATGGATGCGGTCGGCCAGGACGTCGTTCGCGCGGGCGACGTCGACCAGCTCCTTCAACTTACGTTCGAGCGACTGGTTCCGCTCACGGAGCACCTCGACCTGTCGCTCGACCAGGCTGACGGTGGCCCCAGCATCGCGCAGGTGCGGCAAACGCAGCTTCGTCAGCAAGGGTCCGTTGCGTTCGAAGAAATCCGGAGACGCCTGCAGGTACTCCGCGACGAGCGCATCGTTGAGATGGTCGTGCTTCAGACCGCGAGCGTGGCTGGTTGTCATAGTCAATCTCCTACATCCCGTTAAATATCGATCGATCCCGTGAACACCGTCTGCGCCGGCCCGGTCAGCCAGAGCGGCTCGCCCGGCGCCGCCCAGGAGACGGTTGCCGTGCCGCCCGGCAGCTCCACCCGAACTTCTGCATCCAATGATCCTCTCAGGCGGCCCACGGCGACGGCGCCGCATGCCCCGGTGCCGCATGCCCGCGTCTCGCCGACACCGCGCTCGAACACCCGCAACCGAATGTGCGTGCGGTCGACGATTTCCATGAAACCCACGTTGATTCGTTTTGGAAAGCGCGGATGGCGTTCGATGGCGGGCCCCAGGCGCTCGACCGGCGCCGCTTTAACGTCTTCCACGACCAGCACGGCGTGTGGGTTACCCATCGATACCGCGCCGAATTCGACCTCTGCACCATCGATCCGTAAAGAATACACTGGGGCCTCGGCGGGCGCCTCCATCGGCAACGAGCGCGGCTCAAAGTCTGGCACTCCCATGTTCACGGACACCAGCCCGTCGGCGTGCACGCGGGCGTCCAAGGTCCCTCCGGCGCTCTGCATCCTGAATTCGCGGCCGAGTTCAGGCTGTCGCGCGTACATCAGGGCAGCGATGCAGCGGGCGCCGTTGCCACATTGTTCTACCTCGCTGCCATCGGCATTGAAGACTCGATAGAAGACGCGGGTCACGGGATCGCGGGGGGGCTCGAGAATCAACGCCTGGTCGAAGCCCACTCCGGTGCGCCGATCCGCGAGTGACCGCATCTTGTCCGAATCGAGGGCCTCGTATCCGGCAACCATGGGGGCATCGAACACCAGAAAATCGTTGCCCAAGCCCTGCATCTTCAAGAACTCGATGCGCATCTGCGAAGCATAGCACTAGAGTCCCCGCCGATCATTTCGGATCAGGGGGTTGCGCAACACTCACGCGAGTTTTACCTTACTGAAAACAACAATAGCCGGGTGATTATGCGTCACGTGATGGTTTTGAACGCGAAGGGTGGATGCGGAAAGAGCACTTTGGCGACCAATATCGCGGTGTACTTCGCCAAGGAGGGACGCCAGGTTTGCATCGCGGACTACGACCATCAACGCTCCAGTCTGGATTGGCTGGCACAGCGTCCGGCGGATCTGCCGCCGATCGCTGGAGTGCCGGCATTCGAGGAAGGTTTGCGCAACGTCGCGCGTTCGACGGAGATACTGGTCATCGACGCACCCGCCCGGGTGCATGGCACGGAATTGAACGAACTGGTGCGACGCGCCGAGACCATCGTGGTACCCGTACTGCCGTCCTCCATCGACATGCGTGCCTGCGCACACTTCATGGCGGAACTCCTCGAAATCGGCAAGGTGTCGCGCAAGCAAGCCCGCCTTGCGCTCGTCGCCAATCGCGTGCGCGAACACACCCTCATCTATGAAGAACTGGATGAGTATCTCACCAAGTTGAAGGTTCCGTATCTTGGCTGCCTACGAGAGGCCCAGAATTATGTACGCGCCTATGCGCGTGGCATGGGGGTGCTCGAGTTGCCCGAGTACCTCGCGTCTCCCGATTGGAAGCAATGGGCGCCGATCGGTGACTGGCTCGACAGCAAACGCAGCCAGCCTTGATGGCGAGCGGCACGGAACTTACAGGCTTGCGCGGATCCCGGCGTCGAGATCCGAATAGGCGAGTTCTACTCCCAGCTCCCGCAACATACGCCGGTTGTCGACGCGGCGTGACTCTCGCAAGAACGACCATGAGGTCGCCGGGAAAGATCGCTCCGCTTCCGCCCTGCTGACCAGCGGCGGTGTCGGTAGGGCGCCGATTCGCGCCACCCGCAGCAGGTAGTCGGTTGCGCTGTCCTCTGTGCCATCTGTCACGTTGTATATGCGCCCATCGGCGCGCGGCGATGTACCCGCGGCAACGCAGGCGCTGACCAGATCGTCGACGTGGATTCGATTGCTGGCGTTGGCCTCGCTGGGATCGATAGCGGGTTCCAAGCGACGCAGACGCTCGAGTGGCAGGCGGCCGGGACCGTAGATGCCGGGAACGCGGAGGATGCACCAGGACACGCCGTGCCCTTGCGCCCAATCGCGCAGTGCATTTTCCGCCGCCAAGCGGCGCACGGCACGTGCGGATTGCGGCGCCGGCGGGCTGTCCTCGTCGACCGTGGCACCGTCGCGATCGCCATAAACGCCGGTGGTGCTCAGGTAGACGATCCGGCGCGGTGCGCCGCGGATGCTGTCGAGCAGACGTTCGAGGCGATCGTCGCGGTCGCCTTTGGGTGCGGGGGGGACGCAGTAATAGACCAGCTCACCCGCGAAATCGAGCGGTGTCACTGGTGACTGGTCCAAATCGAGGTGCACGGCCAGTGCCCCTGAGGCCGCGATCTCGTGCAAAGTCGCCGGCCGCGTGGCGAAACCGCGGACCATTCGCTCTGCACCGCGCCAGCGTGCAGCGAGCCGTGAGCCGGTATAGCCGCAACCGACGATCGAGACCGAGTGCATGGTAAGGTGCTCAATGAGGAATCTGCGTGCGCGTGAGTTTAGCCAATTCCGCAGTCAGTTTCAGCGTGGCGCCAGACCAGACGGTGCTCGACGCGGCTTTGCGCGCTGGGCTCAAACTGCCGCACAGCTGCAATGGCGGCAATTGCGGTGCGTGTCGCGCGCGGCTCAAAGCGGGTAGGGTGAGTTATCCGCAGCCAATGCCGCTTGGGCTGTCCGCCGCGGAAGCGGCCGAAGGACTCATCCTGCTGTGCCAGGCTCGCGCCCTGGAGGATTTGTCCATCGAGGCCTTTCCGGTCAGTACGCCCGATCGAGCGACGGTCAAGCGCTTGCCATGCCGTATCGAATATACACAACGGTGGTCCCCTGATGTGCTCGGAGTGTTTCTGCGGCTGCCCGTGGCCGAGCCGTTTCACTTTGCTCCGGGACAGTACCTCGACGTGATGTTGAGTGGCGGCAGAAGGAGAAGCTTTTCGATTGCCTCGCCGCCGCATGATGCCCGTCCGCTCGAATTGCATGTGCGGCGCGTGACCGGCGGCGAATGGACCGAGCCGCTGTTTGCCGACCCGGTCGCCGACCCGGCGCGTAAACCGCTGCTGGCCATCGAGGGGCCGTTGGGTAATTTCTTCTATCGCGCCGATACGCTCGCACCCATGCTGTTGGTCGGCGGCGGTACCGGGCTTGCTCCGCTCAAGAGTATTTTGCGACACGTCATCGATCATGCTCTCGGTCGCGATCTCACGCTCTACTGGGGCGTGCGCAGTGAACGGGATCTGTATGCAGACGCCGAACTCCAGGCGTTGGCGGCCCGTGCCGCCAACTTGCGCTATTGCCCGGTGCTGTCGGAACCCGGCCCGGAGTGGCTCGGGCGCCGTGGCTGGGTCCACGAGGCGGTGCAGAGCGACTTAGGTTCCCTCGCCGGCTACGACATCTATGCGAGTGGACCGCCGGCCATGATTGCCGCCATTCGCCGCGAGTTTCCCCGCTACGGCGCCGATGAAGGGCGGCTATTCTTCGACTCGTTCGACTATGCGCCGGACACGCTCGAACGCCAGCGCACGATGGCCGCCAGCAAGTCGTGATCCTCCGCGGATTCCGCTTGGATGAGCGGCGCGATGACGCCACGCCGACGCAGCGCTTCGGCGACCCGCGGGCCGGGTACCAGCCAATGCACCCGATCGAACTCGCTGCGCAGCGCCGGGGTGGCGATCTCGAAGAGTGCGCTCGCGACGTCGGCGCTGGTCGCGGTGACGATGTCGATGCCGCCGGCGGCGAATTGCGCGGTCAGGGCAGCGAGTTGCGGGTCGCTGTAATCGGCTCGCAAGCGCTCATACACTTCGGCGACCGCCACGAGCGCGCCACGTCCACTGAGCTGCTCCCGCAGCAGCTCCCGACCCATGCGTCCCTTGACGATCAGGATGCGTTGCCCGACGGGCTCTGCAAGTCGCGGATGCAGCAGCAAGTGTTCGGAGTCGATGCCGCCCGAGGGCGTGACCGTCGCGGCTAGGCCGCGCTCCTGCAGGGCGCGCGCGGTGGCGGGCCCGATGGCGGCCAGCGTGGCGGTGTCGTGTCGAACCGCGAGGTAGGCGCCGTAGTGCACGGCATTCGCGCTCGTGAAGATGATGAGGTCGAAGGCATCGGCCGCGGACCCGCAATCCGCGCCAGCGGCGACAGCGCGGATCTGCAACGCCGGCAGCCGTATGACCCTTGCACCCGCCGCCTGCAGGAGGCCGCAGAGCGGCGATGCCTGTTGTTCCGGTCTCGTCACCAGGACCGCGACGCCCGCCAATGCCGCCATGAGTCAGCCGGTACGCAGTCGCTCGAGCAATGCGTCGGCGCCGGCAGCCATGATGCGCTCGGCAAGTTGCCGGCCCAGGTCCGCAGCTTCGGCGGCGTTACCCACGATGGAATCGCGGAGCAACCGTGAACCATCGGGCTCCGCAACCAGTCCCTGCAGTGTCAGCCGATTCCCCTCGAGCGTGGCGTGAGCGGCGATGGGTGATTGGCAACTACCGCCGAGGCGGGCGGCAAACGCCCGCTCTGCATCCATGGCGGTGCGCGTGTTCGCGTCATTCAACGCATTGAGCAGCGAGCGCGTTGTGGCATCAGCCGCACGGCATTCGATGCCGATGATGCCCTGGCTGACGGCGGGCAGACATTCCTTGGCTTCGAGGCGCCCCGTGATTCGCGATTCCCAACCGAGACGGATCAACCCGGCGCAGGCGAGAATGATGGCATCCAACTCGCCGCCTTCGAGCCGGCGCAGACGTGTATCGACGTTACCGCGCAAGGCTTCGATCTTGAGATCCGGCCGCGCGGCCAGCAACTGCGCCTGCCGGCGCAGACTCGATGTGCCGACCCGTGCCCCGGTCGGCAGGTCCTTGAGGCTTGCTGCGTCGGCCGCGATCAACGCATCGCGAGGATCGGCCCGCGACAGCACCACGGCGATCGTCAGGCCGTCCGGCAAATCTCCCGGCACGTCTTTCATCGAGTGCACGGCGATATCGGCGCGGCCGTCCTCCAGCGCCACTTCCAACTCTTTGATAAACAGTCCCTTGCCGCCGATGGCCGCGAGGCTGCGATCCTGAATGCGATCGCCTTTCGTCGACATAGGAACCAATTCGACCTCAAGGCCCGCATGCGCGGCACGCAGCAGCGTCGCCACGTGTTCTGCCTGCCAAAGGGCCAGTTGACTTTTGCGCGTGGCGATTCGGACATGGCCGGTCATGGCGGCGCTCACGCCGGTCCGGGCGCTGGCGGGGATACGGCCGGCGCAGGTGGAAAGAGCAGCGATTTCAAACGGTAAACCGCCGAAATATCCTCATCGCCAAAGCCCGCCGCGATCAGCTTCGCGTACTCCGAGAGTGTCGATTCGACTACGGGAAGCAGCGCCCCGCGTTTCGCAGCCATGTCGCGGCAAATGCGCAGATCCTTCTCGTGCAGGCGCACCCGAAAACCCGCGGGAAAATTATTGTGTGCCATAAAGGGCGCGCGATTCACAAAGTACCAACTCGAGCCCGCGCCTTTGCCCAAGGTTTCGATCAGCCGATCGAGCGGCAGGCCTTCGGCATGGGCGAAAGCCATCGCCTCACCGACCGCCTGAATGATACCGGCGCACATGATTTGATTGGTCGCCTTGGCTGCCTGTCCGGCGCCGCTCGCACCAAAGAAGGCCACGGTCTTGCCCATTTTTTCAAGTATCGGCAACGCCCTTGCAAACACGGCCTCATCACCGCCCGCCATGATGGCCAGCGCCGCATTGCGGGCGCCCTCGACTCCGCCGCTGACCGGACAATCGAGGAATCCAACACCCAGAGCGTCCAAATGCCGGTGCATGTCGCGCGCCGTGTCGGCACCCACCGTCGAGCAGTCGATGACGATCATGTTCGGGCTCAAACCCGGATCTAGGCCATCTATCACTGCGCGCAGATCATCGTCGGCGGATACGCAGATCACCACGGCTTCGCAGTTGCCCGCCAATTGCTCGAGGCTTGAGAAGGCGTGGCAGCCCAGTTCCTGGGCAAGTGCCGCGGCCTTGTTGGCCGTTCGATTCCACACGCCAGTGAGCAGTCCGGCCTTGTGAAGATTGCGAGCCATGTGCGCCCCCATGGCCCCCAGTCCGACGAAACCCGTTTGCATGCGCGATCCAGTTGTATTTTGCGACAGTGCGTAGCCTAAGGCTTTGTGCCTTAGGGGGCAAAGGCGATCGCCATTCGAACGCTACGTCGGGCTATTGCAGATCTGGTCCACGTCTTGTTTGGCGGCAAGCCGCTCGGCGTCGATTTCATCCGAACTCAGATATTGACGCTCGCCATCGGGACCGGTCTTGTACAGTTTGCGGGTTTCGACCAGCTTCTTGTACCGCTCCTGGGCGTCGGAACATTGTTTTTCACGCGATTGCGCGACATCGCTGTCGACGGCTTTCTTGGCGCTGTCGTCCGTCGCCGGCGGCTTCGCAGGGGCATGGGACGGGGTCTGTGCTTGTGCCGCGGCCGGCGCCGCGTGGCTGCCGGGCATTTCCACCACCTCGGCATTCACTCCGTCAGGCGGCGAGTCGCCGTACTGCACCTTGCCTTGCGAGTCGACCCATTTATACACGGTGGCGGACGCCATACCCGACCAAACGAGCCAGACTGCGCACAACAGAACGCGTTTCATCGACAAAAGCCCCCTGCAATCTTCAAAGCGCCCGTGAACCGGCCTCTCCGGTTCGAATTCGTACCGCCTGGCCGAGTTCAGAGACAAAAATCTTACCGTCCCCAATTTTTCCCGTCCGTGCGGTCTCGATGATGGCCTCCACGACCCGATCCACCTGGTCATCGTCGACGGCCAACTCGAGTTTTACCTTGGGTAGGAAATCGACGACATATTCGGCTCCTCGATACAGCTCAGTGTGACCCTTTTGGCGTCCGAATCCCTTGACCTCGGTCACGGTAATGCCCTGCACGCCCACTTCCGCCAACGCGGAGCGCACATCGTCAAGTTTGAACGGTTTGATGATGGCAATGACCATTTTCATTCGGGCAGGCTCCTTCGATCGGTGGATGAGCAGTTAAACAGCGGTGTTGCACGGCAATTGCTGCGCAACAGCATGGAGTATTGGTATTTTCTGATGTATAAAGCGCTGAGCGTCTTGCGCCGGTCGCGCGAATATAAAAAACGGCGTGAGCTCTCTTTCGGAGATCACGCCGCCGGAATATCGCACCGACGGGGGAGTTGGCTGGCTTGCCGGCGCGAGATGCTCCTAAATCGTCAGAACTTTGTGCCTCGCTCCAGTACGGACGGGGCCTCTGATGTCCTCGTGTTGCACATTCGCTTTGTCGAAAGCACCGATAATCACTCGTAAACTCCTGATCTAAATGGCGTCCGGCCCTGTTTCGCCGGTCCGTACCCGCAACGCTTGTTCCAGTTCGAGGATCCAAACTTTACCGTCGCCCGTCTTGCCGGTTCTCGCCACGTTACAAACCGCTTCCATCACTTGTTCCGCAATCGAGTCGTCGACCGCCAGTTCGATTTTAGCCTTGGGCAAAAACTCGACACTGTACTCGGCGCCCCGATAAACCTCGGCATGTCCATGCTGGCGTCCGTAGCCATGCACTTCGGTCACGGTCAGACCTTGGATGCCGATATCCGCCACCGCTTGTCTCACCTCGTCCACCTTGAAAGGCTTGATCACTGCGGTGATGAGCTTCATGCATTTTTCCCCGCCTGCACCGTTTAATCGACCGGCCTCCAAACCAGCTTGCGCGTAGTATTGATCCTAAGTAATGCAGTTTCCATGCCAGCGGAGTTGTTAAGACGGATCAATGACTTGCATGGAGAAGTCTCGGCGGACGCCCCATAGCGGTGCGAAAGGCGGAACTGAGTGCGTTATCGGGGTGCGGTTTTCCATTATGTCACGCGGATCTCGGAGGTATTTTCATGAGCTTTTTGAATTCCAACGCGTTGGATGATCTTGCCCGCCGATTGGCGGATGCGGTGCCCGAGTCCGTCAGGAGTTTCGGCCGGGACCTCGAGGGCAACTTCAAAGCGGTGTTGCAGGCAAACTTAAGCAAGCTCGATCTCGTGAGCCGGACTGAATTCGACGTTCAAGCCGGGGTGTTGGCGCGTACCCAAGCGGCGCTGACTTCGCTCGAGGCTCGGGTCAAGGAACTCGAAGCGAAGTTCACGCCCCAATAGCTGCCGTATGCATCTCAGTACCGTGCTGAGCCGGGCGCCCGCCGGCCTGAATGCGCCGCTGGTCCGCGTCGAAGTGCACATCGGCCCGGGACTGCCGGGGTTCTTTATGGTGGGGCTGCCGGAAGTCGTCGTGCGAGAAAGCAGGGAGCGGGTGCGCTCCGCTCTGATCACGGCCGGCTTCGAGTTTCCGCCGGGCCGGATCACGGTCAGTCTGGCCCCGGCAGATCTGCCGAAGGAGGGCGGCCGCTTCGACCTGCCGATCGCGATGGGTATCTTGGCCGCCAGCGGCCAAGTGTCGCCCAAGGCATTGGTCGACCGCGAATTTTATGGTGAGCTCGCGCTCGGCGGCGAATTGCGTGAGACCGCAAAACTGCTGCCGGCTTTGCTCGAGGGCTCGAGGCACGGCTCCGAACTGATCCTGCCGGCGGCCAATGCCCTGGAGGCAAGCCTGGTTGCGGGGCCTAAGATCAAGCTGGCGCGGCACCTGCGTGAAGTGTGCAATGCGGTCGGAGGCGGGGCCTCGCTACCGGCGGCGTGTGCTCTGCCGCGGGCGCCCAGTCGGCAGCCGCCGGACCTGGCCGAGGTGAAGGGTCAATATGCTGCCAAGCGTGCCCTCGAGATAGCGGCCGCGGGCGGTCATGGATTATTGATGATCGGCCCTCCCGGAGCAGGCAAGACGCTGCTCGCGCAACGGCTGCCGGGCCTTCTGCCACCGCTCGGGCGGCACGAGGTACTGGAAGTGGCCCAGGTGCAGTCGGTGGCCGGGCATCGGCCCAGCGAAGGCCATGAACGGCCATTCCGCAGCCCGCAGCATACGGCCTCCATGGCGTCGCTGGTCGGTGGCGCGGCGTTCCGGCCCGGGGAACTGTCGCTGGCCCATCTGGGTGTACTTTTTCTCGATGAATTGCCCGAGTTCGCGCGTAATGCGCTCGAGGCGTTGCGCGAGCCCCTCGAAAGCGGCGTGGTGCGCCTGTCGCGCGCGAAACGTAGCTGCGAGTTCCCGGCGCGGTTTCAGCTGGTGGCGGCCATGAATCCCTGCCCGTGCGGTTACGCGGGGGATCCTCGGGGGCGATGCCGCTGTACCGCACGACAGGTCGTCCGTTACCGCAGCCGATTATCCGGACCGTTGATCGACCGAATCGACATCCACGTCGAAGTCGGCGCCCTGCCGCTCGAACACCTGCTCGCCCGCGAGGGCGAGGCCGCCGAGACTTCAGCGGCGGTCGCCGCGCGGGTTGCCGTAGCCCAGGATCGGCAGGTCTTGCGCCAGGGCAAATTGAATGCGCACCTGAGTGTGGAGGAGGTGACTCGGTGGTGTCCGCTCGAGCGTGAATCGCGAGCGCTGATCGGTACCGCGATTGCCCGACTCGGCCTTTCGGCGAGAGCCTACCACCGCGTGCTCAAACTGGCGCGCACCTGCGCGGATCTTGCCGGGGAAGGCAGAATTCGACGTGTCGACGTTTCCGAAGCCGTGCGATTACGCGCGCTGGACCGCCTTACTTGTTGAGCGAAACCATGTAATCGACTGCCATCCGAATCGTCGGGTCAGGCCAGGTGGTTCCCCCTTTTGCCGGCATATTGCGAATGCCGCCGATGGCGTGCTGGTATAGCACTTCCTTCCCTTGCGCGATTCGCGGGCCCCACGCGGCGTGATCGCCGACTTTTGGCGCACCATTCACCCCTGCGCCGTGACACGCCGAACACACCTTGTTGAACGCCGCTTCACCGGTGGCGGGCAAATCGGCCTGCGCCGCGTCGCCCTTTGGCGCGGTGAGCGCCGCCAATGCGCTATTGTCCTGACCGGCAATGGCTTCGTGAGCAAACGGCTCGATATTTTGCTCGACCTCTTTGATGTGCAGAGGATCCAATAGGACGTGTTCGCGCTGGGTGGCGTCGCCAATGCTGCGCGCAACCCCAAAAAGGGCGATCGCAAAAAAAATGAGGATGCCGAGTACCAAACTGAAGGAGTTGAAGAACTGGCTGTCTGAAGCTTCGGACTGGGACACTTTGACTCGCTGAAAACCGGTGGAAAACGATGTCGGAGCTCGACCAGTATAGCGATACGCATGGATTCGCGGAATAGCTGGCTGCCGCGGCGGTGGACGCGCGAGCTGATTTACTCCCGCCATTTCATCTTGTTGGGTCTCGTAACTGCCGCTCTTGGCGTGACCGATCGCTGGCGTCAAGGTTTGGGTGCCATTGCGACAATCGGAGTCTATGCTGCCCTGCACGCCAGTTTGCTCGTCGCTGCATTGCGGGTGCCGCAGGCACGCTGGCGCAAGCTGGCATTCATCGCGCTCGCCGCCGGGCTCGCCATGCTCAGCGTACGCGTTGGCCTGGCGTGTGCTCGGCTGCTGGGGCCGGCCGTGGGGATTCCATTTTCCGCTGGACTGGGTGCCGCGAGTTACGGCCTCGTGATTCGACGCTTCTGGATCCGCGAGCTGCGGCTTCGTTCGCTGCTGGCGATCACGCTGTGCTGCTCTCTATTTACCCTGGCGGCGCTGCCGTTTGGGATCTATCTGCACATAGTGGGGGGCTGGTGGTTTGCTATGGTTTGGTGGTGGTCGTTCTCGCTGGCGCTCTGGTACACCCATGTTTGGCACTCATGATCTGTGGTTGTTCGTCCTGTCCGGGCTGTTGCTCAACCTGACCCCGGGCCCCGACACGCTCTACATCGTCAGCCGCTCCGGAGCCCAGGGCGGACGTGCCGGGGCGGTCGCGGCGCTCGGCATCGGCGCCGGCATTTTCGTGCACGTTCTCGCGGCGGCGCTCGGACTGTCAGCTATTCTTGCGGCATCGGCCACCGCCTATGGGGTGGTCAAGCTGATTGGTGCCGCGTACCTCATCTACGTCGGTGTCTCGCTCCTCATCGCGTCGCGATCTCTGCCCGCCGCCGCCGCGGCGAACGCCCTCGAGCCCATTGCAATGTCCCGGGTGTTCGTCCAAGGGTTTTTGACCAACGTGTTGAATCCGAAGGTTGCACTGTTCTTTTTGGCGTTTCTGCCGCAATTCGTCGCCGCGGATGCGTCCTCGAAACCGCTGGCGCTGCTGTTCCTGGGCATGGTTTTCGACCTTAATGGAACGCTGTGGAATCTGACGATCGCCTGGTCGACGGCGCGCCTGCGGCATCGTCTGACGGGAGGCCGCAGCATCAGACAATGGTTCGATCGTTGTGCAGGGACGTTGTTCGTGGGGATCGGCATCCGCTTGGCGCTCAGCATCGAGCGCTGACTTAAGACCGGGCAAGGGCGCCATTGTGCTGTACCATGCCGATGTCCGTGGATGTGGACGTTGCCCGGAGCAACCGTGAAAGCCCTCATTTTTATTGTCGCCTGGTGCCTTCTATTGGCGCTGTGTTGGCCTCTTGCCATTATCGCCATCGTGATGTGGCCGCTGCTGTGGTTGGTTGCGCTGCCATTTCGACTATTGGCGATCGTTTGTCGTGCGACGTTCGCGCTAGTCACGGCAATTCTGTTTCTACCGGCCCGTCTGCTCGGATACCGAGATCGATCGAACGGTCGTGTCGCCTAGGTCGGTGGCCGACACGCCAATCGACCACCCGGTCGTGTACTGATGATCTCGGCTCGCAAAGCGCTGGCGCTGTTACGCGACGGCAATCGTCGATTCGTTGCCGATGTCAGAAGTCACGATTCACTGCCGAGCCGCGCCCGGCGCGTCGACTTGACGGCGGGTCAGGAACCCTTCGCAACCGTGCTCGGTTGCTCGGACTCCCGTGTACCGGTCGAAATCGTCTTCGATCAGGGTCTCGGCGACCTGTTCGTGATCCGGGTCGCTGGAAACATCGTCGCTCCGTCACAGGTCGGCAGCGTGGAGTTCGCCGCCGAGAAATTCGGCACCCGGCTGGTCGTGGTGCTGGGACATTCCGATTGCGGGGCCATCGAGGCCACGTTGGAACAACTCCAGCGACCGAAGGAAAACCAATCGCGCAACTTGCGCTCGATCGTCGATATGGTTCGGCCATCGGTCGAGGGACTGTTGGCCACCGACCTTAAGCACGATGTGCCCTCACTGATCCGCGAGTCGGTGCGCGCCAATATCCGGGCGTCGGCGAATCATTTGCGGCATGGCTCGGAAATCATCGAGCAGCTCATCCGCCACGATGGCCTGCTGGTCGTGGGGGCGGAATACTCGCTCCGGACCGGCATCGTCGATTTTTTCGACGGAGTTCTCGAGGACTGATGGCGGGGGCGCTGCCACCCGATCGATGCGATTCCGTAGAGCGCGAGCCTACCGTGTTGCCCGACGTACTGGCACCTCATCTCGACATCGTGTTCTGCGGAACCGCCGCGGGCGCAGAGTCGGCCAGGCGGCGTGCCTATTACGCGGGTCCCGGCAACGCGTTTTGGCGCACCTTGTTTGCGGTGGGCTTGACGCCGGTGCTCGTCCCGCCAGCCGAATACGCCACTCTGACCAAGTGGCGGATGGGCTTTACCGACCTGGCCAAGCACGTCTCCGGCGGCGACCACGTTCTGGCCAAGGCGCACTTCGACGTGTCTCGCCTGCATGCGCTGATCCTCGCGCATCGGCCGAAGATTCTCGCGTTCACCGGCAAACGGGCGGCGATGGAGTTCGTCGGGCATGCCGTCGGTTACGGACTAGTCCCCGAGCGCAGCGGCGACACCCGGCTGTTCGTACTGCCGTCACCTTCGGGCGCTGCCCGGGGTCATTGGAATATCGAGCACTGGCACGAATTGTCGCGCCTGCGGGCCGCCATGGTCTCGGCTGGACGTAGGTTGCCCGCGACGGGTAGTATCCGGCCCCCAACCGCGCGCCCGTAGCTCAGCTGGATAGAGTGTCGGCCTCCGAAGCCGAAGGTCACAAGTTCGAATCTTGTCGGGCGCACCAAATTCACCTGGATCCATCGACAGGCTGCGACCCCTTGTGAGCGTCGCCCTGACGCCAACCGAGCGGGCGGGATCGAGTGCGCTTAAGCGGTACGTCGTTGTGGCAACGCGAGTCATCGGTATAACATTCCTGTTCTGATCCCGTGCTCACGATCGTGCATGCATAGACTTCAGCTACTGACGGTTTTGTTCGCTCTTCTGACGTTGCCGGCCTACGGGCTGACGGGCATGACATATTTCCGTGGCTTGCACGAGCCAATGACTGCATCGAGTCACCTCACTCACGCCGGTGATTGCTGCCCGGGAAAGGCCCTCTCCGGCAAGAACGCGCCGTGCCCAGCCTGCAAGGCGGGTTTGACCTGTGAGAGCCCGCAATTTTACGAACCACTGCGTGTCCTCGTGATGCGGTTTTCGCCTGGTAGACCGTATTCGTCCGGCGATCGTCCCACCCTCTTGTCGTCCCGCAGTCCTGACGGACTGTGGCGACCCCCTCGCCTCTGCTGAACTTCTCCTCGCCGGCTTGACCGGCGTCGTCTCGTCCTGCGGTCCGCCGATTGCAGGCGAGCACGCCGGCGTTGCGTGTCGTGAGCGTTTGACGCCGCACACACGCTTGGTTTCGACGTGTGGAATTTCAGCCATGTTCAGATATGGGTTTTTGCTGTGGCTCTTCGGCGCCACGCGGCTCGCGTTTTGCGATCCGCTGAGTTTTGCTGCGGCGCTCGAGACGGCGACGCGATTCTCGCCCGATATTGCCGCCCAGACGGCCGGTGTGGAGGCGGCTCGATCCGCTGCGGTGCCCGCCGGGGCTCTGCCCGATCCCAAGCTCTCGGTGGGCGTGGATAACTTCCCGGTGAGTGGTCCGGACCAAGGCAGCCTGACGCGGGACTTCATGACCATGCGCAAGATTGGCATCGCGCAGGAGATCCCCAACGGCGCCAAGCGCGAGGCGCGAACGGCTGCCGCGCAGGCGAACATCGAGAGGGCCGAGGCGGAACGTCGGGTCACGATCCTGACCGTACGCCGGGATACGGCGCTCGCGTGGCTCGATCGCTATTACCTCGAGCGCCGTGAGGCGCTATTCGATGCGCTCGAACGCGAGAATCAACTCTTTGCACGCACGGTTCAGGCGCAATTGGCCACCGGTCGCAGTTTGCCCGCGGACGCCATCGCACCTCGACAAGAAGCGGCCGAAATAGCCGATCGCCGTGATGAACTCTTGGGTCAAATCGCCCGCGCGACCGCGAATCTCAAACGCTTCGTCGGAGAGAGTGCCGCTGGGCCACTGGCTGGCGATCCGCCGGTGCTCGCCCTCGATACCGAGCATCTTCGGGGCCATGTCCATGAGCATCCGGAGCTTGCGGTGTTCGTCCCCCTGACACAGATGGCGCAAGCCGAAGTCCACGAGGCGGAGGCCGAAAAGCGGCCCGACTGGGGTGTCGAACTTGCCTACGGGCGGCGCGGGGCGGCCTTCGGCGACATGGTCTCTCTGGAGTTCACGCTGGGTCTGCCTGTGTTCAGCAGAACGCGCCAAGACCCGGAAATCTCTGCCAAGCGGCAGGAGCTCACGCGAGTGCAGGCGCAGCGCGACGACACGTACCGCGAGCATGCGTTCATGCTCGAGACGCAGCTTGCCGACTACGAAGTCACCACGCGGCAGCTCACGCGACTCCGGGAGGTTCGCCTGCCGCTGGCGCGCCAGAAGGTTGATCTCGAGCTTGCAAGCTATGGCGGCGGAAAATCGGAGCTTACGACCCTGCTCGCGGCTCGGCGCGAACTTATCGGCATGCGGCTTGAGGAAATCGAGACCGAAAGCCGGCAAGCCGCCATCGCGACGAAGCTTTATTTCTCCTACGGCGCCGGCACGGTCGACATCGATGCCGCGGCCACGGCGGAGGGCGTGCGATGAACGGTTCAACCCGGAAACGGACCCTACTGCTCGCGGCGTCGGCCGTGGTCATTGCGGCCATGAGTGCTGCCGCCGGTTACCGGTTCGCCGGCCGCACGCCGCAGTTCATGACCCCCGACCGGGTGGGCACGGTGGCGCCGGCCAACACGGCGCTTCCGGCCAACAAGCCGCTCTACTGGTACGACCCGATGCAGCCCAACCAGCATTTCGATCAGCCCGGCAAGTCACCGTTCATGGACATGCAGTTGGTCCCCAAGTACGCCGACGGTGGCGCCGATGAGGCGGGTATCCGAATTGATCCCACGATCACCCAAAACTTGGGCATCCGATTGGCGGCGGTGGAACGTGCGCCGCTCCCCCGATCTGTCGAAGCGATCGGCAGCATTGGCTTCAACCAACGCACCATCGCCGTCGTCCAGTCGCGTACCAGCGGCTTTGTGGCGAGGGTGTACGCACGGGCACCGGGTGATGTGCTCAAGCGGAATGCGCCGCTGGTCGATCTGTGGGTCCCCGAGTGGTCAGGAGCACAAATTGAATTCCTCGCCCTGCAGAAGACTCACGATCGCGAGCTGATCACGGCTGCGCGTCAGCGGCTCGTCCTCTTAGGGATGCCGGCCGATCTGATTGCAGGGGTGGAAGAGAGGGGCGAACCGCAAACGACGGTGACCATCCGGGCACCGTTTGCCGGGGTGATCGACTCGCTCGAGGTTCACGAAGGCATGACCCTCGCCGCCGGTGGGACGCTCGCCAAGATCAATGGACTTGATACCGTGTGGCTGGAAGCGGCGGTGCCCGAGGTGCAAGCCGCGCGGGTGCCCGTGGGCGGCAGGGTTGCCGCCCAGGTCATGGCTTACGCTCAGGAGTCCTTTACGGGGCGGATCATCGCCGTATTGCCCGAGGCGAATGTCGAGACGCGCACGGTGCGCGTGCGAATCGAACTGGCCAATCCTGCGGGTCGCCTGCGGCCGGGGATGTTCGCTCGAGTGCGACTTAGCTCCGGGGAATCCGCTCCTGTGTTATCCGTCGCCTCGGAGGCGGTCATGCACACCGGCACCCGCACGCTGGTGATCGTCGCCGGGGATGGGAACCGGTTTACGCCCACCGAGGTGCAAACGGGCGAGGAGAGCAATGGCAGGACGGTCATTTTGCAAGGTCTCGAGGAAGGCGAGCAGGTCGTCGCCTCCGGGCAGTTCCTCATCGACTCCGAGGCAAGTCTCAGGGGCACCCTCGCGCGGCTCCGTGGCAGCGCCGAATCGGGGAGCGCGCGATGATCGAGCGCATCATCCGCTGGTGCATGCAGAATCGTCCGCCGGTGCTCATCGCGGCCGTGCTCCTGGCTGGGTGGGGTATCTGGGCGCTCGGCAACACGCCGGTCGATGCGCTGCCGGATCTGTCCGACGTGCAGGTCATCATCCGCACGACCTATCCTGGCCAGGCACCGCAGATCGTCGAGAACCAGGTCACTTATCCGCTCGCGACGACGATGCTGGCGGTACCGGGCGCGAAGACGGTCAGAGGGATTTCCTTCTTCGGCGACTCGTTCGTCTACGTGTTGTTCGAGGATGGCACCGATCTGTATTGGGCCCGAGCACGCGTGCTGGAATATTTGAATCAAGCGCAGGGTCGTCTGCCGGGCACGGCCCACGCCTCATTAGGTCCAGATGCCACGGGCGTCGGTTGGATCTACGAGTATGCGCTGGTGGATCGCACCGCCCAACACGACTTGAGCCAATTGCGTGCGCTTCAGGACTGGTTCCTCAAATACGAGCTCAAGACTCTGCCGAACGTGGCCGAGGTGGCGAGTGTCGGCGGCATGGTGCGCGAATATCAGGTGGTGCTCGATCCGGCCAAGCTCGTTGCCTTCGGCATCACCCAGGAGCGGGTGATCGAGGCCATCCAGAAGGCCAACCAGGAGACGGGTGGTTCGGTGTTGGAGCTTGCCGAGACGGAATACATGGTCCGTGCTTCCGGGTACTTGAAGAGCTTGGCGGACTTTCGCGCGATTCCGCTCGCCGTGAGTTCAACGGGCATTCCCATCCGGGTGGGCGATGTGGCTACCGTGCAGCAGGGTCCGGAAATGCGGCGCGGCGTGACCGAACTCAACGGCGAGGGCGAAGTCGCCGGCGGCGTCATCGTCATGCGCTCAGGGAAGAATGCGCGGGCGACGATCCAGGCCGTGAAAAACAAGCTTGCCGAGCTCGAGGGCAGCCTGCCGCCGGGTGTGGAGATCGTCCCGACCTACGACCGCTCGCAGCTGATCGATCGTGCGGTCGACAATTTGAGCGGCAAGTTGATCGAGGAATTCCTCGTCGTTGCAGCGGTGTGCGTACTGTTTCTCGGCCATCTGCGCTCCGCGCTGGTGGCCATCATATCGCTGCCGCTCGGCGTGGTCTGTGCCTTTCTCATCATGCGCTACGCGGGGGTGAGCGCCAACATCATGTCCTTGGGCGGTCTTGCCATCGCCATCGGCGCCATGGTGGATGCGGCGGTGGTCATGATCGAGAACGCCCACAAGCATGTCGAGGCCTGGACGCGGGCGCACCCCGATCAGCATTTGAGTGGGGTGGCGCATTGGCGGGTGATGACCGAGGCTGCCGTTGAAGTCGGTCCCGCGCTCTTTTTCTCGCTGCTCATCATCACGCTGTCGTTCATCCCAGTGTTCACGCTCGAAGCACAGGAAGGACGCCTGTTTCGACCACTCGCGCTCACCAAGACCTACGTCATGGCGGCAGCGGCCGCCCTGGCGATTACGCTGGTGCCCGTACTGATGGGGTATTGGATACGTGGCCGCATCCCCGCCGAACTGGGCAACCCGCTCAATCGTGGCCTGATTACGCTGTACCGACCGGCCCTCAACCGCGTGCTGCAACATCCCAAGGCAACGCTGCTGATCGCGGCGTTGGTGTTCGCCGGCGGGGCCTGGCCATTATTCCGCCTGGGCGAGGAATTCATGCCGCCGCTCAATGAGGGTGATTTGCTCTACATGCCCTCCGCTCTGCCCGGACTGCCGGTGTCCAAGGCCGCCGAGTTGCTGCAGATCACGGATCGTCTCATCAAGACGGTGCCTGAGGTGGCGACGGCATTCGGCAAGGCCGGGCGCGCCGAGACCGCCACGGACCCTGCGCCGCTCGAGATGTTCGAGACTGTCATTCAATTCAAGCCGCGCAGCGAATGGCG
>Ga0116226_10001777_pt1 | contig 18679 bp, 20 predicted proteins | sample S1TSphfallax_FD_89692 | JGI IMG/M metagenome (GOLD analysis project Ga0116226, IMG submission 89692) | Host-associated microbial communities from peat moss isolated from Minnesota, USA - S1T2_Fa - Sphagnum fallax MG | ecosystem: Host-associated > Plants > Peat moss > Unclassified | place: USA... | reverse complement strand
GCGGCACCATCATGCAGGCACCCGCGGCGTGACTGCCGCAGCGGCCGCGCACGCGCTCGACGCGGCCGATCCTCTCGCCCCGCTTGCGGCGGAATTCCACCACCCGCAGGATCGCCACGGCGCGCGCCTGATCTATCTCTGCGGCCATTCACTGGGGCTGCAGCCCCGATCCGCCGCCGCCGACGTCGACCGCGAACTCGAGGATTGGCGCCACCTCGGCGTCGCGGGCCACTGGTCGGCGATGCGCCCCTGGGCCGACTATCATGAGCGGCTGGCGGCGCCGCTCGCGCTACTTGCCGGCGCGAGTCCGGGTGAAGTCGTCGCGATGAACTCGCTGACCGTGAATCTGCACTTGATGATGGTCAGCTTCTTTCGGCCGCGCGGCGCGCGTCAGTGCATCTTGATCGAGAAGAGCGCCTTTCCCTCCGATCGCTACGCGGTCGTCTCGCAGCTGCTCTATCACGGCCTCGACCCGGTCCGGCATTTGGTCGAAGTGGCGCCGCGCGCCGGCGAGGATCAGCTGCGCACCGGGGACTTGCTCGCCGCGATCGAGCGGCTTGGGTCGCGTCTCGCGCTGGTCTTGCTGCCGGGCGTGCAATACCTCACGGGACAGCGCCTCGATCTCGGGCCGCTCGCGGACTGCGCACGGCGCAATGGCGCCGCGGTCGGCTTCGACCTCGCCCACGCGATCGGCAATACGCCCCTGGCCTTGCACGAGTGGCAGGCGGATTTCGCGGTCTGGTGCAGTTACAAGTACTTGAACGGCGGCCCCGGCGCCATCGGTGGCTGCTTCGTGCACGAGCGCCACGCGCAGGACCGGACGCTGCCGCGCTTCGCCGGCTGGTGGGGTCACGACCGCGCGACCCGCTTTGCGATGGGCCCGGAGTTCGAGCCGATGTCGGGGGCGGCCGGCTGGCAGCTGAGCAATCCGCCGATCCTCGCAACCGCGCCCCTGCTCGCCTCCTTGCGCCTGTTCGAGCGGGCGGGCCTCGACCGTTTGCGCAGCAAATCGATCGCGCTGACCGGCTTTCTGCAGAGCGAGATCGAGGCGGGACTCGGCGACCTGGTCGAACTGGTCACCCCGCGCGACCCGGAAGCGCGCGGTTGCCAGTTGAGCATCCGTTTGCGGCGCGCGCCGGAGGCGGCGCGGTGCTGTTTCGAGCGCTTGTCCGCGGCCGGCGTCGTCGCCGATTGGCGCGAACCGGATGTTCTGCGTCTGGCGCCGTCGCCTCTGTACAACTCCTTTCGTGACGTGGCCCACGCCGCGGCGGCGCTGACCGAGGCGGCGCGCGCTTGACGATGCCCGCCGCCGCGTTGGGCGAGCGCGTGCGCATCGTTGGCGCGGGCCCGACCGGTGCGCTGCTCGCGATCCTGTTGCGCCGGCGCGGGTTCGGCGTGACGATCTACGAGAGCCGTCCGGACCCGCGCGGCGCGCCGCCGGAGTCGGGCCGTTCCATCAACCTGGCGCTCGCCGATCGGGGCATCGCGGCGCTCCGGCGCGTGGGTGTGTTTGCCGGGGTGTTTGACCGGCTCGTGCCCATGTCCGGCAGACTCATCCATGACTTGCGCGGGACGACCTCCTTGCAGCCCTACGGCATGCGTCCGGACGAGGTGATTTACTCGATTTCACGCCATGGCCTGGGCCAGGCTCTGCTCGATCTTGCCATTCGCGTGCACGGTGTCGAAGTGCATTTCGAACATCGCCTCGAGGCGGTTGATTTCGCCGCCGGCGTCGCGCACCTGCGTGATCTGCGGCGTGAGCGCATCGAGACCGTGCCGATGCGGCCCTTGCTCGCCTGCGACGGAGCGGGCTCGCGCCTGCGGCGCGAAATGCAGGCGGCGGGATTGATCGCAGCGAGCGAACAAGCGTTGGATCACGGTTACAAGGAACTCTCGATTCCCGGCGGAGCCGGCGGCGAATACCGCATGCTCAAGAACGCCCTGCATATCTGGCCGCGCGGCGAGCATATGCTCATTGCCTTGCCGAACGACGACGCGAGCTTCACCGCCACGCTGTTCCTGCCGAACACCGGCGCGGTGAGCTTCGCAAGTCTCTCGGGACCGGCGCAGATCGAGAGCTTCCTCACAGAAAACTTTCCCGACGTCGTCCCGCTGATGCCGGATCGGATCGCGGAGTTCCTGACGCATCCGACCGGCTTCCTCGGCACCGTCTATGCGGACCCCTGGGCGGTCGGCGGTCAGGCCGCGATCATCGGCGACGCCGCGCATGCGATCGTCCCGTTTCACGGACAGGGCATGAATTGCTGCCTCGAGGACTGCCTGGAATTCGACGCCTGCCTCGCTGGCCGAACCGACTGGGAGAATTGCTTTCGCGAGTTTCATGCGCGGCGCAAACCGAACACGGATGCGATCGCGAGCATGGCGCTCGAGAATTACCTGGAGATGCGCTCACACGTCGCCGACGCCGGCTTCCGCCTGCGCAGCGCCCTCGCGCTGGAACTCGAGCGACGGTTTCCACAGCGCTTCATCCCGCGTTATTCCATGGTCATGTTTCACCACGAGATCCCCTATGCCACGGCCCTGTCGCGGGGCCGCGTGCAGGCGCGACTGCTCGAGGAGTTGACCGCCGGCGGGGCGGCGCTCGCAGACGTCGATTTCGCGCGCGCGGAGCGCGAGATCCTGGGTCAGCTCGAACCGCTCGCCACGATCCGTTCGAGCGTGACGAACGAGTAAGCATGGGCGTTGTTCTCGTCGGCTGCGTGGCGGACCCGCGCCGACTCGCGCCATTCGGGCCCGCGCCAGCCGCTGAAGCTTGCGTCCCCGTCCGGGATTTCAGCATGGACGAGCGTCAAATGGATCCGCGTGCAGACGGCGAGGCATTCGCGATAGACCTCGCCGCCGCCGATCACGAGCAGCGGCGAGCCGAAGGGCGTGAGGTCGCGTGCCTCGGACAAGCTCGCGACGCGACGGCACCCCGCGGCAAGCGTCTGCGCCGACCGGCTCAAGACCAGATTCAGGCGCCCTGGCAGCGCCTTGCCGATGGACTCGTGGGTCCGGCGTCCCATGAGCACGGCATGATCGAGAGTAAGCTCGCGGAAATGTCGCAGGTCCGCGGGCAGATGCCAGGGCAGGCGGTTGCCCCTGCCGATCACGTCGTTCTGCGCGACCGCGACGACCAATTCGACCGGGGTCGGGTGCGGACTCAAGCGGGCATGCGACTGCGCTCGACGCGGCATTCGTTCAAGATCCACTGCGTAAATTCCTGCAGATCCTCGCGCTCCCGATCCTCCGGCCGCTGCAGGATGACGTAACTCTCGTTCGTGGCGAGTTCGGCGTCGAACAACTTGACCAGGCCGCCGGCGACGAAGCGGTCCGCGCTGAGACGCGACGGCACGAGTGCGATGCCCACACCCTGTTCGGCGGCGATGACGACGGCCGACATCGTGTCGAGCCGCACGATGCGATTCGGCTTGATCGGCTCGATGCCGATTCCGAGGGCCCAGCGCTCCCAGGCCTCGCGCCGTTCCTCGTGCACGAGCAGCGTCTTGCCGTTCAGGTCCGCATAACGCACGATTGGATTGTCGGCGAGAAACGCCGGCGAACAGGCAGCGATGAAACTCTGTGCGAACAACTCGTGCACCGTGAGCCCTTCCCAGGGGCCCGCGCCCACGACGATCGACAAGTCCGCCTCGGGTGGATGAGTCTTCGGCGCGGAGAACGTGGTCTCTATGCGAATGTCCGTCTCTTCGCGCGCCTGTGAGAATGAGGCGAGTCGCGGCAGCAGCATCTCGTTGGCGAAGAACGGCATGACGTTGAGCCGGATGATCGTCCGGCCATAGCGGATCTGCAACTGCTCGGTCACCGATTCGAGCTTGGAGAAAATGTCGTTGATGTGGTCGAGGTAATGCGCACCCGCGTCCGTCAATGCGAGCGTGCGCACACCGCGTGCGCCCCGTTCGAACAAGGTGACGCCCAGCTGCTCTTCGAGCGCTTTGATTTGGTGACTGACGGCGGAGGGAGTTACGAAGAGCTCTTCAGCCGCCGCCTTGAAGCTCTGCAGCTTGGCCGCGACCTGGAAGGTCTTGAGAAATTTCAGCGACGGCAAGCGCATAGGTAGACCCAAACCTGATTAGCGGGCTGCACGAATGTTGTATCGGTCCCTCCCGGATATACTGGGTTCATTGTAGCCGATCCATGAGTCAGATGAAGCAAAAGTCATGCCAGGGCGGGGAATGCCGGAATTGCACCGTGCGATTCGCTCTGTGCCGCGCGTTTCGCCACGATGCAGAGCAGCGGCCGTCGGGGGCCGCACGCTCCTAGCGCACGCGATCCGGCCCCGCCCGCTGCACGGATACATCGCATCGTGGTCAACACACATCTTATTACGGGCTCATTCGGCGCCGGCAAGACGACGGCCATACGCCGGCTGATGGCGCACAAACCGGCGCAGGAATTATGGGTGGTGATACTCAATGAGTTCACCGACGCCGGCCTCGACGCGCTGGCCGTCGCCGCAGCGGCCGAGGGGCGCTACGACGTGAGACTCGTCGCGGGCGGCTGTCTGTGCTGCGTCGGGGAACTGGAGTTCGGCAAACAAATCCGCGACATCTTGCGCCATCTGCGGCCCAACCGCTTGTTGATCGAGCCGAGTGGCGCCGCGCATGCGAGTCAGATCGTCGATGAGCTTGCACTCTACGAGAGCCAAGGCGCGTTGCGCCTGGACAGCGTGATCTGTCTCGTCGACGCTCTTGACGCCGTGCGCCTGGATGCGCGCCGCGCGGGCAACGAGTGGTCGCAGATCCAGGCGGCGGATGTTCTGCTGCTGTCCAAACCCGATCTCGCCGACGCGGCGGCACACGCGGCGTTCGCCTCGCTGGTGGCAGCACAGTATCCGGCCAAACCCTGCGTCGGCAGTTGCAGTCACGGCGTGCTGCCCGAGGCAGCTTTGCAGGCGTACACGCGCGCTCCTGTGTTCTCGCTGATCGAGCCGCAGACCGCCGCCACGCCGCCGGTGCTGGAGGAATTCAAGATTGCCGGATTGACCGGGCGCGAGTCGCGTGTCGATGCGCTGGGCGCCACGGCGGTCAGCTGGATTGTGCCCCAGCATCTGGTCTTTTCGCGCAGCGTGCTCGTGCCACGACTCGAGTGGCTGCTCGAGGCACAACGCGGCACGCTGCTCCGGGTCAAGGGCGTGATGCGCACGGGTCCGGGCCCGTCCTGGTCCTTTCAGAGCCATGGACGCGGACTCGCGACCGAAGACAGCGGCTACCGGCGCGACAGCCGGCTCGAGATTCTCGTCGGGAACGCACCGACGGCGACCCTGCTCGACGGCTGGCGCGACATGCTGCGCAGCGCCGTACTCATGCCCGCCGACGAAACCAGCCGCTGATGCTCCAGCGTGAGCATGCCGCGGGCTGCACGGCGTGTTCGAGACCCGGCGTGCGAAAGACGACGAGGCGGCCGCCGAGCGGCGCAATGTCGCGCCACCCACCTGCCGCGTCGAAGACCCGCAATGCCCCGCCATTTGCCGGTTCCCAGGCGGCGTTCAAATAGAGCGCAAGCGAGACCTGGCGCTGCTCGCTGCCCCGCGGCTGATCGGCATGCCGGGCGAAAAAGGCACCGGGCGCGTACCGCGCGTAATGCAACTCGAGGTCGAACAAGCCGAGCGCCGCCTCGCGATTGAACGCGAGCCGCAGCGCCTCGAAGCACTCGAGCAGGCGCTGCTCGGCGGGAAAGCAGGGTGTCGAAAACCAGCAGGTCTCATCACCACGAACGTCGTCGATGCGCCGCGCGCGCTCCGCGCCGCCGACGCGCGCCGGCGCGAACTCGCCGCGCGCGTGGCGCTGCTCGGCCGAGATCAAGAGTTCGCGTCGCTCGGGCTCCGCGAGAAAATCGTCGTCGACGCACAGGCCCCCGGCGCAGACCGTGGCGCTGATGCGCGCGGCGGCGGCGACGTCCCGCCGGGAAGCTTCAGCCTGCGCGGCCAGGAGTCCGCCCGCGCGGCGGCCGCGCCCTGCCCTTGGTCTTGCCCCTGGCTTTAGCCTTGCCCTTGGTCCTGGCGCTGCCCTTGGTCCTGGCGCTGCCCTTGGTCTTGGCCTTGACCTTGGCCTTCTTGCGCGGCTTCTTCGGCGCCTCGAGCATGCTGCCCCGACACTTCGGCGCGCCGCAGCGACACGCGAAGATCTCATCGACGTTCGGCGGATCATCCGGGTCACGCTGAATCTGATAATCGTAGGCGAGTTCATCGCCCTTCTGAATCGTGCGAATCGCCTCGATGAAGACCCTGCGCCCGCTCGTGGCGCTTTCGCAGTTCGGATCGCAGCCGTGATTGATGTAACGCGCATCGTTGCCGCCGACTCCGCCGTCGATCACGGTGCGCGCATCGACCGTGAACAAAAAAGTGTGGTTGTCGTCGGCCGCCTTGTTCTCGTAGCGCGAATCCGCTTCGTCGTGGCTGATCCGGTCCCCGATGTATTCCGTGACGGTCGTGCCCTTGCGAATGCGGCGCAGAGCGAAAACACCGTATCCATGGATCGGCGAGTGCCTGACTTCGAACAGCGGCGGGCGTCGGGATGGCGGTTTCTTCATGGGCTCCTAAACGGCGATGGGGGCCCTGATGGCCGGGTGATGCTCGTAGCCTACGATCTCGAAATCGTCGAACGCGTACTCGAACAAATTCGGCGGACGCCGCCGGAAGCGCAGGGTGGGCAGCGGCAGCGGCACACGATCGAGCTGGACGCCGACTTGTTCGAGGTGGTTCAAATACAAGTGGCAATCACCACCCGACCAGATGAACTCGCCGAGGTCGAGATCGCATTGCTGCGCGAGCATTTGCGTGAGCAGCGCATAGGAGGCGATATTGAACGGCACGCCGAGGAAGGCGTCGGCGCTGCGCTGATAGAGCTGGCACGACAGCTTGCCGTCCGCGACGTAGAACTGAAACAGCGCGTGGCAGGGCAGCAGCGCCATCCGGTCGAGTTCACCGACGTTCCACGCGCTGACGAGGATTCGCCGCGAATCGGGATTCTCCTTCAGCTGGCGCACGACCGTGGCGAGTTGATCGATGTGCCGCCCGTCGGCGGTCGGCCAGTTGCGCCACTGCTTGCCGTAGACCGGACCCAGATCCCCGTTGGCGTCGGCCCATTCGTCCCAGATCGTGACGCCGTGTTCGCGCAGAAAGGCGACGTTGGTCTCGCCGCGCAGAAACCAGAGCAATTCGTAGATGATCGATCGCAAGTGCAGTTTCTTGGTCGTCACGAGCGGGAAACCCAGCGCCAGATCGAAGCGCATCTGATGGCCGAAGACGCTGAGCGTGCCGGTACCGGTGCGATCCGCCTTGCGCGCGCCGGTGTCCCGGATGTGGCGCAAGAAATCGAGATACTGACGCATGCTAGGGCCGGACCCCAGGGCGCAGTGCGGCACCGCCGAGTCGATTGCCGCTCGCCACGTCGCGCCGGTAGGCGTAGAGCATCGTGGCGAGACCGATCAGGATCATCGGCGACGACAGCAGCATGCCCATCGTGAGCCAGTCGCCGGCCAGGTAACCGATGTTCGCATCGGGCAGCCGGACCGATTCCACCAAGGTGCGCGCGCAACCGTAGATCACGAGGAAGAGACCCGTCGGCGCCAATCGCGGCCGCGGGCTGCTCGTATACCACCAGAGGATCAGGAACAGCGCCAAACCCTCGAGCGTGGCCTCGTAGAGTTGCGATGGGTGACGCGCGATCAGCTCGCCTTGCGCATCCGGCACGCCGAACCCCCAGGGAAGATCGGTGGGGCGTCCCCAAAGCTCGTCGTTGATGAAGTTGCCGAGACGGCCCGCCATGAGGCCGATGCCCGGCAGCGGGGCGAGAAAATCGAACACGTCGGCGATGGCCTTGCGCTTGACGCGCGCGAACACGATCGCCGCGATGAGCACGCCGGCGAGGCCGCCATGAAAGGACATTCCGCCGTCCCATATGTGGAAGGCATTGAGCCAATTCGCGGCGATCACGTCGTGACCGTAGATCAGGCACCAGCCCGTGCGGCCGCCGACGATCACGCCGATCGCGCAGTAGAAAATCAAATCATCGATGTCGAGCTGAGTCCACGTCGAGCCCGGCTGGCGCGCGCGGTGGCGCGCGAGCAGCCAGGCCCCGACGAAGCCGATCAAATACATGATGCCGTACCAATGCACTCGCAGGGGTCCGATACCGAACAAGGGGCCGATTGAAATCGCTATGGGATTGATGTGTGGGTAGGTGAGCATCGTTGGGGTCGTTGGATTATTTCAAAGCTTGCGAGACGCGGCAAAAATATGCTTTCAAATACCGGGTTTCGGGGATCGCCGGATGCACCGGATGGTCGGGCGCCTGGCCGCCCGCTTCCACCAGTTGCACGCTGCGGTCGGCGCCGCGCGCCGCTTTGCCGATCGCATCCTGGAGTTCCCCGGCGCTCAAATGATACGAGCAGGAACAGGAAACCAGAATGCCCTCGGGCCCGAGCAGTTGCAGCGCCAGCTGGTTGAGGCGCTTGTAGGCGGCCTGCGCCTTCGGGGTATCCTTCTTGCGCTTCGCGAACGCCGGCGGGTCGACGACGACGATGTCGAACCGGGTCTGTTCACGCGCCAATTCCTCCAGCACATCGAACGCATCGCCGCGGCGCGTGCGCACGCGTACGCCGTTCTCACGGCCGTTTCGCTCCGCCAAGTCGAGCGCCGCGGCGGAACTGTCGACGCACAAGACATCGGCAGCCCCGCTGACCGCCGCGCGCACGCCCCAAGCGCCGACGTAACTGAAGACATCGAGCACGCGCGCTTCGGGACGAACGTATTTGACGAGCGCCCGCCGGTTCGCGGCCTGATCGAAGAACCAGCCTGTTTTCTGGCCGCCCTGCAGAGCTGCATGAAAGCGCAGACCGTCCTCGACGACGACCGCCGCATCGAGATCGGCGCTCGCGCCGAGGGTCTGTTCGACGTAGCTCGGCAGGCCCTCCATCTCGCGCGCGGCGCTGTCGTTCTTGAACAGCACGCTGCGGGTTCCGAGCACCGCCACCAAGGCTTGTTGGATCTCGCCCTTGTAGCGTTCCATACCGGCCGTGCCGACCTGCACGACGCAGGTATCGCCGTAGCGGTCGACGACCAAACCCGGCAGGCCATCCGACTCGCCGTAGACCAGGCGGTAATAGGGCGCGGCGTAGAGGCGCTCACGCCACTGCAGCGCCAGTCGCAATCGCGCCTCGAACCAGGTTGCGCCCGGCAGCTGCCAGGAGCCGAGCAAACGTGCGCAGATCAGGGACTTTGGGTTGACGTAGGCCAGTCCGAGCGCGCGATCATTGTGCGCCAGCACGCGCACGAGTTCGCCGGCCGCGAATTTCGGCAGCGGTGTCTGGCTCGTGTCTACCTCGTTGCTGAAGACCCAGAGGTGTCCGGCCTGCAGGCGACGATCCTCGTTGCGCTTCAAACGCAGCGCGGGCAGGTCGGCTGCTGTGATGGTGTCGGCCATGGACGGTAACTCGGCTGTGTTGGCGCGCATTCTAACCGACGTCGCCCCGCGAGATGCGGCGCAATGACGCCGTGGCGCTACAACATGGTGTAGTGGACTGCGGAGAAGGAATCGACCGGAAAGACATAAAACAGCTTCAAGGTCACGCTACCATCGTTGCGGATCCCATGCGGCGACGTACGGACTCATGGGCAGATGGCCTGCCCGGAGCGAGCGAGAGCCTGGGCCGCGCCGGCCATCGCCGCAGCGAGCCTCGCGAGGGCACGTTGGTGTGCCTGCACGAGGGCATCGTAGCCGGGGCCCGTTGCGGCGGCGACCGGCTCCCTGATCTCGGTGCTGCAGCTGAGCACGGCGGCCTTGCCGTCGGCGCCGGGGAAGCGCAGAGTCCAGGCGGCTTCGAGTGCCGCCTGGACACCCGCGACGGAATCGAACTGCCGCAGGTCGAGCTTGACGCCGAGCGCTGTGCCGCTTGCCTCGGCGAGACCCGTGACGTCCCGTCCGGGCAGGTCACGCGCAAGATCCGCCGACAAGGCCGCACGCACCTCGTCGCCGAGCGGCGCTATCCATCGGTCGCCCTCGAGCAGATCGATGCGTTGCGGGCCCTCACGCAGAACCAATTGCGGCTGATCGACCTGCACCGGTACGCCGACGCGAGTCAGAACGAACGGCATCCGTCGCGCCGGATCGACGTCGGCGGGCACGGGTGCAGTGCCATCGAGCAAGGTGTAGTAGCGGATCGGCGCGGACGAACAGGCGGCGAGCGACAACGCCAGCGGCCCGAGGAGGACGAAGAAACGCGGCAACATCATGGCCCACTCCCTGGCGGTGGCGATGCGGGAGATGCGCGGGTCGCGCCCGGCGGCGACTCCCGTTTCGGCGCGGCATCCGGACGACGGCCGCGAATCAGTGCTTCCGGATGCGCGGCAAGGTAGTCGCTGAAGACCCGCAGAGAGCGGGCCATGCGCTGCAATTCCTCGAGGGTCAGACCGAGGTTTTGTTGCAGCGGCGAATCGCCGGACAGCGCCTTGTCGGCGCTGCCGAGCGTCTTGTTGATGCCTTGCAGGCTGCCTTTGAGCTGGGGCAACAGGTCGGTGTTCAAATGGTGCAAGGTCGAACTCAATTGAGTCAGAGACTCGTCGAGATGATTGCCGATCTTGTCGAACGGCACTTTCTGCAGTTTGCCGACGATCGAGTCGAGCCGCTCCTGCAGTTGGCTCAAGCTGCCGCGTGCGGTGGGAATCTCGAGCGGCTTGGACGCCGGGTTGAACGCGACTTTCGGCGCGCCCGGCACGAAATCGAGACTGACGTACAACTGCCCCGTCAAGAGGTTGCCGTTGCGCGCCTGGGCTCGCAAACCATGCGCCACCAGCACACCGACGGTCTGCGCAATGTCCGCGACATCGCCGTGCTTGGCGGCGATCGCGGCGAGCTTGGTCTGCGCCCGACCGAGCCGTCGCGGATAGATCACGGCGCCGACGATGATCGGAAACCGTTCGGTCTTCTCGTCGTAGTCGAGGTTGACGGAGACGACATGGCCGATGTCGATGCCGAGAAACTCCACAGGAGCGTCGATGTCGAGGCCGCGCACCGACTGGTCGAAGCGCATCCGGATGTAGCTGGGCTCGCCATCGGGCGGCCGCATCGCCGTGGCTTCGTCGCCGAACAACACGAAGTTCATGTCGGCGGGTGCCGGTGTATCGTCCTGGGGGCCGGGGGCGTCCTGAAAGCCGATGCCGCCGGCAATCACGGTCGCCAGGGACTCGGTGTTGAGCTTGAGCCCGTTCGCGCCGAGCGAGACATCGACGCCGCTCGCGTTCCAGAATCGCGTGGCCTGCGTCACGAAGCGATCGCTGGGCGCATCGATGAACACGTGCAAGGACACGCTCTTGCCGTCCGGATTCAGCTGATACGAAGTGACATGGCCGACCTGGATCCGTCGGTAATAGATCGGCGAACCCACGTCGATGGAGCCGAGATCGCCGCTATGCAGCTCGAAACTCTTGCCCGGCGTGCCGTGGGTGACCGAGGGCGGATTCTCCAGGCCGACGAAATCGCGGCGCGGTTCCGTGGCATCGCCGACGTCGGCGCCGATGAACGCACCGGAAAACAGAGTGTCCACGCCGGATACGCCGCCGAGGCCGATCCGCGGTCGAACGACCCAAAAACGCGTGTTCGCGGTGGCGAAGCTCTCGGCGCTCTTGTGGAGATTGACCTTGACGAGGACGCTGTTGCGGTCTTGACTGAGGCCGAGGCTGTGCACGGTGCCGATCACCACGCTCTTGTATTTGACCGGAGTCTTGCCGGCCTCCAAGCCCTCCCCGCTCTGAAAACTGATCGTGATCTGTGGGCCCGCCTCGAGGGCGCTGCGGACCACGAGCGACGCGCCGACGACGGCGGCGAGCGCGGGCACGAGCCAGATCCAGGAGGCATTCAAGCGCCTGCGCCGCACGATCGGCTGCGGTAAGTCGTCGATGCCCCCGTTCGGGGCGTCCTTCTCAGGCATGCGGTTCCTCATCGTCCCACGTCAGGCGCGGATCGAAACTGAGCGAGGCGAACATCGTCAACACGACGGTCAGCCCGAAAAAAATCACGCCCGGCAGGGGCTCCACGGAACTCAAGAGATTGAACCGGACCAGCGCCGTCAGCAGGGCGACGACGAACACGTCGAGCATCGACCAATGGCCGATCAACTCGATCATACGGTACAGCTTCGCACGCTGCAGTTGTGCCCAATGCGAGCGGCGATGAACGCAGGTCAGGAGCACGAGCAGCGCGAGAAATTTCAGCATCGGAACGACGATGCTGGCGGAGAACACGATGATCGCCAGCGCCTGTGAATCCTTGTCCCAGAGCTCGAGGACACCGCTCAGGATGGTATTGTCGTCGACATCGCCCAAGCTCGCCGTGCGCATGATCGGCAGGATGTTGGCCGGGATGTAGACGATGAAGGCGGCGATCAGCAGCGCCCAGGTGCGCGACAGGCTCGCGGGCTTGCGCCGCCGCAGCGGCGAGCCGCAGCGTGGACAACCGGCATGCTCGAAGCTCGGCGCGCGGCTGACCAGGCTGCAGACGGGGCAGCCGATGAGTCCGAGCTGGCCGGCCCGCGGGGGCGCCGTCATGCGCCGCGACTGGGCATGAGGTCCCAGAGGCGCCGCAAGTCGATGCCGGCGAACAAGGTGATGAACAAGGTCAGCGCGGCGTAGGCGTAGATGCCCGCGTCCGGAAGGACTTCGAAATACGACTTCGCTTTGACCATGGCGACCAGTGCGCCGAGCACGAACACTTCGCTCATGGTCCACCGGCCGATGTGGTGCAACAACACCATCAAGGGGCGAAAGCCGGGTGCGAGCTGCCCACGCCGTCCGAAGACCAGCAACCATCCGAGGGACAGCAAGTTGAACAGGGGAAAGAAGAACAGGGTGACGGCCGTGATCACCGAAACGACCTGGGAATGGTCATGCCACATGATCAGAATCATGCCCCAGAGCGTCGTGCTGTTTTGCTGGCCGTTCAATCCCAAGGTCACGACCGGCCAGATATTTCCCTGGACGAACAGAATCAGGGCGGCGAGCACGAGCGCGGTGAGCGCATCCAGACCGAAGCGAAAATGACGCCCGAGCACGGACCCGCAGCGGGCGCAACGTGCCACCTCGCCTCGACCGAGTTCGGGCATCCGATAGACCGTGTCGCAGTCGTCGCAGATGAGCAGTCGCGAAGAAGAGGCCATGCCCCCTATGGTAATGGATTCGCGCCATTGATGGCTCGTACTGTCGGTTGCCGCCTACATGCGAACGTCGCGCCGCCGGATGGCCGCCCGAAAACCGGTCAGCCATACTGATTTGGTGCGTTTTACGTCTCTGATTCATTCACTCCACGTCGCCTGCGAGGTGCACCATGCCAATCGATGATCCGACGACCGAGCGAGCCGCAACCGTCCCCGTGACCGGGACACCCGTGACCGAGACACCCTTGCCGGACTTGAGCCACGCGAAGCACAAGCCGCGGCTGCATATCAGTGGCGAGGGGGGCGACGAGCTCGAGGAGGACGACTTGGAGATCGATGCCGAGGAGTTGCCGGTCATGGGAACCGACGCCAGCCGCATTCCTTGAGCGCCGCGGATTCCCCGGGCGGCACCGCGCGAGGGCGCGCGGTGCCGGCCTACCGACCCTTGCTCGGCGTTCAGCGAACCGTTGCAGCACGGCGCCCCGTGTCGCTCCAAGCCGCCTCGCTGTCGGAACCTACGTAGCGCGAGAACTCTTCCTGGTAGCGTTGCGTCAACTTCGCCTGCGTCTCTGCCGACAGCTTTTCCTTCATTTCGAGGAACCAGGTCCCCTCTTCCTCGTAAACGTGGTGGGCAACGGCGCCCCGGATGTGCTCGAGTTTGTCCATGTAGTCCTGGCTCATGGGCGCGAGATTTTCCAGCTCGGCCATCTCCACCTTCGCACCCGCCTGCTGCGTATAGGCCATCGTCGCATGACCCTTCTCGTCGGCTTCGGCGGCGAGCGCGGGATACAAGACGGATTCCTCGGCATTCGAATGACCGGTGAGTATGATCGCGAGCCGCTTCTGCGCACTCGTCCGTGACGCAGAATCGCGGGCCGCCTTGACGGCGGCGAAAGCCGCTTCGATCTGGCCGTGATGCTCGAGCACCAACGACAACCAATCGCCGGCGGTCGCCGCCGACTTCGCCTTGGCACGGGCTTCCGCCCGGGCTTGTTCGCTTTCCGGCGGCGTGACGGCCGCTACGACCTTGTCGAATATGGACATGAGAGTCTCCTGCGTTGGGTTGCTTGCGTACGAGCGACGACCTTAAGAAACGCGGCGCCGGCTTCCCATAGGCACGGACCGCAGGATTGCGTCGTCTTGCGCTGACGCGTCAGCGCTGCGGCGTCGTGAGTTCGGCGGCGAGCGCGCGACGCAGCCCGCCATGCAGAGTTTCGGAAAACGCCGGCGCGATCGTCCAGTCGAGGGCCCAAGGCTGCAGGGTGCGTATGTCGTCGGGCTCGGTGCGCTGCCGTGGAAAGACGTGTGCATGCAAGGCAGGTTCGAGGTTGCCGAAGACCGCGTAGTTGATGCGAATTGCGCCGGTGACGGCGAGCAGCGCATCACCGACCTGCGCCATGTCCGCGAGGAACTGCGTTCGCGCGGCCGCGGCCAGTGCATTGAGATCGGGCACGACCGGGTCGGGCAACAGGAGGCAATAACCGCGCAGCACTTGTCGTCCGCCGAGCACGACCCAGCCCGAACCCAATCTCGCGACGCTGCCCGGTTGCGCGCCGGCGCGGCACAGGTCGACCATGCCATGGATCGCGGTTGGTGCCCCGCCAGGTCCCGGGACCATCTACAAGCCCGTCTGAGTATTTCGCGCGGCCGCGGGGTTGAGCGCGCGCTTCACGGTCGCCGTATCGACCGCCGGTGCACGGTTGCCGAATTGGGTACGCAGCCAGCTGAACAAGGAGGCCGCGTCGGCATCCTTGAGCCAGCCGAACTGCGGCATTGCGCCTCGGTATCGGCCTGCCGGCATCGCGGCGGCGCGCTGACCGTGCAGCACCCAGCGCGCGAGTTGCGCCGGATCCCCGAGTACGACCGCCGAACCCGCCAGCGGCGGATATACCTCGGCAATCCCGCGCCCGTCCTGCTGGTGGCAGGGAGCGCAATTGCCGGCATAGAGACTTGCGGGTCCCGCTGACGCCGCCGGGATCGGCGTCTCCGCCTGCTGCGAACAGGCGCTGAGCATCCCGAGGATCGCCATGTTGAGTGCCGCGCCGACCGCGCGCATCAACCTTGCCAGCAGCGCGGCGCGCCGGTATCGAGATGCACGAAATCGGCGTTGCGATAATGGCCCACGCCGCCGCGGCCGTAGGCCGCCGCCGTTGCGGCGAGATCCGCGCAGGCGACACCCGACAAGCGCACATCGATCGCCCGACCTTGGTGGTGCAATCCGACGCCTGCGCGTCTCCCGGGCGAACGATAGGCATCGAGCACGTCGTAGACCGGCAGCGGCGTCCACGCGGCGGCAAGTTCCATGAGCTGCCGAATCAGTCGCGGGTCGATGCGGCCGCGCTCCTCGGTACGCGGATCGCGCAGGATGTTCTCGATGCCGGCGATGGTCGCAGCCGACAGACCCGCCCCGCCGCCGCCCCCGACCGCCAACTGTTCGCCCGTGACCAGATGACGCAGGATCACCCCGCGGGGTCCTTGGCCCGAGGCCCACACCGCGCGGGCCGGCCACGCTGCGCCGGCCGCCGCGCAGCCGCCGAACTGCAAGAGCTGCCGGCGCGTGATCATGCGGGCGCGGCATCGCGCAATAATCTGCCGCGATCGAGCGCGAGTACGGTTGGCTTCGGGAAGAAATTGAATTCCGATGCGGTCGCCCAGGTATAGGCTCCCATCATGCGGCCCATGACGAGATCGCCGACGTCGAGCTTCGGCAACTCGAGATCCTCATTGATCACGTCGATGCTGTCGCAGGTCGGTCCCGCGAGCACGCTCGGGAAGGTTTCCCCCGGCGGCACGAGCGCCGTCACGGGATAATGCGCATGATCGAACAACTGGCCGCTGAACGAGCCGTACAAGCCGTCATCGAGGTAGTACCACCAGCGGCCGTCGCGCTGTGCGCGGCCCATCACCGAGGCCACGGCCACGGCAGCCGGTGCGGCGATGTAACGGCCTGGCTCCGCGATGACGCGCACGCCGCCGTTCAAGGTCGACAGCGCAGCGCGGATCGGCGCGCAGAAATCCTCGATGGGCAGCGCGGGTTGCAGGTAATCGACGGGAAAGCCGCCGCCGATGTCGAGTATGCGCGGCGCGGAGCCGGCTTGCGGCCACGCGAGCAGCAAATCGCGGCACACGGTGATGGCGCGCACGTGCATCTCGGGACCCGCCGCCTGCGAGCCGACGTGGAACGAGAATCCCGCGACCTCGATGCCGAGTTGTGTCGCGAGATCGAGCAAGGCGGGCACCGCCTCGGGGTCGCAACCGAACTTGCGTGACAGATCGCAGACCGCATCGGGGCTGCGGAACGAGACGCGAATCAAGAGTCGCGCGCGCTGGCGGAACTTGACGAACTTGCGGAGTTCGTCCGGGTTGTCGACGACGAAGGTCGTCACTCCGAAGCCCAAAGCCGTGCGAATGTCGCCGTCGCGCTTGATCGGATGCGTGTGGATGCAGCGTTGGGCGGCTACGCCGAGCCGGCGCACCAGGTCAACCTCGCCGTTCGTGGCAAGATCGAACCAGGCGCCTTCCTCCCGCAGCACCTGGATCACTTCGGCGCGCGGCAAGGGTTTCAAGGCGTAGTGCAGATCGACACCCGGGAGGGCGGCCGCGAGCCGGCGATACTGGGCGCGGATGCGCTCGGCATCGATGATCAACAGCGGCGATCCGTAGCGGGCGACCAGTCGGCGCACGGCTGCGGGCGAGAACGGGTCCTGAGCTTCGTCCAATTCCATGGCGGAGTCTCTCGGCGGCAAACGCGGGTGGGACTCGAACATGGCGTCAGCCGGCACCGGAATCGTTGGTGGCGCCCGACCCGCTCGCGCGCTGCAGGCGATCGAGAACCGCGCTCCAACGCTCGTCGCTCGGCGGCGCCTGCACGAGAATTCGCACACAGCCGACCCGGTCGAGCGTGCGCAGATGGTTGTAGAGATTGTGGGCGTAGGTGTCCGGTTTCTTGCCGGCGTTGATCCAGGTCATGTGTCTCTGCGCGTGCAAGGGCGGGCGCATCGCCAGCACGCCCACCTTTTCCTCGCGCGCCGCGAGCGCACCCGCGCGGGTCTCGAGGTCATCCGCGGCGACGATCTCCAGGGGCGTGGCCGGCGCGTAATGGATCAGCCGGTCCCCTGGTGCACGCGGTGCATCGCCCCCTTGCGCCAGCGGTCCCACGACCTTTTCCAGCTGCGAGCGCGTGATGAAGCCGGGCCGGAGCAGGCGCGCCGTACCCCCGAGACAGGAGACGATCGTCGATTCGAGTCCGATCGGCGACTCGCCGCCGTCGAGCAGGACGCGCACGGCGTCGCCGAATTCCTCGCGCACGTGTTCCGGCTTGGTCGGGCTCAGGCGTCCATAGCGGTTTGCGGACGGGGCGGCGATGCCGCCGCCGAACGCGGTCAGCAGCTGCTGGGCCATCGGGTGCGAGGGGATGCGAATACCGATGCTGTCCTGGCCGCCGGTAACGAGCGGATTGACATCGTCGGCCTTGGGCAGGATCAAAGTCAGCGGTCCGGGCCAGAACGCGTCGGCCAGGGCCGCGGCGAGCGGCGGCAGCGAGGCGACCCAGCGGTGCAAATAGCGCGGATTATCCAAATGCACGATGACCGGATGATCGGTCGGCCGCCCTTTGAGTTCGAAGATCTTGGCAACGGCGACGGGATCTGCCGCGTTCGCACCCAGGCCGTATACGGTCTCCGTCGGGAACGCCACGAGTCCACCCGCACGCAGGGTTTCGACGGCTTGCTCGATTTCGGTCTGTGTAGCTCTTACCACCGAGGCATGATATCAAGACTGGGCGCGGGTGCCCGCTATTGCGGCGGCGTGTCCAATGGTGGATCTATGTCGGTCCGCGTCCAGTCGCCGTCGCTGCCGCGATCGAGCTCATAAGCCGGCCAGTAGTGATTGTCGAGTTTCAGCGTGATGACGTCGACCTGGCCGTTCCAACTGACGGTCTTGAGCCGCACCGCCGCCCGGTCCTTCTTGCCGCGCACGGCCGCGATGAACGCGTCGAGATTCGGTGTCGGCCGTCCGTCGACCTCCGTGATCCGGCGACCGGCATAAAGGCCATAATGCGTCGCGGGAGAGCCGTAATAGAAGTACGCGACGAACACCCCCTCGGGAACGATGCCGCGCTGTGCGGCCATCGCGCGGTGCGGCGCCTGCAGCGTCGCCCCGGCCCAGATGAGCACGCGGTCGATGTCACCGCCGCTCAGGGGCACGGTATCGAGCGCCACGGTTTTTTCGGCTCCGTCGCGCCAGATGGTCACGGCAAGCCTGGGTCCCTGCACCGCCCGCTCGACCTCGCGGAAGCGGCTCACGATCTTGCCGTCGATCGCGAGCACCAGGTCGCCGGGCTCGAGCAAGCGGGCGGCCGGGGAGCCGGCCACGAGGCGGTCGATGCTGAGCACTTGACGGCGATCCTGATCGTGCTGTTCCAAGCGGCGCACCCAGGAATCGGGCAGACCGAGCTTGCGCGCGGCGGCCAGTGATTCGACGTCGAACTCCGCCTCGATCGAATACAGGGGGC
>Ga0116226_10001776_pt1 | contig 18686 bp, 12 predicted proteins | sample S1TSphfallax_FD_89692 | JGI IMG/M metagenome (GOLD analysis project Ga0116226, IMG submission 89692) | Host-associated microbial communities from peat moss isolated from Minnesota, USA - S1T2_Fa - Sphagnum fallax MG | ecosystem: Host-associated > Plants > Peat moss > Unclassified | place: USA... | reverse complement strand
GTGCGGCGTTTTACCTTGTAGGGCAGATAGAGATCCTCGAGTCGCTGCTTGGTATCGGCATTCTCGATCGAGGCGCGCAGATCGGGCCTGAGTTTTCCTTGCTGCTCGATACTTTCGAGGATGGCGGCGCGCCGTTCCTCGAGTTCCCGCAGGTAGGAGAGCCGCTCTTGCAGCGTTCGAAGCTGAGTGTCATCGAGCCCACCGGTCGCTTCCTTGCGATAGCGCGCGATGAAGGGCACGGTCGCCCCTTCGTCGAGCAGTGTCACGGCCGCAACGACTTGGTGTATCGTGGCGGCGAGTTCCTGGGCAATGCGAGCTTCAATCGTGGAGGGCATACGGCGGTCGTCTTTATCTGTCGAGGGGGCGCACTATGCAGAATCGCAGGCCCCCCGACAAGTCGGCGTGGGAGTTGACTTTGGGACCTCTAACTCCACGGTCGCCTGGTTCGACGGTGCGACGCTCGCTTTGGTGCGCCTCGAGTCCTCAAGTCCGATTCTGCCCACTGCGGTGCATCTGAGCCGCGAGTACGTGGGTACCACGGGCGCCGCGGCCATCGATCAATACGTTCAGGAAAATGCCGCGCGCCTGGTGCATCTCGTCCCCGAGATCCTCGGCCAATCAGCCGGCTCCATCGAGGACCGCACCGATGAGTCTCACATGAGCGAGCTCGAAACCGCTCGTGATGTGGTGTTTGGGCCGCTCACCGATCCCGGACTGCCGGGGCGGCTATTTTTAGGGTTGAAACGCCTGTTGGGCAATCCGGCCATCGAGCGTTTGGTGGTGTTCAAACGCCCGTATCGATTGGTCGCGCTGCTCACGCCGGTACTGCTTCGAATGCGGGAGCGTGTTGAGACCGACATTCGCGGTCCCGTCGAGCGGGCGCACGTCGGTCGTCCGGTGGAGTTCGAGGGCACCGACCCCGAGCGCAACCGCATCGCCGTGGCGCGACTCACCGAGGCCTGTGATCATGCGGGCCTACGCCACGTGGAATTCTATCCGGAGCCGTTGGCCGCAACCTTGAGTTTCCTGTGGCAGCATCGATCAAGCGCGTCGGGTATTGCGCTTACCGTCGACTTTGGCGGCGGAACGCTCGACCTGTGCGTGGTGCGCTATGCCGGCGTCGAATTCGAGGTGCTGGCCACCGCGGGTGCCGGTCTCGGTGGCGACCGGATCGATCAAGCGATTTTCCGACGCTTGCTATTTCCGCTGTTGGGTGAAGGAGAGATGTGGTCCCGACGGGTCGAGGGGCGTCTGGTCGAGACGCTGTTTCCGTTCAACGAGTACGAAGAGGGCATCTTGAATTGGGCGATCACCCATACCCTCAATCAGAACCGCTATCTCACCAAGTTGTCTGAAGCCATCGCAGCGGGTGGCGCCGCGGCCGTCAAGTTCTCGCGGTTGAAGGATCTCGTCAACTATAACTACAGCTACCAGGCGTTCAGCGCGATCAAGAAGGCGAAGGCGGAACTGTCGGTCGCTTTGTCGACGTCGATCGACATTCCGGAACTGAATCTCGTGGTGCCTTTCACGCGCGTGCAACTCGATGACTGCATGGCCGACATGCTGATCCGCATCGAGGCGCTGGTTCGACAGGTGATGGCCACCGCGTCGCTGTCGCCGCTGGACATCGACGTGGTCGTCGGCACGGGTGGTTCATCGTTGATCGTTGCGGTGCGGGATCTGTTGGAGACCGTGTTTCCGGGCCGAGTCACCGAGCATGATCCCTTTACCAGCGTCGCAGGAGGACTGGCCATCGCGAATTATCACGGATTTCGCTCGAGCTAAAGCCCAAGCGGGCCGCCATGGCCTGCGGGTGACGCGCCATCGATGGCGTGTCCACGATGTGGTTGAATTGTGCTATGCGGGGCACTTCAGGAGTGTTTTCCCCTCTAATGGCTGCTTAATTTTTACCGAAGGTCCCCGGGGCCACGGCGGAGTTCTATGATCGAGACGCGGGCGAGCCGTAACCGTTGGACCGTGGCTGGCGTACTGATGCTCATCGTGCTGGTGATCGTCGCTGTGCGGTTTTTCGGTCACCCGAAACTCAAGCGGAGCGCGGCGCCACAAGCCGTGAGCGTCGCCAGGGCGGTCGCCGGTGACATGCCGGAGTCGCTGCTCGAGCTTGGTACGGTCACGCCGACCGCCACGGTCACGGTGCTCCCGCAGCTCTCCGGGTATCTGACCCAGGTGGGCTACCAGGAAGGAGAGAGCGTCAAGAAGGGGCAATTTCTCGCGCAGATCGATCCGCGTCAGTATGAGATCGACCTGCAACAGGCCGAGGCCCAGCTCGCCAAGGATCAGGCCACCCTTGCCCAGGTTCGCTCCGATCTCGCCCGCTACCTGCAATTACGTCAACAAAAAGCCATCGCCGAGCAAACGGTCATCGATCAGCAGTACCTGGTGCAGCAGGATGAAGCCCAGGTGAAGAGCGACGCGGCGAGTGTCGCCCAGGACAAGCTGGATCTCGTTTACTGCCACATCACGGCGCCGGTGGCGGGCAAAGTGGGATTGCGCCTGGTCGATCCCGGTAATTACGTGACGGCCTCGAGTTCTCCCGGCATCGTGGTGATCACCACGATGCAACCGACGACCGTGGAATTCACGGTGGCCCAGAACGATCTCGACCGCGTCATTGCGCGTTTCCATGCGGGCGCGAAATTGCCGGTCACGGCCTACACCAGTGACAACACCCGCAAGATCGCCACCGGCACCTTGTACGCGATCAGTAATCAGATGACCACCAGTACGGGCACCGTCACCTTGCGGGCCACGTTTGCCAATGCCGACGAGGCCTTGTTTCCGAACGAGTTCGTGAACATCGAGATGCTGGTCGATACGCTACACAACGCGGTGCTGGTTCCCACGCCCGCGGTTCTCTCCGGTGCGCCAGGCGACTACGTGTATCTCGTCAAAGCCGATCAAACCGTGACGGTGCGCAAGATCACGCTGGGTCCGAGCGACGGCACTCACACGGCCATTCTCGCGGGACTCGCCGTCGGGGATACCGTGGTCACCGACGGCACTGACCGGCTCACCGAGGGTGCCAAGATCAGCGTTGCGAAATGAACCTGTCGCGACTCTTCATCCTGCGTCCGGTGGCGACGTCTCTGTTGATGATCGCGCTCGTGCTCGTGGGTCTGGTGGCGGTTCGTTTCCTGCCGATTTCATCGCTGCCCGATGTCGACTATCCGACGATACAGGTCGAGACATTCTATCCGGGGGCGAGCCCGCAGGTGGTGGCGACGACGGTGACGGCGCCGCTGGAGGTGCAGCTCGGCCAGATCCCGGGTCTTGCGCAGATGACCTCCGCGAGTTCCGCCGGCGCCTCGGTGATCACGCTGCAATTCAGCCTCTCGCTCAACTTGGATGTGGCGGAACAAAACGTTCAGCAAGCCATCAACTCGGCGAACAGTTTGCTGCCGAGCGGGCTGCCCGCCCCGCCGGTCTATGCGAAGGTGAACCCCGCCGACCAGCCGATCCTGACCCTCGCGATCACCTCCGACTCGATGTCGTTGACGCAGCTTCAGGACGTCGCGAGCAACCGTCTCGCCTCGAAGATCTCCGAGGTGTCGGGTGTGGGACAGGTCACGGCGGCGGGTGGCAACGTGCCGGCCGTGCGGGTGGAGGTCGATCCGCAGAAGCTGTCGGCCTACGGGCTCAACATCGACGATCTTCGGACTCTGCTCGCCGACATCAACGTGAGCCAACCGAAGGGCAATTTCGACGGGCCGGAGCTCGATTACACCATCAACGACAACGATCAGATCCAGGATCCGCTCGACTATTTGAGCACGGTGATTGCTTATCAGAATGGCTCCCCCGTGTTCCTGCGCGACGTCGCCGACGTGTCGCAGGCGCCGCAGGACGTGGAACAGGGCGCGTGGTTCAATCACAAGCCGGCGATCGTGTTGAACGTGATGCGCCAGCCGGGCGCGAACGTCATCAAGACCGTCGATCAGATCAAGCAGCAATTGCCGAATCTGCTCGCGAGTCTCCCGCAGGCCATGCATGTGGAGATCGTCGCGGATTCCACCGGGGTGATTCGTGCCTCGGTGGCCGATGCCGGGCTCGAGTTGGGCCTGTCCATCCTCTTGGTGGTGCTGGTCATCTTCGTGTTCCTGCGCAACCTGCCGGCCACCCTCATACCGAGCATTTCCGTCCCCGTCTCGTTGATCGGCACGCTCGCCATCATGTACGAGCTCAACTATTCGATCGACAATTTGTCGCTGATGGCGCTCATCGTCGCCACCGGTTTCGTGGTCGATGATTCGATCGTGATGATCGAGAACATCGTGCGTTACCTCGAGGAGGGCAAGACCCCGCTCGAGGCGGCGCTCGAGGGTGCCGGACAGATCGGCTTCACCATTCTGTCGCTCACCATCTCGCTGATCGCGGTACTGATCCCACTCCTGTTCATGGGTGGGGTGATCGGGCGGCTCTTCAGCGAGTTCGCGGTGACCCTGGCCATCACCATCTCGATCTCCGCGGTGGTCTCCCTGACGCTGGTGCCGATGCTGTGCGCGCGCATCTTGCGACGCAAGGCGGAGCGGCAACCGAGCCGTTTCGAGCGCATCAGCGAGGGCCTGTTCGACCGGACTCTGCGCGCCTACGAACTCGGCCTCGACTGGGTGTTGAAGCATCAGGGGCTGACGTTGGTGGTCGCCGTCGTCACCGTGGCGTTGACCGCCATCCTCTACATCGCCATACCGAAGGGGCTCTTTCCCGTTCAGGACGTCGGCGTGATCCAGGCGATCAGCGTGGCGGACAATTCGGTCTCTTACCAGGCGATGGCGACGCGCCAGATGGCGCTCGCCGATGCGATCTTGAAAGATCCGGACGTCACCTCGCTGACCTCGTACATCGGCATCGATGGCACCAACGCCACGCTGAACGACGGCCGGTTTCTCATCAATTTGAAAGCGCACGGCGCGCGTTCGCTCACCGCCGCCGAGATCGCGAGGCGGCTCCAGACGGAGGTCACCGGCGTGCCGGGCATCCGCCTCTATCTGGAGCCGGAACAGGACCTGACGTTGGACACGGTGGTCTCGCCGAACCAATACCAATTCGTGCTGCGCGGTCCGAGCCAGCAGAGCTTCGAGCAGTACGTGCCCGACTTGCTGGCGCGGATGAAGTCCATCAAGTCGCTGCGCGACGTGACCAGCGACTTGGACAACGAGGGGCTGTCCGTCGACATCGAGGTCAACCGGCAACTCGCCGCGCGCTTTGGCATCACGCCGGCCACCATCGACAATGCGCTGTATGATGCGCTCGGCCAGCGCGTCGTCTCGACGATCTTCAATCAGTCGAATCAATACCGCGTCATTCTGGTCGCGAAGCCACACAGCCTGCCGAACCTGAAGGCGCTCGGTAATCTGTATCTCCCGAGCCAGACGGCCAGCAGCGGCCAGGTGCCCTTGAGCGGAATCGCCGACATCAAGATCACGAAGGCGCCGCTGGTGGTGAGTCATCTGGCGCAATTCCCGGCGGTCACCATCTCCTTCGATCTTGCCGAGAATGCGTCTCTCAGCGCCGCGGTCGATGACATCGAGAAGGCGGAGCGCGCCGTGCATCTGCCGCCGTCGATCACCACCCAGTTCCAGGGAGCCGCCCAGGCCTTTCAGGATTCCCTGTCGAGCGAGGTGTTTCTCCTGATCGCGGCGCTCGTCACCGTGTACATCGTGCTCGGGGTGCTCTACGAGAGCTACATCCACCCGGTCACCATTCTCTCCACGCTGCCATCGGCCGGCATCGGCGCGTTGCTCGCCTTGATGCTGTATGGCAGCGATCTCGATGTGATCGGAATCATCGGCATCGTGCTGTTGATCGGCATCGTCAAGAAAAACGGCATCATGATCGTGGATTTCGCGCTCGACGCCGAACGCAATCATGGCATGTCCTCGTATGAGGCCATTCATCAGGCCTCGTTGCTGCGGTTCCGCCCGATCCTGATGACCACGTTGGCCGCCATGCTGGGCGCGCTGCCGCTGATCTTGGGCAACGGCACGGGCTCGGAACTGCGCCGGCCCTTGGGGTTGGCGATCATCGGGGGCCTGTTGGTGAGCCAGGTGCTCACGCTCTTCACGACGCCGGTGATCTATCTGTTGTTTGATCGGATGGCGCAGCGCTTCGACCGCAAGCCCGCGCAAGGGGCGGAGAGCGCAGTGTGAGCATTCCCGAGTTCTTCATCGGGCGGCCCGTGGCCACGACGCTGCTCGCAGTCGCGATCGGTTTGTCCGGACTGCTCGCGTATTTTCATCTGCCGGTGGCGCCGCTGCCGGATGTGACGTTCCCGGTCATCGTGGTACAGGCGTCGATGGCCGGAGCGAGCCCCGAGACGATGGCGGCGACCGTGGCCGAGCCGCTCGAACGGCGGCTCGCGACGATTGCCGGCGTCACCGAACTCACGTCCACCAATTCCGTCGGTTCCTCGATGGTCGTGGTCCAGTTTGCGCTATCCCGGGAGATCAACGGCGCGGCCCGTGATGTCGAGGCGGGAATCCAGGCGGCGCGCGCCGATCTGCCCACCACGCTGCGCAACAACCCCAGCTATCGCGAATACAATCCCGCCGATTCGCCGATCATCATTCTGGCGCTGACCTCGCCGACGCTGACCACGGCCCAGCTCTACGATTCCGCCGATACGGTGATCCAACAGCAACTCTCGCAGATCAACGGGGTCGGTCAGATCACGCTCGGCGGCAGCGCGCTGCCCGCGGTCCGGGTGGAACTCGAACCGGACAAACTCGACAGCTACGGAATCGGCCTCGAGGACGTGCGCGCCGCGATCGCCTCGGCCAATGCCGACAGCGCCAAGGGCTACATCGATCAGGGCGACCAACGCTACGAGATCATGTCGAACGACCAGGCGAGCCGGGCGGCCGATTATCAGAATCTGGTCATCGCCTACCGCAAGCAATCGCCGGTGCTGCTGCACGATGTCGCCGCCGTCGTGGATTCGAACGAGAACATTCGCAATGCCGGTCTCTACAACAAGCTGCCCACCGTGGGCGTCGTGGTCTATCCGCTGCCCGGTGCCAACATCATCCAGACGGTCGCGCAGATCAAGAAGGTTCTGCCGTCGGTGGAGGCCACGCTGCCGCCCAGCATCCAGGTGCACATCGCGCTCGACCGATCCCAGTCCGTGACCGCGGCGGTCAGCGACACCGAGCGCACGTTGTTGCTCGCGGTGCTGCTGGTGATCGGCGTCGTGTTCGTGTTCCTCCAATCGGGACGCGCGACGCTGATACCCGCCGTGGTGTTGCCGCTTTCCATCATCGGCAGTTTCGGGCCGATGTACCTGCTCGGGTACAGCCTGGACAACCTGTCGCTGATGTCGCTCACCGTTGCCACGGGCTTCGTGGTCGACGATGCCGTGGTGGTGCTCGAGAACGTCGTCCGCTGCATCGAGACCGGCATGCATCCGCGCGACGCGGCACGCAAGGGCAGCGCGGAGGTGAGCTTCACCGTGATCTCGATGAGCCTGTCGCTGATCGCGGTGTTCATACCGATTCTGTTGATGCCGGGTATCGTCGGGCTGTTGTTCCATGAATTTGCGGTGACTTTGTCGATCGCCATTTTGTTTTCGTTGCTGATGTCATTGACGGTGACACCGATGATGTGCGCCTATGTGCTCGACCGGCCCCAGGCCGTGCATCAGCAATCACGCTGGGGGAGTTGGTTCGAGGCCCGCTTCGACCGATTCAAGGGGCTGTACTCACGTTCGCTCACCGCGGTTCTCGACCACGCCTTGATCGTCGGTCTCGGCTTGATTGGCTTGATCGTGCTCAACGTGTTCCTGTTCCGACTGGTACCGTCGACCTTCTTCCCGGAACAGGACAATGGACTTCTGATGGGACAGATCATCGCCGACCAGAGCATTTCGTTCCAGGCGATGGAGAAGAAGCTGGCCCACCTACAGGACATCGTGCAGCAGGACCCGGCCGTCGCCTCGGTGATCGGATTCACCGGCACCCGCGCGCTCAACACCGCCAATGTGTATGTGGGATTGAAGCCGCTGGCGCAGCGCCACGTGACGGCGGACCAGGTGGTCCAGCGTCTGCGGCCGAAGTTGAATCGCGTGTCGGGCGCGCGGCTCTTCTTGCAGGCGGTGCAGGATCTGCACATCGGTGGCCGGCAATCGGCGGCGGAGTATCAGTACACGCTCACCAGCGATGATACCGCGGCGCTCTACACCTGGACGCCGAAACTGCTCGAGGAACTCGGCAAGCATCGCGCCGAACTGGTCGACGTGAACTCGGACCTGCAACAAAACGGTCTTCAGACCTATGTGAGCGTCGCACGCAAGACGGCGGCCCGCTACGGTTTGCAGGTGAATCAGATCGACAGCGGGCTGTACGACGCGTTCGGACAGCGCTCGGTGTCGACGATTTTCAATCCGTTCAATCAGTATTTCGTCGTCATGGAAGTCGCGCCGCGCTACTGGCAGAGTCCGCTGGCACTCAACCAGACCTATTTCAGCACCGCGGCCGGCAACCCGAGTGGCACCCAGGCCACCCAGGCGCCGGGCTCGACGATCTCGGCGGTAACGACGCCGAAGGCCGTCATCGCCGCCGCGAGCAGCGGGTCCGACACCAATCCGCTGAATGCCAATGCCGAGGCCAATGCGGTGACCAACAGTATCTCGAACAGCCGGGGCGGCAGCAGCTCGGGCAGCGCGGACAGCACGGCCGCCGAGACGATGGTGCCGCTGCCCGCGCTCGCCACCTACGTGAACAACCATACCTCGACCCAGGTGAACCACCAGAGCGGTTTGGTGGCCGCCACGTTGTCGTTCAACCTGCCGCCGGGCGGATCGTTGAGCCAGGCGGCGGCGGCCATCACCCAGGCCATGCAGGATCTCAAGCTACCGGCGACGATCCGCGGCAGCTTCGCGGGCGCCGGCCAGGTCTATTCGGACTCCATGTCGTCGATGCCGTTGCTGCTGCTCGCCGCGTTCGGCGCCGTCTACATCGTGCTCGGCATTCTGTACGAGAACACCGTGCACCCGCTCACCATCTTGTCGACGTTGCCGTCGGCCGGCATCGGTGCGACCCTGGCCTTGCTGCTGTTCGGCACGCCGTTCTCCGTGATCGCGTTGATCGGCATCATTCTGTTGATCGGCATCGTGAAGAAGAACGCCATCATGATGATCGACGTGGCGATCCACTCGCAGCGCGAACTGCACGTGGATTCCAAGACCGCCATTCACGATGCCGCGGTGGTGCGGCTGCGGCCCATCATGATGACCACCGCGGCGGCCGTGCTCGGCGCACTGCCGCTCGCGATCGGGATCGGCCAGGGTGCATCGTTGCGCCAACCGCTCGGCATCACCGTGATGGGGGGACTCATCCTGAGTCAGCTCGTCACGCTCTATACGACGCCGGTCATTTATGTGTATCTCGATCGATTGCGGCTGCGGGTTCGCAGCTACGTGGGCACGCTATGACAGGATCAAACAGCATCCAGTGGGCTATCGTCATCGGCCTGTGCGCGGCGCAGGGCGCCTGCATGGTGGGCCCCAACTACCACCGCCCGTCGGCGCCGGTGCCCGCCACCTATGAGGAGCGCAGCGGTTGGACGGCCGCCCTGCCCGCGGACGGCGCGCCGAAGGGCGACTGGTGGACCGATTTTCATGATCCGTTGCTCGATCAATTGGAGCCACAGGTGGCGGTGTCGAACCAGACGGTGCAGCAGAATCTCGCGAACTACCAGCAGGCGCTCGCCGAGGTTCGGGTGGCGCGCAGTGAACTCTATCCCACGATCGGCGTCAGCGGTTCGGTGTCGCGTGCCGCGGGCGGCGCCGCCACCGGCAACCGCAAGGCCACCAATTCGGCCACGCTCGAGGCCAGCGCCAGCTGGACGCCGGATATCTGGGGCCAGGTACGCCGACTGATCGAAGAAAATGCCGCCAATGCCGAGGCCGATCAGGCGACTCTGGCCAACGCTACGCTGTCCGAACAGACGCTGCTTGCGACCACGCTCATCGAACTGCGGCTCGCCGACGCCAATATCGATTTGGAGCAGCAGACCGTGGATGCCTATCGCCATGCGCTCGAGGTCACCCGGGCCCAGGGCAATGCGGGCATCAGCTCCACGCCCCCCTCGGCCGTCATCACCGCCCAGGTGGCTCTCGAGAGTGCCCAGGCAGCTCTCATCGGTCTCGGAGTCGCGCGCGCGCAGTATGCCCATGCCGTCGCGGTGCTGGTCGGCAAGAACGCGGAGGAAATGCCGATTCCTCACAGCACGGTCATGCCCACCTTGCCGACGGTGCCGGTGGACGTGCCGTCGACGTTGTTGCAGCGGCGACCGGACATCGCCGCCGCCGAGCGTGCGATGGCGGCCGAGAATGCCACCATCGGCATTGCGGTCGCCGCCTACTACCCGACGTTGCCCCTCTCCGCCGCGGCGGGCTTCGAGCAATCTCCCTTGACGGGTCTTCTGCATGCGGCTAACCACGTGTGGTCCTTGGGCGCGAGCAGTACCGAGACGCTCGTCGACTTCGGCGCGCGGCATGCAGAGGTCCAGGCGGCGCGGGCCGCCTACGACAGTGCGGTCGCGAGTTACCGTAGCACCGTACTCAATGCCTTCGAGAGTGTGGAGAACGATCTGTCCAACCTGCGAATTCTGGCCGACGAGGCACAGGCGCTCGAAGTTGCGGTACGCGATGCCAAGCGCGGGACTGCCATCGCGCTCGCCGAATTCGAGGCCGGGACCGCCGACTACACCACCGTTGCACTCGCCGAAGAGACCCAGTTGGCCGATCAGCAAACGGCGCTCAACGTCGAGGAGAGCCGGCTGATCGATGCCGTCTCACTGATCGGCGACTTGGGTGGAGGCTGGTCGGCCAGCCAGCTGACCGACCCGCTCCATTAGGGGCGTCGCCGGTCAGCGCGTGCCGTACAGGCGGTCGCCTGCATCCCCGAGCCCCGGCAGTATGTAGCCGTGATCGTTCAATTCCGGGTCGATCGCGGCGGTCCAGACCGGCACCTCGGGATGATGGGCATGCAGATTCGCAAGACCCACCGGGCTCGCCAGCAGGCACACGAAACGAACATCGCCCGCGCCATGCTCCTTCAACCGATCGACCGCGGCAACGGCGGTATTGCCGGTGGCCAACATGGGATCGACGACGATGACCAGACGTTCGCCCAGGTGCGACGGGGCCTTGAAATAGTACTCGACGGCGGTCAGAGAATCCGGATCGCGATACAGTCCAATATGCGCGACTCGCGCTGACGGCACCAGGTCGAGCATGCCTTCGATCAGGCCCATGCCGGCGCGCAAGATCGGCGCGAACACCAGTTTCTTGCCGGAGAGGATCGGGGCTTGCATCGTCACCAGCGGAGTTTCGATCTCGATGCTGTCCAACGACAGGTCGCGGGTCACCTCGTAGCACAACAAGGTCGCGATCTCCCGCAGCAGCTGTCGAAAGCTCTTGGTCGACGTCGTCTTGTCGCGCATCAGCGTGAGCTTGTGCTGGATCAGCGGATGAGCCACCGTGGTCACGTTGTGCATCAGAATACCGTCCCGTCACTCGAGATTGGAAAAGGCGGGCCTCCGTCGGCGCGTTTGTCCCGTGCGACGCGACGGCCCGCGGCCCAGGTGCCTCCCTCGAGCACTCGCGCGAGCGGAAAATCATGCTCGGTGACGCCCAGACGGGCTCTGATGAGCGGTGCGATTCGATCGAGCAGCGCCACGGTCAGCGACCGCCATCCGACGACGAACGGCTCGGCCACGGCATGGGTGTTCGAGAACTCCGTCGGATCGCGCGCATTCAACACACCCATGTCGATGAACAGTCCCCCATTGCGATATTCGGCGAGCCCGGTCAGGCCTTGGACAGCGCGCACCGCGATGCCGGCTTTCTCGAGCGGTTCGATCAGTGAGTAGGCGAGCCATTGTGACAGCTTGTGCAAGGCGGCGTAAGCGTCCTCGGGCCTGTCACCCGACAGGGCCGGGTGCGGCCAGCAATCGCCGAGCGAGCGACCGTTCAGCGTCGGACGGCCTTCCCAGATGGGCCCCAATGCGTCGAGCAGGAGGTCGAGAATGCGCGGCGCCGGCAGGCCACCCTCCGAGGACTCCCGGCGCAGCACGTCGTAGAGGCCACCCGGGCGCGGCGAGTCCTCGAGCGCGAACAGGTCCGCGCGCGCGTCGAGCACCGCGCCCAGGCGATTGAGCAGCGCCACTCGACCCGGCAGCCCTAACAGGGGATTCGCCGCCGAGCACTGCAACGCCTGCTCGAGTGAAGCCACGTCGAGACGACGCAACGCCGCGGCGTCCACTCGACATGGCTGATCGGCATGGGTCGACAGACCGCCCGTTTCGAACCAGCGCAAACTGGCGAGCGCAAGCCCCTCGGAACGGCCCACCACGAGCCCCGTGTCCGCGTCCTGATAGCGCCAACCCGGGCCGGCGCCGGCATCGAGCAGTACCGACAGAATGACGAGATCGAAGGCGGCACGCGTCTCGGCATGCGGTGTGCGCCACCCGCTCCGCGCCGCAATGCCGCTCCACAGGTCATGGCTCTGCACGATGAAATGCCGCCAGCGCGAATGCACCGGGACGTCGAGCCCGGGGTAGCGCTCGAGGATGACGCCGGTGACGAAATCCGCCGTGGCTGGCAACCGGTCGAGGTCGACGGTCCAATCGACGAGACCATCGGCAAGCGCCACGGATAGAAGCCGTTCGGCGCTGCTGCGAACCGCGGCGGCGCTCATCAGCCCGGCGGACGGCTGCGACGCAGCGCGGCTCGCCGACGCCTCAGTACTCCTTGATCCCACGTCCAATCACATCGGGCGAATCCTCGCCCGGCTCATTCAAGTCCGCTTCCGTCGAAAAATAGCCGGCGGCTTTCTTGGCCGCGATCTCGACCATGGCATCCGGGGGCACGAGCTCGGCGGGTAGTGGCACGCGTTGGCCGATCTCGATACCGGAACTCACCAGCGCGTCATATTTGAGATTCGACATCGACACGAGGCGATCGATGCGCGTGATGCCGAGCCAGTGCAGCGCATCGGGCATGAGTTGCTGGAAGCGCGCGTCCTGGACCCCCGCGACACACTCGGTGCGCGCAAAGTAGGTCGCGGATTGGTCGCCGCCGGGCTGACGCTTGCGCGCGTTATAGACCAGGAACTTGGTGACTTCGCCGAGCGCCCGTCCCTCTTTGCGGTTGTAGACGATGAGGCCCACTCCACCTTCCTGGGCGGTCCGAATGCACTCCTCGACGCCATGCGTGAGGTACGGGCGGCAGGTGCAGATATCGGAGCCGAACACGTCCGAGCCGTTGCACTCGTCGTGAATCCGGCATGTCAGCGGCCGCTTCGGGTCGTGCAGCAGCGCAGGGTCGCCGAAGATGTAGAGCGTGGTGCCGCCAATCGGCGGCAGGAAGACATGCAGGTCGTTGCGGGTGACCAATTCCGGATACATGCCCGCGGTTTGTTCGAACAAGGTCCGACGCAGTGAGGCCTCGGTGACGGCGAAGCGCTCGGCCACTCCGGGCAGATACCACACCGGATCGATGGCGGCCTTGGTCACGCCCACTTCGCCGCCGGCATGGACGACAAGGCCGTCTTCCTTCAGTCGGCCGAACTCGATTGCCTCCCGCACCTCCGGCAGCATCAAGCGGGCCTTCGTGATGGCGATCGTCGGCCGGATGTCCAACCCCTGCTCGATGTGCGCCGTGAAATCCGCGGTGACCCGATGGCCCCAGGGGTCCAGCGAGACGATCTGGGTCCTACTCGACCATGGCGGGTGAGGGCCGATCTCGATGACCGGACCCGTGTCCTTGAGGTCCGGGCGTCCGTTCGGATCGAGCGTGCCCGAGGACACCGCGAGGGCGCGGTAGATGGAATAGGCACCGCCATGCGCCCCGATGACGTTCCGATCGTCGCGCGCAGTGGTTGAACCGATGACCGGTCCGCGCAGCGCGGCGGTCGCGGCTCCCCACTCGAGGGGAAACTTGAGTGGCTTACCGCCGGCGGGATGCGAGGTCAGGCGGATGTGGTTGGACGGGCTCTTTTTCATGGTGGCTCACCATAATGCAACACTCGCGCGGCTGAGAGTGAGCAACCACACAGCGTGTCATGTTGCATAGCATCAAATTTCATGGGCCCGATGACAGGCCACCCGGTTGCCCTCGACGGTTCGCAGCGGTGGGACCTCGGTGGCGCAGCGCGGCAGCGCCAGCGAACAGCGGGTTCGGAAAACGCAGCCCGATGGGGGTGTCAGCGGCGAGGGAATCTCGCCACGCAGCGGTTCGGCGCGGCGCGCGCGCGCGGCGATGGGGTCGGCAATCGGCACCGCCTGCAGCAGGGCGCGGGTGTAAGGGTGAAGAGGATGATCAAACAGCGTCGCGCGTGAGCCGATCTCCATGACCCGTCCCAGATACAGCACCAAGATGCGATCGCAGGAGAAGCGCACGGACGCGAGATCGTGGGCAATGAACAGCGTCGAGAGCTTGAATTCCTGCTGAAGATCTTTCAGAAGATTCGCAATCTGCGATTTGATCGAGGCGTCGAGCGCGGAGATGGGCTCGTCACAGACCAGCAGATCGGGCTTCAGCATCAGCGCCCGTGCGATGCCGATGCGTTGTGCCTGGCCGCCGGAGAATTCGTGTGGATAGCGGTTCAGGTGGCGCGCCAGCAGTCCCACTCGGTCCATCATGGCGAGCACCTGGGCCCGTCGCTCGGCACCGCTGAGGGCGGCTCGAAACTCGCGCAGAGGCTCTTCGATGATCTCGCCCACGCTCATGCGCGGGTCGAGCGAGGCGAGCGGATCTTGGAAAATGATCTGTAGATGCTCGCGCATGGCGCCAAGCTCGCGTCCCTCGAGGGTCAATAAATCCCTGCCGCGAAATCGAATGCTGCCGGCGGCTTTCGGCCCCAGACGCAGCACGGCGCGGGCAAGCGTGGACTTGCCGCTGCCGGATTCGCCAACCACTCCCAGCGTCTCGCCGTGACCAATGTCGAAACTGACGTCGTCAACCGCGCGCAGCCAGCGGACCTTGCCGGGTACCGCAAAGCGCACGGACAGAGTGTCGACCGCGAGCGTGGGCGTCGGGCTGCTGTGCGGGTCCGTCATCGCGCTGCGCCCAGCGCGCCGTCGAAGTAACAGGCCTTGCGGTGGCCTGCCGTGACCGTGGTGAGCGGCGGCGGCGCCGTCGGGCAGCGCTCGAATGCGTAGGCGCAGCGCGGCGCGAAGGCGCAGCCGGGCGGTAACATCGCGACGTTTGGCGGCAGTCCGCCGATCGTCGGTAAGCGCGCCGGCAGCGGGCCCGACAACGGCACGACGGAGCCGCACAAGGCTTCCGTGTAGGGATGGCGTGGGTGGGCGAAGAGGGTTTGCACAGCGGCCGTTTCGACCACTCGCCCGGCGTACATGACCGCGACTCGATCCGCGACTTCGGCGATCACTCCCAGGTCGTGGGTGACCAGCATCACGGCGACGCCGGTGCGGGTTCGAAGCTCGCGCAGCAGCTGCAATATCTGCGCCTGCACCGTGACGTCGAGCGCGGTGGTGGGCTCATCGGCGAGGATGATGTCGGGTTCGGCGATCAGTGCCATCGCGATCACGACGCGCTGACGCATGCCGCCGGACAGCTCGTGCGGATGCTGCCCGAGGCGTCGCTCAGGCTCGGTGATCTGCACGGCATCGAGCATCTCGAGCGCGCGCTGCCGCGCTTGCGCACGGCGCAGTCCTTGATGATGACGTACACCTTCGGTGAGCTGTGTCCCGATGCTGAGGTAGGGATTCAAGGCCGTCATCGGATCTTGGAAGATCATGGCGATCTTGGCGCCGCGCACGCGGTTGACCGTGGCGGCGGGGGCACCGACGAGTTCGGTGCCGCGGTAACGGATACTGCCGCGTAACCTCGCGCCGGCATTGAGACCCAAGAGGGCGAGCAGCAGTTGCGTTTTGCCTGAGCCCGATTCACCCACCACACCGAGAAACTCGCCGGGTGCCAGATCGAGAGTCACGCCATCGACCACGTCGAAAGTTCCGGTGTCGCCGCGATAGCTCACACTGAGATCCCGAATTTCCAGCACGGGCAGAGCGTTCATCTAACGTGGCTCGCGCGGATCGAGTGCATCGCGCAGACCATCGCCGAGAAAACTCAGGCAGACGATGATGAGGGTGAGAAACAGCGCCGGAATCGTCAATAAATAGGGATGTGCTTTCAAATGGCTGGCCCCGTCCGACACCAGGCTTCCGAGTGACGCCAGCGGCGCGTGCACGCCGAGCCCGAGAAAGCTCAAGAATGCTTCGAACAAGACGACGGTGGGGACCGTGAGCGTGGCATAGATGATGACCACGCCGAGCAAATTGGGGATGATGTGGCGCCATAGCATGGTGGCTGTCGACAGCCCGAGCACGCGCGCGGCCTCGATGAACTCGCGATTCTTGATCGACAGCGTTTGACCGCGCACGATGCGCGCAATGTCGAGCCACGAAACGGCGCCAATGGCGATGAATACCAGTAGAAAATTGCGGCCAAACAGCACGGTGAGCACGATCACCAGCGGGATGAACGGCACCGTGTAGAGGATATCGACGGAGCGCATCATGACCGAGTCTGTGGTGCCTCCCACGTAACCGGCGGTGGCACCCCATAGCACCCCGATGAAGACGCTGACCAGACTCGCCGTGATACCGACTGCCAGTGAGATGCGGCAGCCCCACATCAGTCGCACCAGAAGATCACGCCCGAGGCCATCGGTGCCGAACAGGTGGACGGCGTTTGGCGGTTGGTACAGGGCGTCCCAGTTCGGCGTCGAAAAATCGAACGCTGAGCACAGCGGTTCGACCAGGGAGAGCACCGCCACCGCGGCGAGGATCCCGAGTGCGGCCATCGCGGTCGGTCGGCGCTGCAGCCGCTGCCAGGACTGGCTCCACTGACCTCGGGACGGAAGGTCCGCATCGATGATGGCACTCATGAGTCGAGCCTCACACGCGGGTCGATCCACACGTAACAGAGATCGGCGAGCAGGTTGAACGCAATGATGAGGCCGCCATACAGCACGGTGATGCCCACCACCAGCGTGTAGTCTCGGTTCAGCGCGCCAGTGATGAAGTAGCGACCGATTCCAGGCAAGCCGAACACCGATTCGACGATGATCGATCCGGTGAGCACTCCGGCGAATGCCGGACCCAAGAACGAGACGAGGGGCGTCAGCACCGGTCGCAGTGCATGCCGGAAGATTACGGCCCTCTCTGGCAATCCCTTGGCCCGCGCCGTACGGATGAATGAGCTGCCCAGCACCTCGAGTGCCGCGCCGCGGGTCATGCGTGCGATATAGGCCACGTAGGGCAGACCCAAGGCGATCACCGGCAGCACCAAATAACGGAGTTCGCCGAAGCGCCAGTCGCCGCTCGGCAGCCAGTTAAGCTCGACCGCGAACACCAAGATGAGGAGCGGAGCCACCACGAACACCGGTACCGAGACGCCGAGCGCCGCCAAAAACATCGCCACGGTGTCCCAAAGCGAGTTGCGCCGGAGCGCGGCCATCAGCCCCAATGCGCCACCCACCAGCACCGCGAGCCCCAAGGCGACGCCGCCGATTTCAAGATCCACCGGAAAGCCGATCTTGATCAATTCGTTCACCGAGGTATTCCGGTACTGGAATGACGGGCCGAGATCGCCGTGCAGCAGATCCCCCAGGTAGCGCAGGTACTGACGCCAGAGCGGTTCGTTCAAATGATATTTCGCCTCGATGCTGCGCTGAATCGCGGCCGGCATGCGTTTGGCGGTGTCGAATGGGCCACCCGGCGTGGCATGCAGCAAGCCGAAGGCGAGTGTCGCGATCAGGAGCAGCGTCGGGATGGCGATCAGCAGACGGCGCAGCAGAAATTTCAGCATCAATGCCCCTCGTGTTCCAAGACATACAGATACCGCGAGGGCATCCGGTCCAGAAGATTCAGGTGCCAGCCCCGAAGGTAGGGCTTGATGAGATGGCGCGAGGTGTAATAGAGAAGCGGAATGCCGTCGGCTTCGTCATTGAGGCGGGTTTCGGCCTGTTCGAACAGCCGGTAGCGTTGCGCGATGTCGGGCTCCTTCGCCGCCGCGGCGAGCAACGCATCGAAGCGGGGATCCGCAAGCCCACCGAAGTTTTGTTCGAAGCCCGTCTGGAACAGCTGCAGGAACGTGAACGGATCGGGGAAATCGCCGATCCAGAAATTTTGCATCAGGACCGCTTTATGCAGGGCCGCATCCTGGAGGTACACGCGGAACTCTTCGTTGTAGGGTTCCACTTCGGCGCCGAGCGTGGTGCGCCACATCGCGGCGACCGCATCGTACAGATCGCGATTCATCGGGTCCGTCGAGTAAAGCAGTTGGACGCGCAGGGGCTTTTGCGGCGAATAGCCGGCGGCAGCGTACCGGCGACGCGCCTCCGCATGGCGTGCCGTATCGCTCAATTCAGCCCAGTCGGGTATCGGCTGATGATAGCCGGCGAGCGGTGGGACCAGCGAGAAGGCCGGTTCCTGAACGCCTTGGCGAACCTTGTCGGCCAGCACGCGGCGATCCACCGCCATCGTCAGCGCCAGCCTGAGATTGCGATCATGGGCAAAGGGCGGATCAATCATGTTGAAGACGATTTGCTGAATTCCAAGGTACGGACCCGTATGCACCTGGTCACCGAGCTGGGATTTCAACCATTGGTATTGGTCGCTGGGAAAGATATCCGAGAGCT
>Ga0116226_10001775_pt1 | contig 18699 bp, 18 predicted proteins | sample S1TSphfallax_FD_89692 | JGI IMG/M metagenome (GOLD analysis project Ga0116226, IMG submission 89692) | Host-associated microbial communities from peat moss isolated from Minnesota, USA - S1T2_Fa - Sphagnum fallax MG | ecosystem: Host-associated > Plants > Peat moss > Unclassified | place: USA... | reverse complement strand
GATCGATCTCGAGATCTTTCATATCCAGGGTCGCGGATTTCCAATCGGTCAGATAAACCTGCTTGGGGCCATGGGCCAACAGGGTCTCGATCAAGCTTTGTCCCACTGCGTAGTCGGCAATCATGGCGCTGTGCCCCGCATAGGGTGCGTCAACGATGGTGGGCAAGCCGTGGCCGTTCTTGGCAGCCCCTTTATGCGAGTAATCGCGCAGTAGCATGGTGCGCAGATCGAGACGTATTGTATTGGGGCTGGCCAACTCCGGTTTGACTTCGTGGTGCAGCTTTTCTTCCTCGGCCATGAAGGCCAGATTCTTTGCATAGAGCTCGACGCCTTGCCCGACCAGGGCGGCGGCAGTGGTCATCGGCCATAGAAAGGGCACGCTGAGACTGGCGAGCGCGGCAAGCGGGGGCGATTTGGCGGCGGACTTGAGCGTCATGATTTCCTGGAGGTGAGCGTTAGAGGAGAGACAGGGGGCATGTTCGGTTGGCTGGGGCTGAGAGCAACACGGGAGGGCTTAGCGCCACACATCCAGCAGGTGGCGCGTATGGCGGGCGATCATCAGGTTCTCATCGGTGGCAATGACCCAGACCGGCAGCTTGGAGTCCCCATCCGAAATCAAGGTATCGCCATTCAGATTGGCTAAGCGGTCCAGCGATACCCCCAGCCATTGAGCCGTGCGGCAGATCTGCGCGCGTATCGCCGGCGCATGCTCGCCGATGCCGCCCGTCAAGACCAGCGCGTCGATACCGCCGAGTGCCGCCACCAGCGACCCCAGTTCGCGGCCTATCCGATACACAAACAGATCGACGGCGTGGCGCGTGGCCGGCGTGTCTTGCATCAACAGCGTGCGCATATCGGCCGATGAGCCTGACACGCCCAACAGGCCAGATTGTTCATAAATCAAGTGCTCGACCTGATCGACGGTCATGCCCTCGTGGCGCATCAAGTACAGAATCACGCCGGGATCGAGCGTGCCGCTGCGGGTGCCCATGGGCAAACCTTCCACCGCCGTGAAGCCCATGGTGCTGGCGACACTGCGACCGTTGTCGATGGCGCACATGCTGGCGCCGTTGCCCAGATGCGCCACGACGACCCGGCCTTGGGCGCAAGCAGGTGAAATCTGCGGCAGCACCGACATGATGTATTCGTAGGACAGCCCATGAAAGCCATAGCGCCGCACGCCTTGTTCAGTCAGATGCCGCGGCAGCGCATACTCGGCGGCCAACGCGGGTTGAACGTGATGAAAGGCGGTATCGAAACACGCGACCTGCGGTACATGGGGCGCTTCCGCCTGCATTGCGCGGATCGCGGCGACATGATGGGGCTGGTGCAAGGGCGCAAGCGGACTCAAGGATTCGATCACGTCGAGGACATGGTTGTCTATCAGCGTCGGCTCGAAATAAGTCTGCCCGCCGTGCACCACCCGGTGGCCGACCGCAGAAAAACCGGCCTGATTGTCGACATGGTCGGCAAACCACTGATGGATGGCGGCGATGGCGCCCGGATGTCCGATTTGCGACACGCTGCGCTCGGCCAGATGCGCACCGCTGGCATCGGTCACGCTCAGATGCGGCGCGGTGTCGATACGCTCGACCTGACCATGCGCGCCGGCGGCCAGACTACCGTCTTCACGCGTTTCGTAGACCGAGAATTTAAGGCTGGACGAGCCTGCGTTCAGCACAAGGATAGGTTCGCGCATCGAAAGGTCCATCAAGAGCAGAAGCGCCGGAGCGCGGCCGGCAGCGCCGGGATTGGATCGGGGTACGGTCGGCTGCTGCGCATCTTGCGCATGGCAACCGAACGCATCAATTCAGTCTAATTGACGGTGTCGGCCGGTGTTTGACCTATGACAAAAAGTCGCGGGGCACGCATGTAAGTGGGTCTGATAAATCAAATTACGCCAGTGCGCGGTCGGGGTGAGGTCCCGGCCTCAGCCTAAACAGCGCGCAGATACCTGTTTTTGACGCGTTCGGTATCCCGGGCCGACCCGAGGTGCTTGATTGATCTGAGTCAAGCCCCGCGCCAGATCGGTCTTACATAATGTCAGCGAGAGCAGCGCGATGATGCGCGAACGTGGTGGCGAGACAGATGTGCAGGCGCGGCCCAGGCGGGCCAGCGGGCACAGTGGGTGGCAAGCGCCGGACCAGAACAAGAATTTTGCGAGGCAAGATGGCGCACCGTAGATCCCCAGCCGAGGTAGGCGCATGCCATCTGAGCCTATCCGATCCAAGGGATTACGGCAGCGGCGAGGTCGCGCGACGGGGCACAACGATGACGCGTTACCTGACATACCCAAGTAGCGACTGGTTTGTCGAGGCATTCGGCTCGGTCGAAATCGGTGACTGGCTGACGGCGGCGGCCAGCCTGGATCCGGTCCACCCGCCGACCCTGTCGGTGGCGGTACCGCACAACGAACCCGGCATCGATGCACAGGTTTGGTTGGAGGCGTTTGCGCGCGAAACGGCCTTATACGCTGCGCGTATCCCGCGCGGCCGCAGTCTGGGTGAGATGGTCTGGCATATCGGTCGGGACTACGATTCGACCGCATGGTTGGGTTCTTTGTTTGACGTGTTGGCAAGCGGTCTGTATCTGGGCAGCCGGCCGCGGTTGATCGCTGTCATCGACCCGCGCGGCGGCTTGGATCTGGTACCCAGCCTTAGCGCCAAGGGCTTTAGCCGCATCGATATTGGCAATCAGGCCGACGACGCACCCGCTCCGACGGCCGTGCAAAGTGAGGCTGCCCGCGCCGCAGCATGGCAGGCGCGCGTATTCGAGCATGCCAGCCTGGTTGCCGGTCACCGGGATTTATCGCTGGGTTTGACCGTACGCTACGGCGTGCCCGGGCAAACACTGAGCGATATCAACCGGATTCTGGACGAGGTCTTGACCCTGACGCCTGCGCGCGTCCACTGCCGCCTGGGGCGCCGGCCCACGGGGCAGGCAATCGCGCTCGAATCCGGTGCGGCAGGCGCGCAAAGCGCACATTTACCCATGCAGCAACTGCTGATCGAGCGCTTGGTCGAGGCTGGCTATAGCCGGGTTGGCGCCGGCACCTATGCGTTTCGTGGCGATCTGCTGGAGAACGCGCAACGCCATGGCCATTTGATGATACGGCCTTACGGTGCGTCCGCGGCGGCCGGTTTGACCACTGTGGCGCTCGGTCCGGGTGCGATCGGCTGTGTCGGGCCGGTGTATTACCAGAATCATCGCAGTGCGGTCGACTATGTGGCCGCGCTCGAAAACAACTGTCTGCCGGTGATGCGCGGCGTCAGCCTGGGCCAGGACGACCTGATCCGGCGCGCCGTGATCCATTCGCTCAACTGCAATCTGTTCGTCGATATCGAGGCCTTGAATCTCGCGTATGGGATCGACTTCGAGCAACACTTTGCCGCTGAGATGTCGGCGCTGGCGCAGTTGGAGCAGGCGGAACTGATACGCCGCAGCGCCGATGCGATTGAAATTGTCGGCGACGGGGTATTGCTGGTCGACAGTGTGTGCAGCGTGTTCGACAGTTACTTGCGGCGGCATCGTTCCAGCCGCCCCTATACCACTTTGCTATGAAGCCCAACCGGCCGGCTGGACACACCGGCTTAACCAGACTCGGGAAGCGTTGATGATGGCCATCGAAGAAAAACCACTGCGTTATGTCAGCCGCCGTTTTGGCGACCGACCGACTCTGCAGGGCGCGGTGCAATGTTCGAATTGCGCCACTCGCAACGTCTGCATGCCTAAGGGCCTGAGCGCCGCCGAATTCGCTCAGATTGACGCCACCATCTGCACTTCGCGCAAGGTGGCGCGCGGTGAGGCCCTGTACCGCGCGGGCGACGCGTTCCAAAGCATTTACACGATCAAGGCCGGCACCTTCAAGACCGTGGTGACGCTGCGCGATGGCCGCGATCAGATCACTGGTTTCCAGTTGGTGGGCGAACCGTTGGGGATGGATGGTATCAGTAGCGAACAGCATATCTGCGACGCCATTGCGCTGGAAGACAGCACGCTGTGTGTGATTCCATTGCAAAAGCTGGAAGCCCTATGCCACGACGTGAAGCCCATGCAGCGGCACGTGCATCGCTGGATGTGCGCCGAGATCGCACGCGAGTCGGCGCAATTGACCTTGTTGGGCAGCATGTCGGCCGAGGAGCGCGTCGCGACCTTTCTGCTGAATGTATCGCAACGCTTGCAGCTGCGCGGTTACTCGGCGACCGAATTCAACCTGCGTATGACGCGCGAGGAAATCGGCAGCTATCTGGGCTTGAAGCTGGAAACCATCAGCCGCATGTTGTCGCGCTTCCAGAAGGATCAACGTATCGATGTGCAGGGACGGCTGATTCGCTTGCTCGATGTCGAGGGGCTGCAACGCTTGTGTTTGCGGTCGGCCGAGTAGGGGCGATAGTCGGTGGGCAAGGCGACTTAAGACAAACCGATGCTATTGCGCCAACCACTCCCCACGCAGCAAGCCATACAGATCCGAATCCGAAACCTCGCCGTCGACGATCCAACGCTCGCGCAAGTGGCCTTCGTGCTTGAAGCCGAGTCGGGTCAAGCTGCGCGCGGAGCGCAGATTGCGCGGATCGATATCGGCTTCGACCCGGTTCAGATCGAGTTGCTCAAAGCCGTAGCGTAACAGCGCATCGAGCGCCTCAGCCATATACCCCTGGCCCCAAGCCGTGCGCGCCATACCGTAACCGATTTCGGCCCGGCGGCAGGATGCGACCAGATTGAAGAGGGTGCACTGACCGATCAAACGTCCGTCCTCATTGCGTTCGCAACCGAGGCGCAGATGCTGACCGGCAGCCAGCGCCTGCGCATCGCGCGCCACCAGCTGATGGGCGATGTCTATCGATTGCCAGGGTGGCGTGCTCCAGTAGCGCATCACTTCCGGATCGGAAAACATCTCGAACAGCGCCGGTGCATCGCCTTCGCGCAACGGACGCAAGGTCAGACGGGGCGTATGCAGTTGAACCTGATCGAAGGCAGTCATGGGTAGCGTTGAGAGGATAAGGCATGCACTGTAACCAGATCGCTGGCTGACGCGCAATCGGGGTCTTACGCCTTGTGCATGGCGGCACACGATATGCGCGATGCGCCAGATAGCGGTTCCGCCTTGAGGTCGACCCCGCGTCTAAGGTGTGCGCTCCGCCCGATATAACGCCATCCCCCCAAGATCCAGCAATACCGACACCCGACCAAAACCCGCTTCGACCAGTTGGGCCGCCTGTTGCTCGCGCGGCCAATACAGGCCGTTGGCTTTCGGGCCCGGTTCTTCGTAATGATCGCCATATAGCAGCATGCCGCCGGGTGCCAGCGTGGTATGGATTTCGCGCAGCAACGCCGGCAGGCGCGAGCGATGACGCAGTTCATGGGCGGCCTGCAGCGTGACGACGGCGTCCAGCGGCGCCAACCCCTGGGCCCAAGCCGCGTCACTGAAATCGCGCTGCAGGAAAGTCACCGGCGCCGCATGAAGGCCCAGATGCGCACGGGCCAGATCATGCATCGCCGCCGAGAAATCGAGCGCGCAATAATGGGTGATGTGCGGACAGCCTTGCAGCAGCGCCAGCACGAGGTGACCCGGTCCGGAACCCAGCTCGGCCACGCGTATCGATGCCGGTGCCGCGATAGGCGCGACATCGCGCAGCGCCTGTGCATACGCCTCAAAGAATTGAGGCCGCCAGGGTCGCTGGGCGATCGTGGTGGCGACCCAGTCGCGGGCTTGGGCATCCTAGCACGCGCATCTGACGCTGGCCTGCACGCGAAACGCCATTTAATTAAGTCTAAAAATGCATCAATTAATTAAATAAATGAATTTGACGAATCAACTGAGTTTTTCTATATTTGGACCAGATGGGCCACACCGCGCCCCGCTTGCTTAGCGGCAGCCGGCGTGCGTTGCCATCGTCCCCGGCCCGTGCGGCTGTCTTTGTTGGATCGTCTTAGCCTGGAACGCCCAATGTCCGCGACCCTGACTTCCGCTGCTGCGTCTGCCCCGCGTAGTGGCACGCGCAGTGGCACGCCCGCCCGAGTGTGTGCGGTGACCATGCTGGTGGGCATAGGCGCGGGTCTGGGCGGCATGAGCCTGGCCTTGCTGCTGCACGCGATTCAACATATTGCGTTCGGCTATAGCCTGGACCGGGTGGTGGGTGACGAGAGTTTTTTGCAGGGCGTTAGCGCGGCTTCCGGCATGCGCCGTGTGGCGGTATTGGCGGTGTGCGGCGTGGTGGCCGGCTGCGGCTGGTGGGTGGTCTACCGCTTCGGCCGCCCGCTGATCAGCATACGTCAGGCCGTGAAGGCGGAAGATCCACGCATGCCGGTCGGCTCGACCTTGGGCCATGCGCTATTGCAGATCGTGACGGTGGCGCTGGGCTCGCCCCTGGGGCGCGAAGTCGCGCCGCGCGAGATCGGCTCCCTGTGGGCCGGCTGGCTGTCTCACTGGGCCGGTTTGTCGCCACAGCAAAGCCGTTTGATGGTGGCGTGCGGCGCGGGCGCCGGCTTGGCCGCCGTATATAACGTGCCGCTCGGCGGTGGGGTGTTTGTGCTGGAAGTGCTGTTGGGCAGCTTCAGCTTGCCGAATGCCGCCGCCGCTTTGGCCAGCTCGAGCATTGCCGCCGTGGTGGCCTGGGTCGGGCTGGGCGACGAATCCCAATATCATGTGCCGCATCTTGTCTTGAGTGGGGGCCTGATTGCATGGTCTGTCCTGTGCGGCCCCATCTTCGGTGTGGCGGCCTATGCCTTTACCCGGCTGACGACGCGCGCACGCGCTGGGGCCCCGCGTGATTGGCGCTTGCCGCTGTTGTCCTTGCTGAATTTCCTGGTGCTCGGGGGATTTGCGATGGTGTTCCCGCAACTCCTGGGCAACGGCAAAGGGCCCGCGCAACTGGCGTTCGACAGCAGCGTGACGATGGGGCTGGCGGCGGCACTGCTGGTGTTGAAGGTGGCGTTGCAAGCCAGCAGTTTGCGCGCCGGCGCCGAAGGCGGCCTGCTGACACCGGGTTTGTCCGACGGCGCGTTGCTGGCGGTGCTACTGGGCGGCATCTGGAGTGCGATATGGCCGGGCACGCCGGTGGGCGCCTTTGCCCTGATCGGCGCGGCCGCGTTCCTGGCAGCTTCAATGAAAATGCCGCTGACAGCGATTGTGCTGATGGCCGAGTTCACCCATATCGAGCATGACTTTATGATCCCGATGCTGCTGGCCGTGGCGGGTTCAGTCTGCGCCAGCCGTTGGTGCGAACAGGTAGCGAGTGCGCCGCGTGCCCAGACGGCGCCTACCGGTACCGCTGGTGTGCCTCAAGCCTGAACGATCCTGAGGGGGGTAGCACGGCTGTGCCAATCTGTGCGGTCCTTCAAGCCTCAAGCCCCCTAATTCCTAGGTTCCTGGCGTTCAGTTGGAGGCCCCCACGCATCCGCGCATGGCCCGCGAGTGATGCGGTAAACTGGCAACTTCCGGTCCGCCGCTCAATCTCGACTCCATCCTCGCCATGTCCGTCCGCGTTCAATTCAGACTGCGCTTTATGCTCGACGACGCCATCGGCCTGGGTCCGGGCAAAGTGTCCCTGCTCGAATCCATTGCGCGTACCGGTTCGATTTCCGCCGCCGCGCGCGAATTCGATATGTCGTACCGGCGCGCCTGGCTGTTGATCGAACAAATGCATGCCAGTTTCGACCAGGCCTTGGTGACCACGGCCACGGGTGGCAAAGGCGGCGGTGGCGCCAAGCTCACCGAGTTCGGCGTGGATATCGTCCGTCTGTATCGCGAGGCGGAGCAGGCGGCCGAAGCCGCCGCCAAGAAACCGATTGCTGCCATCGCGCGACATCTCAAGCGGCCGCTGGCAGGGTAAGCCCGTTGGGCCGCGGCTTGGCTGTCCCGACGGGTATCCGCTCCTTTGATAAACCTTGAAGCATCAAGGCACAGGCTGTGACAGAAGCGCGCGGTCTGATCACCATCGTTATATTTTGTGGTATATAACGATGGTGATCAAAATATAGTGTGTCGCTGCCAGCGTAGCGGCCTACGCCGTCCTGCCATATGGATAGTCAAACCAATCCCGCGGTTGGCCTCGCAGTGAGTCGGCCTGCCCGGCACACCGGCCGTAAGCTGAGGCGGCTGCCGGATTTCGCGGAAATTTACGCGCGTCTGACGCAGCGTATCGCCACCGCGCCGCAGTTGCGCACGGACTCTGGCCATCGCTCAGGTGGCCATGGCATTTCAACATCTGCAAGACACCCTGTTACGCGTGATCGGCTTGCATCGATACCGCTTTAGCGATGTGCCGGACGCGCTGCCGGCCGATGCCTCGCTGGATCTGCTGTTGGCGCGCCTGGGACAGCTCGCTGGCAGCGTAGACGAACCTTGGTGCAAGGATTTGCAGGTACTGGTGGAACACGCGTTGGCCGCGCGCGCCCTGACCGATCATCTGCTGGCGTTTCGGCAAGCCAGCGCGGCGACGCTGACGCAACTGGGTTTGACTCAGGTGCCGCAGAGCGCCGCCGAGATCGACGCGTTCGCCATGGAAGTCGAAAAACTGGACGCAGCGTTCTTTGCGCTGGGCGCCGAATACGTGCTGGATTGCCACCATCGCGGTCTGGGCCTGGATGGTCAAGCGCTGGCACCGCGTGGCGCAGGTAAGGCTGGGCGCCGCAAGCGGGCTTTGGCGGTGGATATGGTTTGAGTGAGGGTGGGTAGTGCGGTGACGCGTGCCGGTGCTGCTTGCCTGTGTGGACGTCGTGCTGCCGCCACTTTATCGCGTCGGGCGATACGCATAATGACACTCGTCGCTGACACTGCCTTTGAAGGTATCGGCCGCAGGCACGGTGCGCACCAGAACGAAACCGAGTGATTCGACCAGCGCGATCGAAGCCAGGTTGCGCGTATCGATCTGCGCTTCGATCCGATAGTCGGGATAGGCGGCGCGCAGCGCCGCTAGCAGGGCAGCCAGGGTTTCGCCCGCCACGCCCTGGCGGCGATAAGGTGCGCCCACAAAATAGGCCACGTAGATCAGGTGCTTGGTGTGGGCCACGGTCGCCTGCAGATAGCCCAGCAGCGCGTCATCCTCGGTGCGGCCGATGACCCAGTTGAACCAGCTCTCGCTACCGTCGGGGCTGGCGCCGCGCTCGAGGATGGCGTAGCGCGCGGCCAGATCGGCCACACTGGCGGGCGGCAGATCGGGAATATAGTCGTAGCCGCTGGGCCCGCTCAGGCACTGAGACATGCGCTCGGCATGACTCACGCGCAAGGCGGCAAGGTGGTAGCGGCCGGTCGCAAACGTGCTCAGGGCGGCTGCGCTCATGCCTGACCCACGGTGTCGAAGGGCAGCACCCGTGCCCCGCATTCTTCAGCGAACTCCGGATCATGGGTGGAGAACACGACGACGGCATGGCGACCCATGTCGATCAACTTTTGCACCAGCACACGGCGTGTCAGCGCGTCGAGGCCATTGCTGGGTTCGTCGGCCAACACAACGCGCGGGGTACCGATAGCCAGCGTCGCCAGCAGCATTTTCTTTTGCGTGCCGAACGACATCTGCTCGAAGCGTTTGTCCAGATGCGGGCTCAGGCGAAACTGTTCGGCCAGGGCCAAGGCGGGAGTCAGACTGGCGTGTTTGGTGGATGCCACCAGTTCCAGCAATGCGCGCCCGCTCAAAAATGGATAGGCTTCTGCCGTATCGGGGATATAGACCAGTGCGGCTTTGGCTTCCAAAGGGGCGCTGTCGAGCGCATGGCCATCGATTTCGATGCGGCCCGCGTCCGCTGGCACGACCCCGGCCAATATGGCCAGCAGGGTCGATTTGCCGCAGCCGTTGGGCCCCATCAGCGCATAACAGCCGGCATCGAAGTGCTGTGTGACGCCTTCGAACAGGGCGCGGCTGCCGTAATGTTTGGTCAGAGCGGTAAAACGCAACATGGCTGAGTTCAGATCAAGAAGCGCCAGACGGCGCAGGTCCAGCAGGCAGCCAACAGACTGCCCAACACGACTGCCTGGCTGTGGCGATGGGCCAAGCGCAACAGCAGCAATAAAGGGATGCAGCTTAGCAGGTCGGCGCAGGCGCTGACAGCATCGAGTGCATGGTGGCACAGCAAGAGCAGCGGCAGCGCAGCGTAAAAGGGCAGCGCGTATGTCATCACCAGCACCGTATCCCAAGCTGCCTGCCGATGGGGTTTAAGCGGTAAGGCCCGGGTGTAGCTGGCAGCGCGTCGGTGCGCCTCGCCCAGATCGCGATAGCCGCCCGCGGCGATCACCCCCACGGCTGCCTGGCATAGCAGCATCAGGCCGCGTGCGCGAAGATCGAACTGCCATATCGTCATCAAGAGATCCGCGCCTACCAGGCCGGCTCCCAAGGTCAACGCACGCAGCAGCCAGCGGTAGCGATAGGGATGACGCACGGCCGCGAGCGAAACGCGCAAGGCGGGTGGCAGACCGCGGCTGAGCCACACCGGTGTTGCGGCGCGCTCGGCACCGGCGGTGCTGGGTGCCACCGCGCTGTCGGGTGTCTTGAACAGCAGCGTCAGCGCCAGCACGGTCGCAGCGCTCGAACAGATCAGCGCGAAGCTGGGTCCGCCTTGCATCCCGGCAACCAGAGATAGATTGGCCAATAGATGGAGCGGCAGATCACGCCGGCTGCGTGCCAGTATCTGCACCTGGGCCGCCAGTGTGAGCAGCAGCAGATCGATCAAATAGAAATAATGTCGCGCCGCATGCGGCAGCACGGCGAAACTGATGGCGGCGGCCAGCACCGGCAGCAGAATGGGCGTGTTCACCAATAGCAGCACGGCCAGGTCGGTCAGGCGCCGTTGCCAGCGCGGTATCGGCAGGGCGCGCAGATAGGCGGCAAACGGCCCGCCCGCGATGGCCGGTCGCTGGATCAGCACCCACAGCACGGCCAAGCCTTCCAACAGGAGGAGACACGCGTAGCGCCACAGCCAGTCATGCCCGGGCGTGAGCGGCGCCAGCACCGGCGCGCCCAACAGACGCGTCTGCGCCAACACCGGCATCATGGCCGGCGACAGCAACAGCATGCCCAGCAGCAGCGCTTGCCAGCGGCGCCGCAAGACTCGGGTGGTTTCCAACGCGTACCAACGCAGGCGGTAAGACAACACGGAGCGGGTGACTCACGAATTGAGGCGAAGCGCCGATGGTGCCATGCGCGTGCGATCCGTGCAAATTGGCGCGTTCTGATGTTGAGACGGGAGCAATTCGCCGACGCTCCGTAACAGGGCAATATGTCGGCTGCTGCGCGTTCGCTGGGCCTCGATCGCGCCAATCTGGGACGCTTGATGGCAAGGCTGGGTCTTGTGGGAGGCCCCGGTTGCGCCAAACCCGGCGCATCCAACGCATAGCGCTATCTTCATGGCCGGGGTCATGGCCAAAGCCAAAGCCAAAGCCAAAGCCACTATGCATTAGCCAACGCAAGACATAACATGCAATATATGACATATCCGAAATCATTAGGATGCTGCCGCGTCTTCATTGCCGAGCATTTGACATGAGCCAATCCGCGTCGTCTCATCCCATACTCAGTGGCGTCGACGTCCGTAGCCTGCCGTTGGATATCCTGATTCCTATTTTTGACCGCCTGGATCAGGGCGTGCTGATTGCCGGACCTGACCGACGTATCATCTATGTCAATGACGCGGCATGTGGCATCACGGGTTTTAGCGCGGACAAATTTCTGGGGCGGAATTGTGATTTCCTGCAAGGGCCCGGCAGCGACCAGAGCACGGTTGCGAAAATCCGTGCCAGCCTCGCGCAAGGCCTTCACTTCAGTGGCACCATACTGAACTATCGCAAAGACGGTGCCGTCTTCTGGAACCGCCTGCTGATTATCCCTGTGCCCAACCCCGAGGGCCAGACGCAGTACTTCATCGCGTTGCTGCGCGATATTTCGGTCAGCAACGCCGCCGATGCAGAGCCATCGACACACAACAATTATGATCACTTTGTGCTGGACCATATGCTGGCGGGGCTGGTTATACATGCGCCCGATACCTCCATCCTGTATGCCAATGCCACTGCAGAACGCTTTCTCGGGCTGAACGCGGGCGAGAGCGTCGGTGCGATTACGACCGATCCACGTTGGGTGTTTCTGCGCGCGGATGGCACGCCGATGCCGCTGGAGGAATTCCCCGTGAATCAGGCTCTCTTGACTCGCAGCGATATCAAGAATCTGCTGTTCGGTATTTATCGCGGCAATACAGGCGGTCTCGGCTGGCTCATGTGCAATGCCTATCCCGAGTTGGATGGCGCGGGGCAACCGATACGCGTGATCGTCAGTTTTACCGATGTCACCGAGCTGAAGCAGGCAGAGCAGTCGTTGAAAGTCTCCGAGGAACGCCTGCAATTGGTGTTGCGCGGATCGCACGATGCCAGCTGGGATTGGGATCTGGTCGAGGACAAACCGTATTATTCGCCGCGCTGGTGGCAGATGCTGGGTTATGAAGACGGCGCGCTGCCGTCGCATAGCGATTTGTGGCGTAGCCTGCTTCATCCGGACGATGCCGCCATCACACAGGATAGACTCGCGGCCGTGATGAACAGCACGGAGGAGGCCTACGAGATTGAATTTCGCTTGCGTCACCGCAGTGGCCACTTCGTGCCGGTGCTATCGCGCGGTTTTATTTTGCGTGATCCGGACGGCAAGCCGCTACGCGTATCGGGCACCAACACCGATTTGACCGAACGCAAGCAGGCGGAGGCACGGATACATCATCTGGCCTTCTATGACCCGCTTACCAACCTGGCCAATCGTCGTCTGCTGACCGAGCAGTTGCATCGCGCGCTGTTGGCATCGGAGCGCACCCGCCAACTGGGCGCAGTATTGTTTATCGACCTTGATAACTTCAAATCGTTGAACGATACCTTGGGGCACGATATGGGCGATAGACTCTTGCAGGAAGTCGCCTGGCGCATAAAAAACACAGTACGAAAATCCGACCTGATCGCGCGCCTGGGAGGGGACGAATTTCTGGTCGTGGTCGAGAATCTGGGTACCTCGCAACGCGTCGCAGGCCTTGAGGCCGAGCATGTCGGCACGCATATCCTGAAGGCGCTGCGCGAGCGTTATGTGCTGGATGACCATCGCTTGTCGAGCACGCCCAGCATTGGCATTGCATTATTCGGGCATTCGGCATTGTCGGTGGAAGCGCTGCTTAAACAGGCCGACTTAGCCATGTATGAGGCCAAGGAAGAGGGCCGTAACCGCATGCGTTTCTTTGATGCCAGTCTGCAGGTGGCAGTGGACCGGCGCGTGGCATTGGAGAAGGATTTGCGCGATGGTATCGAACGCGGCGAGATGACCTTGTTTGCCCAGCCGCAGGTGCGCGATGATGGCACCATCGTCGGTGCCGAATTGCTGCTGCGCTGGCGTCATCCGCAACGCGGCATGGTGTTGCCGAATGATTTCATTCCGCTGGCCGAGGCCACCGGCCTGATCCTGCCGCTGGGCCGGTGGGTACTTGGACGTTGTTGTCAGCAACTGGCGCTATGGGCCCATGATGACGTGTTGAAACATGTGTCGCTGGCGGTCAACATCAGTATTGAACAATTCCGCGAAGCGGATTTCGACCAACAGGTGCTGGCCACCATCGCGCGTTTTGGTGCAGACCCGCGGCGTCTTAAGCTTGAACTGACCGAGAGTGTGCTGGCCGAACATGTCGAAGATGTGATCGCAAAAATGAAACGTCTGAAGCATCATGGCATCGCTATTTCGCTGGATGATTTCGGCACAGGTTATTCCTCGCTATCCTACCTCAAGCGTATGCCGCTCGATCAACTCAAGATCGACCAGTCTTTTGTCTGTGATGTGCTGACCAGCGAGAACGATGCGGCCATCGCACGCATCATCATCTCGCTGGCGGAGAAATTAGGATTGGAAGTGATTGCGGAAGGGGTGGAAACGCCGGAGCAGCACAAGTTCCTGCGCGACAACGGATGCATGCTGTTTCAAGGCTATCTGTTGGGAAGGCCGATGGAAATTGAATCGTTTGAGGTGCTGTGCCGGGCAGGCGAGTGCCGAACACGCCCCTGAGCCTGACGCAACAGCCAGCCCGGATTGCAGGAACCCCCGCCCATCATATGCAACCAGAGTGATCCATGCTTTCCCGTACCAGGTTTGCAACGAACTCGGACGGGGTCACTTGCATTTCGTCATGCGACCTGCGCGGCATTTGAAGTACGTGCATACAAACTACGCGTATACTTGGGTATAGCGTTGAGCTACCAGAGTCGAAAGCCTGTCAGGACGAGCGTATCCCAGTTCTCTTGGCGGCAAGGCCGGGTGCACGCGCGGGCATGGAAACGCAATAACGGAGGGCTCAGTGATCCAGGTTCACGCAACTAACCATGATGGTGAGGGTGCCGGCGGGTGTGTCGGTTGCCGACAGGATAAATCGGTACCTGACATCGGTTTTGCCTTTCAGCCCATCGTCGATTTTGAAAAAAAGAATATCTTTGCTTTCGAAGCGCTGGTTCGTGGCGCTGCTGGCGAATCGGCACGCCATGTGCTCGATCAGATCGACGATGCAAACCAATACGCCTTTGATCAGCTATGTCGGCGCGTTGCGATTCAATCGGCGGCCGAGATCGGGATTGATACGTTTTTGTCGATCAATTTTCTTCCCAATGCAGTCTATCGGCCAGAAGTGTGTATCCGCACGACTTTGGAAGCGGCGGAGCAATATCATTTCCCGCTGAATCGGATCATCTTCGAGACGGTCGAGTCGGAGCGCCTGGACGATAACGCCAGAATGGTCGATATTTTCCGCAGCTACAAGGATTTCGGCTTTCTGACCGCCATCGATGATTTTGGCGCCGGATATTCCGGCCTGACATTACTCACCGAGTTTCAGCCGGATATCATCAAGATCGATATGGCCTTGATACAAGGGATCGATACCAACAAGGTCAAACAGAGTGTGGTCAAGGGTATCTTGCTGATATGCCGCGATCTGGGTATTCGCTGCATCGCGGAAGGTGTGGAAACGTTGGCTGAGCGAGATTTTCTGCGCGATCAAGGCGTCGCGCTGATGCAAGGCTTTTTGTTTGCCCGACCGGCTTTTCGGTCGATGACGCAGGTCGAATCAGTCAGCTTCGACTGAGTTTCATCGGTTTTTCCTGGGCTTCTCATCGGCTTCTCATCGGTTCAACCGAGCGCAGGTGTTCGCCTTGGCCTTTGCTTGGGATGGATGGTTCGTGCATCGCCGCCCTCGGCGTTTTTGCAGATCATCAGGACGCGTATCGCGAGCGTCCAACTACAGTTGGTTCACACTCATGACGGAGTCCACCATGCATAGCGTCGCAGCCATTGCCGCCATCCTCGCCGCCTTGACCATAGGGGCGATGAGTCCGGGTCCCAGCTTCGTGCTGGTGGCGCGCACTTCGATCGGCTTGTCCCGTCGTGATGGATTGGCGGCGGCACTGGGCATGGGTATCGGCGGGGTCTGCTTCAGCGGGATTGCGCTGGTGGGGCTATACACGCTGCTCGAAGCGGTGACCTGGCTCTACACGGGGCTGAAGATTGCCGGTGGCCTGTATTTGATTTATCTGGCCAGCAAGATCTGGCGCGGTGCGTCGACACCGTTCTCGATGACGGCGACGGATGCCGGCGGTGCACGCAATCCGCTCAAGTCTTTCTGGATTGCGCTTAGCACGCAACTGAGCAACCCCAAGACAGCGATTGCCTACGGCAGTATCTTTGCCGCGCTGCTGCCGCAACATCCGCCACTGTGGTGTTATTTTGGGCTGCCGCCGCTGGTGTTCGCGATCGAAGCCGGCTGGTACACCGTGGTTGCGCTGTGCTTTTCCAGTACGCGACCGCGACAACTGTATTTGCGCGCCAAAGCATGGATAGACCGCATCGCAGCCGGCGCAATCGGTGCACTGGGTTTGCGGCTGATCCTGACTGCCCATCGTAGTGGCGTCTGACGCAGCAAGCGACGTGCCGCGTTGAGGGGAGGCATGAGATTGATGCCTTATTGTGAATTTATTTCACAATAAGGTGAAAATTCATCGCTAACTTGATGTGTCTCAAGACCTCGATAATAGGGGCTACAAGCCGCCGAATTCACGGCCAGCCGGGAGTCTTTTTTGAAAATTCGGGATATTGCAGCAGTACTGCTGGTGGTGTCGATCTGGGGCTTCAATTTTGTCGTGGTCAAGGTCGGGCTGCGCGAAGTGCCGCCCTTGCTGCTGGGCGCTTTACGCTTCTTGCTGGTGGCTTTTCCCGCCGTGTTCTTCCTGCGCCGTCCGCCGCGCTTCGGTCTGGTGATGCTGTACGGCTTGGTGATGTTCGGCATGCAGTTTGCGTTTCTGTTTGTCGGCATGCACTTGGGCGTGTCGGCGGGGCTGGCCTCGTTGGCGCTGCAGATCCAGGCTTTTTTCACTATCCTGCTGGCCAGTCTGTGGCTTAAGGAACGGCCCACGCCGCTGCAATTGATCGGTTGCCTGGTTGCGGCGGCGGGCTTGGTGGTGGTGGGCGTACACGTCGGCGGTGATGTGACGTTGGCGGGGTTGGCGTGTTTGATGGTGGCCGCGGCCGCGTGGGCGGTGGCCAATCTGATGTCCAAGGCCATCGGCAAGGTCGAAATGTTGGCTTTGGTGGCGTGGGGTGGCCTGGCTGCGCCCGTGCCATTGTTGGCGGCGTCCCTGGTGTTTGAGGGTCCGGCCACCGTGCTGCACGCAGTGACGCATATGTCACCGGTGGCATGGGGTGCCATCGCCTATTCGGTTTATCCCTCGACCTTGGTCAGCTATACGATCTGGAGTGCCTTGCTGAACCGCTACCCGGTTTCGACCGTAGCACCCTTCACGCTGCTGGTGCCTATCGTCGGAATCGCCAGCTCGGCCCTGGTACTGCACGAACAAATTTCAAGCTGGAAGGTGCTGGCTGCGGTCCTGGTGCTGGCGGGCCTGATGCTGAATGTGTTCGGGCCACGCCTGGCGGCGCGACGTTTGCGTGTGGCGGCCACCAGCAACGCCTGATGGTCTCGCCGGCGGCTTAATGCGCCGTCAGCGTCAACACGATGTCGGTGTACCAGGCGCAATTCAATCCCAACGCTTCGTCCAGACTCATATCGCGCGGCTCCATATCGAGCCGCATCGAATGCACGCCCAGCAGCAACCAGGGCAAGCTATCCAGGCGGGCAGCCGCGTGGCCATGGGCGCGCATCACCACGGGGGCACCACTGCTGCCGCGGTGAGTGCGGGCATCGGTCAGAAAATAACCATTACCCTGGAAGCGCAGGCCGAACGACGAGGCGATGCCGGCTTGGCGCACCACCGGCAGATGGTGCAGCGAATCGTGAAAACCCAAGGGGGCGCCGATGATCAGCACTGAACTGCCGATTTCTATGATGTCGCCAGACTGGGGTAGATTGCGTTCGGTGAAGGCATGCAGGCACAGTGTTTCGGGCAGGGCGCTGCGATGCAGGGGTAGCACGGCCACGTCGATCGCTCCGCCCGCATCATACCCTTCGCGCCAGAGACTCTGACCGTTCACGTAGAGCGGGATCGAATACCAGAGCGACGCGCCTAGGTTGGCGCTATCGATATGCAGTTCGATTTCCACCCGATCGGGGTGGTGTCCGCTGAGTTCGTCGATCAGGACGTGCCGGCTGGTCACCAGAAACAGTTGCTGCTCTCGGCGAAAGAAAAAGCCGCTGGCACCGGTCAGGTTGGTACTGCCGGAGAACGTGTTGATACGTGTTACAGCCAGCAGAATGGACTCCACAAACACCTCGGTTGAATACGCAATATGATGGGTCTGCCTTGGCCTTGCCGGGCAGCGCTTGGCAGTTGATGCGACCTAGCGCTGCGCATGGTGCACCAGACGGTGCGCCAAACGGATCGGACAGTTATCGCAAACAGGCGCACACTGTAACAGTGTTCGCATTGTGCCGAACTCATTTCAGATACCCGAGGAGCTTCATCATGGCAAAAGGTCAAGTGCGCAGTAATCGCGAAGCGAAGAAACCGAAGCAGAACAAAGCACCGAAGGCGGTGACCACCACGCCTACCGGCAATCTGCCGATCAGAACCCTGGCCGCGTCGGCACCGACGTCGAAAAAGCCTTGAGTTATCGTGGTTCGCGCCGTGCGTCGCCTAATATTGGACGCGGGCTCGAATCCGCCGCACAACAGCCGAGGTGAGATTAAGGCCGGATGACAAACTCGCGCAGCCACGACCCTCAGGGGTTATGGGCTGCGCGTAGTCGTCGATAGTGAGCGCTTTAGCGCGGGAGTTGGAGGGAATTCGAATTCGGGTTGTAGCGCCATTTGGTGGCGTTCGAATCGATGTGCGCGTAGTCGGTTTCGCGTTGCTCGGCACGCGCGATATCCGCGTGAGCCAATTCGGCGTTGCGCTTGTCTTCGCGACGCTTGACGACGTAGTCGTTTTTCATTTGAAATCCTAAATCATAAGTGGCAGAGAGTGTGCGTCGAAATGGCATCCGGACGCTACACAGCCTAATTGAGGTCTCAAGCGATGCGCGAGCAGAGTGCGGGGATATGTGCCGATATCCCTGTCGAAAAGGCGTGTGGGGACGCTCGATCCTCTTCACCTTGCGCCCATTCGTTACATAATGCAAGTTAACCTTTTGTAGAATTTGGTAGGGAATGCGGGGTGGATGGGTCGTGCTTGAGGCCTGATGTCGCACCGCGTGTGTGTCGTACTGCTGAGCTGTCGAACTTGCTAGCATGGAGTTTATTCAACATATT
>Ga0116226_10001774_pt1 | contig 18705 bp, 15 predicted proteins | sample S1TSphfallax_FD_89692 | JGI IMG/M metagenome (GOLD analysis project Ga0116226, IMG submission 89692) | Host-associated microbial communities from peat moss isolated from Minnesota, USA - S1T2_Fa - Sphagnum fallax MG | ecosystem: Host-associated > Plants > Peat moss > Unclassified | place: USA... | reverse complement strand
TCGACGCTCACCTCGCTGCTGACGGTCGCGGCCTGGGTGTCGAATGCGCTCACCGTGATCCTGGTGCTGGTGGCAGCTGTCACGCTGGCCGTCGGCGGCGTGGGCATCATGAACATCATGCTCGCCACTGTCCGCTCCCGCATCCGCGAAATCGGCATCCGTAAAGCCATGGGCGCGACGGCGCGCGAGATCAAGCTGCAATTCCTCATCGAGGCGGTTTTCATCTCGCTCTTCGGCGGGATTATCGGGACGTTTCTCGGGCTCGCCGTGCCGTTCTCGGTGCGGTTGTTCACTTCCTTCCAGATCCCGATCAGTCCCTGGTCGGCGGTGGTGGCGCTTTGCACTTCGACCGCCGTGGGTGTGGTCTTCGGTACGCTGCCGGCCAACCGCGCCGCGCAGCTCGATCCCGTCGAGTCGCTCAAGTACGAGTAGGGTGCTTACTGGGATAGTGGGAAGAGCTGCACTCCCGGGACTTCGAAATCCTTGCGGTTATTGGTCATCAGCATCATGCCGTGTACGAGTGCGGTCGCAGCGATCAGCATGTCCGTCAGATGGAACGTTCTTCCCCTGACTCTCCAAATGTTCAGCAATTCACCCGCATGCCGGCCGATCGCCGCAGTCACCGGATAGCATTCAAGCTTCGAAAGTAGTTCGTCAGTCCGTTCTTCCTCTGCCGGGCGAACTCCCGCGTAGATTTCGCCGAGAGTCACAGCGCTTATCGCAAGCTGGTGCCTGCTTTCTACTGCCGCCCTAAATGCCGCAAAGTTTCTGCCACGGATGGCATCGATCAGAATGTCGCTGTCCAGCAGCAGGATCACTGGCCGGCATCCTCTTCAGCCTTTGATCCAGTCGGTGCATCCGGCTCGCCATGCAGCCGTGCCAGCTTTTCAGGTCCGCCCCAAAGGCTTCGCCGCCAGGCATCTACGCCGTTGGCCAATTCGGGGTGGTCCTCGTCCTTCCAGATCGGCTCGCCTTTGTCCAGGTAGTTGAGCAACCAACGCCTGCGTAGCTCGGCACGAGCTGTTTCCTCGAGGAAGGCGCTCCGCCCGCGCGGTCCGACTGCCGCGTCGATCTCTCTAACCAAATCCTCAGGCAAAACAACGTGGGTTCTTTGCGTCGCCATAATGGGATCTCCCACTTCCAGTGTGACATCGAAAGCCCACTCCCGCAATGTGACCAATCCTCACCGGATGGGCCCCCGTAACCCCCTGCTGGTAAACTCACCAGAGTGAGTCCTGCGCGCCGCGAGCGGCGGCCGGCACTCTCCTGCATCTACCCGATCCACTGAGCACCACAAAGAATAGGAACCCTGCGCCTGTGAGCACCTCCATCCGCAACATCGCCATCATCGCGCACGTCGATCATGGCAAGACCACGCTGGTTGACGCGATGCTTCGCCAGTCGGGCACCTTCCGCTCGAACGAAGCGCTGACCGACCGGGTTATGGACTCGAATGACCTCGAGCGCGAGCGCGGCATCACCATCCTCGCCAAGTCCACAGCCATCTACTATCACGACCACAAGATCAACATCGTCGACACCCCCGGCCACGCCGACTTTGGCGGCGAGGTCGAGCGCGCCCTCAAGATGGTCGACGCCGTCGTGCTGCTCGTCGATGCCTCCGAAGGTCCGCTGCCCCAGACCCGCTACGTGCTTTCGAAGGCGCTTGAAGCGAAGCTCCCGCCGATCCTGGTCATCAACAAGATCGACCGCCCCGACGCGCGGCCGCAGGAGGTTCTGAACGAGGTCTACGACCTGTTCATCGACCTTGACGCGGCTGAAGACCAGCTCGATTTTCCTGTCCTTTACACCAACGGCAAGCTGGGCCTCGCCTCGACCGAGGCCGGCAAGATCGGCGAAAACCTGCAGCCGCTCTTTGAGACGATCATCCAGACCGCGCCGCCTGCGCCCGGCGACGCCGACGGCAACCTCCAGATCCTGGTCACCAACCTCGACTACTCCGACTACCTCGGCCGGCTGGCGATTGCGCGCGTCTTCAACGGCACGCTCAAGACCGGCGACGAGGTCAATGTTTCGAAGCGCGACCTCTCGCTCGAGAAGGTCAAGATCACCAAGCTCTTCACCTACTCCGGCCTCAAGCGCGTCGACACCGAGCAGACCACGGTCGGCGACATCATCGCCATCGCCGGCATCCCGGGCATCACCATCGGCGAGTCTCTCACCTCGCTTGAAAACCCCGCGCCTCTGCCGCTCATCGTCATCGATGAGCCGACAATCGCCATGCAGATGTCGGTCAATAACTCGCCCTTCGCCGGACGTGAGGGCCAGTACGTCACCTCGCGCAACATCCGCGAGCGGCTCGACAAGGAGTTGCTCACCAATGTCTCGATCCGCGTCGAAGACACCGGTTCGCCGGACAGCTTTAAGGTTCTGGGCCGGGGTGAGCTGCAGCTCTCGATCCTGATCGAGATGATGCGCCGCGAGGGCTTTGAGCTCCTCGTCGGCCGTCCCGAGATCGTCACCAAGCGCGTCGATGGCAAGCTCATGGAGCCGGTCGAGCGGCTCACCATCGATATCCCCGACAACTTCGTCGGCACGGTGATCGAGCGGCTCGGGCCACGCAAAGGCGAGATGGTTAAGATGAACCAGCATGGTTATGGGCGCACGCGCATGGAGTTCAAAGTGCCCTCGCGCGGGCTCATCGGGCTGCGCTCGGAGATGCTGACCGAGACGCGCGGCACGATCATCATGAACTCGATCTTCGAGGGCTATATGCCCTACCAGGGCGAGATTCCGCAGCGTCCGACGGGCGCGTTGATCTCGGACCGCAACGGCGCTACGACCACCTACGCGCTCGACGGCCTGCAGGATCGCGGAACCCTATTCGTGTCCTCCGGTGTCGAAGTTTATGAGGGCATGATCGTCGGCGAAAACTCGCGCGATAACGACCTCGACGTGAACGCGGTCCGCGAGAAGAAGCTGACCAACATGCGCGCCTCTTCGGCCGACGAGGCGCTGCGCCTCGTTCCGCACCGCGCCATGAACCTCGAGCAGGCGATCGAGTTTATCGCTGAAGACGAGCTCGTCGAGGTCACCCCGAAGTCCCTCCGCCTGCGCAAGAAGATCCTGCAGGCCAACCGGCGTCCGCGCCGCAACAACGCGCCTGCTGAGTAGCGGCGCTTTCACGTTTTAGAGCCCGAGGAACAGTGCGCGGGGCCCGCAGCAAATGCCGGCCCCGCAGCCAGGATCATGCCGCATCAGCCCAATCTTTTTTCACCCGAACCGGGCTCGCTCAAACCGGGCTCGCTCAAACCTGGTCAGAGCGCTCGTGAACCAGGCTCGGTTGATCCCAGCCGTGTCGATCCGGCGCGGCTGGTGGGTTCGGATGCCCAGCGCGGAGTGGCCGGCAAGCAGCCTTCGGCGTGGCTTGAGCGTCTTGAGTTGATGGTGCGCGTGATTGTGCGGCTCTACCTGGGGCTGCTGATCATTGTCCTGCCGTGGATGCGCTTCTGGACCGAGAACGGCCTGTTCACCTACAGCCGGGGGACGGCGATCCTGGCCGCGAGCGGCTTCGTGCGCGGAGTGGTCTCAGGGCTGGGCCTGCTCAACGTCGCACTCGCCTGCCACGAGCTCTTCACAGACCCACGCAAGCAGTAAGGCATTGTTACCCTAAGTTCATGATCGCAGCCGCTTTCGCTATCTGCCTCTAAGATATCGGAGGGGTTGGAAAGGCCGAGTTTCGATGTTCATCTTGACAGGGGTTGGCGTACTTTCATTAATAGGTCTGATCTTGATCGGATCATCGCTGTTCACGGTCAACTCCGGCAGCGTTGCAGTGATTGAGCGCTTCGGCAAGTTTCATCGCACGGGAGCGGCCGGTCTCAATGCCAAGCTGCCTTTTGTCGAAACAAAGTTTGAGGTGTCTCTCAAGGTGCAGCAGGTAAGTCTGAAGATGGAGACCAAGACAAAGGACAATGTCTTCGTCTCCATACCGGTCGCAGTGCAGTACTCCATTATTCCGGCCAGGGTTTTTGAGGCCGTATACACGATGGCGAGTCCTACGAGCCAGATGGAGGCGATCGTGAACAACATCCTGCTGGGACACATTCCCAGCATGGACTTTGAGCATGTGTACAGCTCGCAGCCGCAGATTGCCATGTGGGTCAAGGCGGAGCTGGACAAGGAGATGGGCCCGGTCGGCTTCATGATCAATCGAGTGCTGGTGACCGATATCGTGCCGAGTCCACAAGTGAAACAGGCCATGGATGCAATCAATATTGCGAACAGCAACCAAGTTTCGGCGCGAGCGCAGGGCGAGGCACAGCGGATCAAGGTGGTCGCGGCTGCGCAGGCGCAGGCTGAGGCGAAGCAGTTGCAGGGCCAGGGGATTGCCAATGAGCGGATCGCGATCGCGAAGGGCTTCAGGGAGGCGATCGAGTTGATCAAAGACTCGGCCGATGTGCCGGGGCAGGAGGCCTATGCGATGCTGCTGTTCACCAACTGGACCGATATGCTGGCGTCGGTTGGGACCTCGCAGAACACAACTGTAGTTTTCGTGCCGTCAGGGCCGGCCGGCCTGGCCGATTTCCAGCAGCAGATTATGAATGTGAGTGCGTTGGCGAAGAAGCTCGATGCGCAGGGACCTACGCCGGCCGCTTCCCCGCAATCACAGATCGTCTAGATGCCCTGTCGCAGCTGGGTTCGCCACGAGCTCTGCACAGACCCGCGCAAGCAGTAACCCTTCTCACCTTAGATTAGTTTCGCCGCCATCTTCTACCCCAGCACGCAAAGACCGGTTCCGGGGACCCCGGTATTGCCTGATCAAACCAATCACTCGGCGATTCGCTTTTTTCTTTATGGCCCGCGCCAACTACTCGCGTTTCATCGTCTCCATCCCCTGCGTGCTGACTGATAATCCGGGGTTCTCAGATAGACTGCTCTCTGAAGTGGGATTGGCAGCGCCAACTTAGGAGTTACTCCTGCGCGGCCTGTTCGGTGGTCTGGGCATCGGCTGATCTGCCGGGCACGCCGGATTTGCTCAACTGCTCGTTAAACCTGTGCAGCAGGCTTTGCGCCTCTTGGAACTCGGTCTGCGCTTCCTTCTCGCGATGAAGCCGGGCAAGCAACTGACCGCGCAGATAATGCAGGCTTGCGCTGTTCGGCTGCAGTGCGACGGCGTGGTTGAGCATGCTGAGCGAATCCGCGTAACGATGCTGGTCACGGTATATCTGCGCTAGCCCCGAGTAGGCTGTTGTGAGAGAGGGGTCGCGTGCGAGAGCAGATTGAAAAGCCTTTTCGGCCTGTGCCGCGTGGTTAAGTTCTAACTCGATGCGACCGAGTTCGTCGTAGCTGAATGGGACCTCAGGCTCGATGCGAATCTCTTCAAGCAGCGCCTCGCGCGCCTTGTCTAACTGCTGCTGCTCACTGTAAACCCGGGCCAGAAAAAAGTGCGCCATCGGCAGACCCGGATCAGCAGTAATTGCCGCAGTCAGTTCAGTTTCTGCCTCAGCATACTCCTGCTTGCCGAGCGCAGCCTTGCCGGCATAGAGATGAAACTCCGGCGAGCCCCGGCCAACCTCGGCCATCTGTCGAAAGGCCTGCATGGACACGGCCTCACTGTTGGCCCTGTGCGCTGCGCTTCCTAACACGTAGAGGTAAGTGAGACTGCGCTGTTGCTGCGGCCAGAGCGGCAGCAACGTTGTAAGTGCCTGCTGATATTTGTCCGCGAAAAAATAAGAGAGACCCAGCAAATACACTGCCTGCTGCGAGCCCCGCTGATGTGCCACCACATAGGCAAACTCCGGCGCAGCTGCGGCAAAGTCATTCATGCGGTAATAGACGAGGCCCATGTTCAGGCGCACGCCGGTGAGCGAGGGTTCAATCCGCGCGGCCATGCGCAACTCTGTGAGCGCTTCAGCCCAGTGCTTCCGGCGCATCGCAATCACGCCCAGGTTGCTGTGTGCCGCTGCCGACGATGGATCAAGCTTCGCGACTGCTTGAAAGTCTTGAGCGGCTTGCGAGAGATCGCCGGCTTGCAGCGACTGCATGCCTTGCGCGAAGAGAGTCGCTGGATCCTGACCTGCTGCGCCCGTTGTGTTCTGCGCAAAGGCTCCTGTTGCAACCGTAACGAGCAGGAGGGTCGAGAGAAGGATGGGCATTACGACGCGAGCATTCATGGCGCTCTCTTATGCTATCCCGCCAGGGAGCGGTTTACATCAGGGCGAGCGTCTGCTCGATCAGGTGCCTGGTATCCGCGAAAGGATCGACGTTCGAGTCTGACTCCATCGAGTAATATCCTCGATAGTCCGAGGCCTTTGCGATCGCGAACAGTTGCGGAAGGGAAACGGTCTCACGTTTGCCATTGATATCTTCTGCGTCCTTGACGTGAGCGATATTCCAGGCATGCGTAAACATGCGCTGCACAGCCTGCGCGTTGAATTGTTCATCGCCGCCCATCAGCGAGTTCGCGAAGTCAGGCAGAGCGCGCAGGTACGGTGTCCTGGCCAATTGCAAAGCCGACATAATGCGTGCATCCGAGGATAAAATCGGGTCATCATTTTCAAGATTGACGACTATGTTGTGCGCCGCAGCATAAGTGAGTGTGGGCCTGAGGGCTTCGACAGCCATCGCGACTGCGGGCGCGTCGGAGCACTTAGGCAGCCAGATACGAATGCTCGGCGAACCAAGCAATACCGCTGTGTCAATCCAGTGCCGGTAACTCGCATTGCCGGCCTCACGCTTGGCCGCATCTTCGCTGCAGAGTTCCACCGGTTCATCGACAGGAATATTGACCGTGCGCACGCCGGCCTCATCAAACGCTGCGCGGAGTTTGCGAATATCATCCGGGCTGGTCGAGGCGAAATGGGAGTTGAGTGGCTCGATACCGTGCACCTTAAACCCTGAGCGAATGTAAAGGGCGAAGGCGGCGAGATCCATGCCGGGCTTCGAGGCATCGCGGTCGTGATTTCCAGGCGCGATCATCGATGCGCGAAATGGATACGTCGCTACCGCGATCCTCTCGCGTGGATCCGTTGGAAATCTCGTATGCGGCTGCTGAGTGTCTGCGGCGAAGAGAAGTCCTGCCGAACACAGCGCTGAGCCGTGAATAAATGTGCGACGAGTGATCGGTGTCATCCGGCTGCCGGCGCCTCACTGGTATGTGTGCCTGCCTTGAACTGCTGCACGATATATTCCGAGGTGCGCAGCGCAAAAGCGAGAAGGGAAAGAGTTGTCGTCTTATCCGTGCAGTTGAGCAGAACGCTCGCATCGCAGACATACAGATTGGGCACATCATGGGTCTGTCCAAAACGGTTGGTGACGAATTGTTTTGGATCGTTACCCATGCGGCAGGTGCCTGTTTCGTGCAGGCTCCAGCCCGGCGACTCAGGGTCGCCATGGCCTTGATATTCACCGCCCATCTTATGAAATAGATCTTCGCAGACCTGCTTCGAATGCTCCCACATCATCAGCGTGTTCTCGTCCCAGGCAAAGTGAATGCGCACCTGCGGCGTGCCAAAGGTGTCCTTCTTCTCAGGATCGATATCGACATAGTTTTTATCTGAACGCTGCGTGGGGGCCTGCACCGTAAAGCTGACAGGAGTCGGATATATGCGCTTGATCGCCGCCTTATAACTTGCGCCAAAACCTTCTATCTCGTCGTAGTAGCTGGGGAACTCGTCACAGCCGCCGCCCGGATACATCGAATATCCGCGAATGAACTTCTCCTCGGACGGGTTGTCAAGATTTTGCCAGCGAGGCAACCACGCAACCGTCCCGTTGGAAACATTGTCAGGGAAACTCGGCTGGCCGAGCAACTGCGGAAGATAGCCATACGCTGAGGTTCCGTAGAGATGGTCGCACAAGTTACGGCCGACCTGCCCGCTGGAATTCGCAATGCCAGTGGGCCAGCGGCTCGATCGAGAATTGAGCATGATCTGGGCAGTACTGATGCAAGAGGCCGCAGCCACGACTGCCTTTGCGTATACTTCCACCTCTTGACGAGTCTTTCGATCGACATAAGCGACGCCCTTGGCGCGGCCGTCTGAATCAACCAGGATTTCGCGGGCGATCGCGTTGGTACGTAGCTCGAGGTTGCCGGTTGCCTGTGCGAGCGGCAAGAAGAAATATGGCGACGAAAAGAATGCGCCGACATCGCAACCCTCAGTGCAATTGCCACAGTAGTGACACGGGGGATGCCCCGCGAACGCCTGGGTAAGTTGCGCCATACGGTCGGGCAGGTACGGTACGCCGGACTTCTTCGCGCCTGCTTCAAGAATGTAGTCCATGCAACGAAATCGGATCGGTGGCAGATAACTCCCATCCGGATTGGAGGGCCGGTTCTGCACTGTGCTGGCGACTCCAATCATTTCCTCGACGCGCGTGTAATAAGGCGCGATCTCCTCATAGGTAACCGGCCAGTCGACGTCATAGCCATCTCTGGAGGCGGCCTTGAAATCGATCTCGCCCATGCGCGCGGCGGAGCGGCCCCAGAAATTTGTCTTGCCGCCAACGAGGTTTGAGCGCGGCCATGTCCAGCTGGTTCCTTCAGCGGTCGAGTAGGCGATCTCGTGCTCCCACGCATCGGGCGCGACATACTCGTTGTCCATGTATCCGACACTCTGCGCGCGCCGGGCCGGCGAATTCAGGCCGCGGAATTTCATGTCATAGGGCATGCGATGCATGCGAAAGTCTTTCGCCGGATCGACCTGCCGCCCGGCGTTGAGTGCGCACACCTTGAGGCCTGCTTCGCATAGGACCTTGATGGCCATACCACCACCTGCGCCGGTCCCGATCACGATCACGTCATACGTCGCCACGACTTGCTCCTGTATTACAAAGTACTTCTGTATTACAAACCGAGATGCTCCGGATTGCCGTCGTGCGTGCAGCCGGGAGAGGTTCCGTAAAAAGTAAGGCCGGGATAATCGAGCGACTCAAGTCCGATGCGTGTCGTATAAAAGCCGGTCACTGTGTATTTGCGGATAAGCCGAAAAAACTCTTGCCCGGGCTTTTCTTCTTCGCGGTAGTTGGCCTTGTAAGCGAGCCGCTCAAGGATTGCAGTTTGCACCGCCGGCGGGAGATTTCTAAATGCGTTCGCAGGAGCGCTGGCCTGGTCGAGCCACCTAAGCCCATCACGAAACGGCCCTTGCAGAGCAGGGTCGCTGAAGACCATGAAGTCGATGAACTCTGCGACGCCTGCTTCTTTCGCGCCCGGCTGTACCGTATGCGCGCTGCTGTGTGCCGCAGGCAGGATCAACTCGGCAAGCACTTCGACCGTACGATATTGATCCGTCGAGAAAAACTGCAGACGATATGCGAGGCGCACAGGATGTTGAGAGTGGCCGTGCTGCGCAGAACCTTCTCCAAATGCGTAATTCCAGCGGCAGAAGCCTGCAAATAAGCTCGCGGCCGACGCGAGCCCCAGGGCTTCAAGTAATTCTCTGCGACTTGGTCCTTGACCAGCCATGCGGGCTCTCTCCCTGCGTATGACGCAAACATTTGCTAAGTGTTACACCAACTGAGATTCGCCGTGCCATGCAATCATTGCGGGGCATGAGCCTGTCAGGCTGAGGATTGCAGCCGACGCACGCTCATGCGCGTGACAACCTCGGCTCAAAGAGCGGAAAGCCGGATTCAGACGACGTGATGTCGGAGGCATAGCGAAAATCGCCCGGAGTTATGCCTCGCCAGAGCGCCAGCCTGTAAGCGGCCACCTGCAGGGGGATAATTTCGAAGAGCGGAGCGAGCAACGAGGTGAATGCTGATTCAGCCAAGGGCCAGTCAGCCAGCGGCTGCGTGTGATCGAGTCCACCGCATGGACCAATCCAGCGAACGTGTGAGCCCATCTTTACAAGGTCTGCGGCGAGGGATCGATCGATCGCGCGCGTGAGCGCTGGTGTGCCGATAACGACCGCGCGGAATGTGTCTGAAACAACCTCCACGGGTCCATGCCGAAACTGCCCCGAGGAGATGCCGACAGCGGGCGCCTTCGCCGTCTCATGCAGCAGGAGCGCGCCCTCGTAGACCGAGGCAAGCGCAGGTCCGCGGCCCAGCAGATAGAGAGCGCCGGGCCCGTCAAATACGTCGCGCCAAGTGTCGCTCGCACGCAGGCAATTTTCAATGTAGCCGGATAACGCGGGCAGTAATTCGAGGCACGCATTCATCAATCGCGCGCTCTCCGCACCGATCACCTCTTCGGCCAGCAACAGCAATGCGAGCAAAGTGCCGGAGTAGGTTTGAACAGCGATAAGTTGATCTGGCTGAGCGCCAATACGCAGGCAAAAGTCGCTCGCATCTTCGAGCTGCGAGCCAGGCACATTCGTTACGCCAATCACCGTTGCACCCTGGGCGCGCATCTTTTCTGCAAGGCGAAGCACCTCAACCGAGCCGCCCGAGCGCGAGATAAGTACGCCCACATCACCCGGCTGCAATCCGGCGCTGCCATAGTGAAGCAGCTCGGCGCTCTCAACCGATTGCACGCGGCAGCCATGCTCCGCAAGCCGGCTAACTGCAGGCAGCGCGGCGAAGAGCGAAGCGCCCATGCCGCTGAAGAAAACTGTGCCCCGGCATGCGCGAATAGGCTTTGCACATGCCGCCAGCGCGGAGTGATTGCGGCCCTGGTGCAGCTCAAGCACACCGCGATGCGAAGCCGGCTGGCCAAGAATATTATCGAGCATCGGAACGCTCGTCATCGGCTTCTCCTGCTGAGCCACTCGTCGATTGGCAGTGTTGTTGTTGGTTGGTAAGGCAGAAGCACCTTGCGCCCGAGCCCGGCCGAAGCGTAAGCAGCATACACGGCCTCGAGCACTACGCGGCCATCTTCGCCGGTCGACTGCGGCGCCTCGAGACCGCGAATGGCCCGCGCAAAGTGGCGCATCTCCTGCGGAAAGCCGTAGTTCCATAACTCTTCGAAGACAGGATAACTCCACCCGGTGGTAGTCGGCGCCTTCTCTACAGCGTAGCCAAATCCATACTCGCTGTAAGTGGTCAAGGCATTGCCCATAAGCAGGTTCGCGATGGTAAGTCCGCCCTCTCCGTAGACTTCGAGGCGATCATCCATACCGCCCCGGCGCGCCCAGCTATTTTCGATAATACTGAAGGCGTTGCCTTCAAATTCAATGATAGTGACGGCTTCGTCGTCGGCCTGCGTCTTCGCTGCATGCACATAGGTGCCTAAGTGCGAATAAGCGCTGATTATTTTGGGCCGGCCGAGGAACCAATATGCAAAAGCAATGCCGTGGCAGCCAAGGTCAAGCAGGGCGCCGCCACCCGACCGCTTGACATCCCAGAACCAATCCGAGTGCGGGCCAAAATGCTTCTCGCTCTGCTTGATCAGGTGCACCTTGCCGAATGCCCCAGAGTCGGCCATCTCCTTCGCCTTGATGTACTTGGGCGTAAAGAACAGTTCCTCCGCATAAAGAAGCAAAACGCCATTGCTTCGGCATGCCTCGATCATCCGGTCTGCTTCGTCGAGCGTGACGCAGAGTGGCTTCTCGCAGATAACATGCTTGCCGGCGCGGGCCAGGGCGAGGGTCATCTCACAATGCAGAGCATTCGGCGATGTTATCGTGACAGCCTCGATCTCAGGATCGGCGGCTAAGTCGCGATAATCCCTGTAGACGCGCGGAATCTTATACTTATCGGCCAGCGCACGGGCGTTGCCGGCCGTTGGCGAGGCGACGGCGGCCACCTGCATCTCGCCTTCTATCATGGTGATTGCGGCAGCATGGCAGTTCGCTTGAAACTGCGAGCCGATGATGCCGATACGTACTGGCGCGTGGATCACTTTACTCTCCTTGCTGAAGCGGCCGGGTTCGTTAGCAGGCTAAGTCCAGAGGCGCTCCCGGGCCTGGTGCGCCGGCGAAACTTAGGCGCAGCGCCGCTTGATCCGCGCGCGATGAAACTCGTCGCAATCACTGCCTCGCCTCCACGCCGCGACTTCGAGGCAACCATCTTGTCGAGCAGGCGAAAGGCCTCCTGGCCCATGGTGTCGCGCGGAATGCGGACGGTGCTGAGCGACGGCTGGATGTAGCCAGCCATCGCGATGTCATCGCAGCCGATAATGGATAAGTCGCCCGGCACGCTTCTGCCTAGCCGCGTCGCCATGCCGAGCGTGCCGATGGCGGTCAGGTCATTGCCGCACAGAATGGCAGTCGGGCGGCGCTTCATGCTGAGCAGAACCTGAGCTCCGTGTGCGCCACTCTCCGCGCCGCCGTCGCCCTCGATTGTCTTTATCAGCTTCATTCCACATGCGGCGATTGATTCGCGCAGTAACTCGAAGTAGCGCGAAGCGGATACAACCTGGAGCGGCCCATGGATGATGGCCACCTCGGTGTGTCCGTGCCGATGCAGATGGTCTACGGCCGGCACAACGCCGGCAGAGTAGTCAATCGACAGGCTCCCTCGAAAGCGTCCGGCGCGCGGAGAGTCGAGCATGACGACAGGCAACTCGGCCTGCACCATCCGGTCGATCAGTTCGCCATCGAGTTGCGAAGTCATGACAGCAACCCCGCGGACGCGGCACTCGATCATCCGGCGGATCGCCGCTTCCGCCTTCTTCTGCTCGTAGTTGGTCATGCCGAGCAGCAATTCAAGACCGGCCGCAGTAGCGGCGCGTTCGAAACTCTTTACGAGTTCAGGGAGAAAGGGATTTTCTATGTCGGAGATGATCAGGCCGATGGTGTCGCTGTGCCCGCGCACAAGCAGGCGGGCAGAGTTGTTTTTGTAATAGTGCAGATCCTGGATGGCCTTGATAACACGAGCGCGGGTTGCAGGCGCAATATCACGCGTCTGGTTCATGACGTGGGAGACGGTGGTCACCGACACGCCGGCCCGCTTTGCCACGTCGATCATTAAAACCGCCATCGTAGGAGCCGCCTGGCTTGCATGGGAGCAGTATCGCGGTGCATCAGTAAGCTGCACTCTAGCACGTCCGGGTGCAGCTTTGCGAGTGCGATGCAAAGAAAGGAGATAGCTGCGGCGGTTGACAGGCATTCGGCCGTATGGGATAGTTTGCTCCACATAGCAAGCGTTTGCAGGCAAGCGTTTGCCTAGTCGTTCGATTGCGAGGATCCACCAAGAGTGTTTGCCGGGTCACTGCGTTCGCTGGGCACTATCGACATACTCCACCCGTATCCCCCGAGGAGAATTGCCGCATGCGATTTGGATCGATCGTCCGCCTCTACCTTTTGCCAGTTTTGCTGCTTTGGAGCTATCTTGCTGTAGCTCAGCAAGATGGCTCGATCAACGGAATTGTCACTGATCCTTCGGGCGGCGTAATTGTGGGCGCCACAGTCACGGTGACCGAAATCGCCAAGCAGGAGGACCACGTCACCAGGACCAATGGCAGCGGCGAGTACCTTGTGCCAGCCCTACTTGAGGGCACCTACAGGGTGCGAGTCTCGGTGCCCGGCTTTGGGCCCTTCGAGGCGAATGGGGTGATCCTGCGCATCGCGCAAAAGCAGCGAATCGACGCACACCTGGTCGTCGGAACCAACACAGACAATGTCGATGTAGCGGCTAGTTCTTCGGCAAGCCTGCAGACAGAGTCAGGCGAGGTCGCCGGCGTCATTACCGGCAAGCAGATCACGCAGTTGGTGCTCAACAACCGCAATTTTACGCAATTGATTACGCTGACCCCAGGAGTCAGTAATCAGACCGGGCAGGACGAGGGGCAGGTTGGAGTCTCTGGGAATGCGTCATACAGCATCAATGGCGGCCGCACCGAGTATAACAACTGGGAAGTGGATGGAGGCGAGAATCTGGACAACGGCAGCAACGTTGCGATCAACACTTATCCCAACATCGATGCGATCGCTGAGACCAAAGTACTTACGTCAAACTATGGAGCGCAGTACGGTCGAAATGCTTCAGGCACGATTGAAGTAGCGACGAAATCAGGGACGACCGCGTTCCACGGTGATGTCTTCGAGTTCCTTCGCAACGATGCGTTCAACGCGCGTAATTATTTTGAGACTTCGGTGCCGGAGTACAAGAAGCACGACTTTGGCTTTGTTGCCGGCGGCCCGGTGATCATCCCCCGGCTTTATGGCGGCGGCAAGAAGAAGACATTCTTCTTTTACTCGGAAGAGTGGCGGCGCGAGACCGTGCCCGGGACGGTCTTCAACCAACTCGTTCCATCCGGCCAGGAGCGCACCGGGAATTTCTCCGACGTGTGTCCTGCTGCTGGCTCGCCAGTAGACGCAACCGACTACCCGGACTGCCCGGTAGATCCATCGACGGGCGCGTATTACGCCAACAACCAGGTAGGCATTGATCCGAATGCCGCGGCGCTGCTTGCCATTTTGCCCGCGGCAAACAGTGGCAGCGGCGCGCAATCCATCTATCAGTCTGCGCCCTCGCAGTTTACCCATGACCGCGAAGAGTTATTCCGGATCGATCATGACTTCAACGATAAGTGGCATGTTTTCTATCGCTACATTCACGATGACTGGGGGACAACGACGGCGACGCCCGAGTACGCCTCCGGCAGTTTCCCGACTGTCGGCACGGCCGTCAAAGGCCCTGGATTGAGCATGGTTGCGAACCTCGCAGCGACTCTTTCACCGAGCCTTCTCAATGAATTTGTCGCGAGCTACACCACCAATCACATCAGCCTGCAGGCGATTGGCGGCGCACGAGGCGCCTTCGACGGAGATGGCCTGTATGACAATGGATTCAACGGCCTGCTGCCGAATTATGTCATCGCCAATGGAGCCGCGTATGGTGGCGGCTTTACCGCTGGAACCGGCTTTAGCAACTGGGGCAACGCCGACCCTACGTATACCTATCGCGATCAGCTGACCAAGAGCGTTGGCAAACAGACATTTATTTTTGGCGCATCCATGATTGCCGCGCAGAAGAATGAGCCGCCTCTGGCGAATCTGCAGGGAACCTACACCTTCAGCAATACATCTGCAGTGACAACAGGCAATGCATTTGTCGATATGCTCGAGGGGCGCGTGGCCTCCTTCCAGCAGCAGAGCGCGCAGCTTAAAAACTATAACCGCTATAAGATCGTCGAACCATACTTCCAGGATGACTGGCGCATCCTGCAGAAGCTCGTCCTTAACCTGGGAATCAGAGTGAGTTTGTTCGGCACCTATCACGACATCAGTGATCAATCCGGAAATTTCAACCCTGCCGCGTGGGTCGCTGCCGACGCGCCGGCCATCGACGTGGACGGGAGTATTACAGGGCAGCCCGGTGCGCTCGTTCCGGGCTCGGGAGACTTCTTCAATGGCGTGCAACTGTGCAATGGCACAGACGGCGTGCCCATCAGCTGTATGAAAGGCCATCTGTTCAATCCCGCTCCCCGCCTGGGCTTCGCCTATGATGTGTTTGGGAATGGGCGTACTGTGGTGCGCGGCGGTTATGGCATCTTCTGGGAGCACACGAACGGAAATGAGTCGAATACCAATCAGCTGGAAGGAACCCCACCTATCACGCAGACCGCAACCAAGTACAACTTCAGTGGCTATACGAACTCGGGTGGCGGCGGCCTTCAGTTTCCAAATAGTGTTATCTCGATTCCCTCGGCCGCTATCTGGCCTTATGTGCAGCAGTACAATCTGACCGTAGAAACCCAGATCCCGGGCAAAGGAGTGCTTGGTGTCGCTTACGTCGGGAGCGTGGGTACCCATCTGTCACTGCGACGTGAATTGAATCAGTTGCAGCCGCTGGCGACAACCCCGTACCCCCGTGGTCAGGCGATCTCTGACAACGACTGCTCGTCCGGAACGGTGAACGGTGTCGCATTATCCGGCGATGCGCTCAACCACTTGAATATCGCATGCGGCGGAGATCCTGATCCGTACAGGCCATTTTTAGGGCTCGGTGGTATTAATCGATATGAAGACACGGCGCATTCAAATTACAACGGTCTTCAGGTCTCTGTACGGCGCTACTTCGGCCACTTGAATGGCAGCCTTGCCTACACTTACAGCCACTCGCTCGATAATGCGTCCGATGGAAGCAGTAACTCCGAGATCCCCAATAGCTACAACCCCTCGGCGAGTTATGCGAGCTCTAGCTTCGATCAGCGTCACTTGCTCGAGATCAGCGCAGTCTATGATTTGCCTTCGCCGTTTCACGATAGTCTGCTGGGCAGGGAGACTCTGGGCGGCTGGCAGATCTCGGACCTGACGTCGTTCCAAACCGGCGCGCCGTTCAGTGTCATCAACGATAATTATGGCGACAATGCGGGCGTAGGCAACACGATCTCGCCGATCGCGTCTTACCCTGATGTGGTGGGCGATGTCCACGCCAAGCCTTCGGTTCGCATCCTTAGTGGCGTACAGGGTCCGCGGCTCTACAACGCGGCGGCCTTTGCCCCGCCGACCGGGCTTACCTTTGGAGATGCTGCGCGAAACCTGCTCACAAATCCAACGCGCACCGACTATGACATGGGCCTCTTCAAGCAGTTTCCTTTGCGCGAGGAGGTTCACTTTGAATTTCGCGCCGAGGCCTTCAACGTCTTTAATCATACGCAGTGGAGCCAGATTAACAATACTGCGTGCTACGGCGAGGATGCCTGCTCTACCTCGCAATTTCTGACTCCGGTCGCGGCGCATAACCCGCGTATTCTGCAACTGGCTGGAAAGTTCGTATTCTAAGGAGCCTCATGCGGTGGGTTGCTTTGCTTCTGACGGTAAGCTTTGCCAGCGCCGCACTGCTGATGGCGGAGCAGGCAGGCTCGGAGACAAACACGGCAGCGAAGAAAGTGCAGGCCGGTACGCTCGTTTACCAGGCGCACTGCGCCGTGTGCCACTCTATACTGCCCGGCGCCACGCTGGTTGGTCCCAGCCTTCATGGTGAGATGAAGGGGCCAGCCGCAGCTTCAGTGCGTACGATTATTCTGAATGGCAAAGGAAGGATGCGCGGCTTGAAAGGGCAAGTCACTCCGCAGGATCTAAATAACCTGTTGGCTTATCTCAGGACTTTGTCCTAGAAGCGGTCTCATAAACGCGCAGGCCTCCGGACGGGACCCGCAATCAAAGCGGGGCTCAGATCGCAGGACGAAGCAGCTTCACCAATCATCAGACCGCTTCTAGCGTCCCCGCGATCAGGAATGCAAGGGCAATCGCGTCCGGCCGCTGACATGGTGATTGAGCCCGCATTTGGCTACAATCGCTTAATCACGCGCGACGAACGCGGCGTTGATACGTGCATCCACTGCCACCTACCTTTCGCCCGTGAACTTCGGAAGACGGTGGCCGTTGCTGAGCAGCGTAGAGGGCCCGAATAAATGTTCGGGCGCCTGACTGCAAGCCAGTCTTCGATCGTGAAGTGATCTGCGTCAAACTCAGCACGCCACTGCAATTCGAGACCGATCTTACGCGAGCCTTCGAGGAGGGTTACAAAGTTGGTCAGAAGCTGCGTCACGAAAGCGGTAGCCGACAGAACTCTCGGTGAGGATATATGTGGGGCGCGCGGGGTCGTCTTCAATCTTCTTGCGCAGTTGGTTGACGATGACGCGAAGGTATTCTCGTTCCTGTCCGTAGGCTTGCCCCCAGACGGTATTGAGCAGTTGCTCATGCCGCACGGGACGCCCGGCGTGCTCCATCAACACTCGCAGCGATTCGTATTCTTTCGGCGTAAGGTGTATTTCATCTCCGCATTTTTCGACGCGCCGGCGATGGCGATCGAGAAGAATATCACCCACGATCAGGGGTGCGCCTGGAGGTACGGGAGCGATATGTCGACGGCGGATGGCGGCCTTGATGCGCGCGGTCAACTCGCCAATTTGAAAAGGCTTGGTGATGTAGTCGGCAGCGCCAAAATCCAAAGTCTCGATGATATCGGCCTCCTCGTCGCGGACAGTCAGCATGAGGATTGGCAGGCCAGGGAAGCTACGCACGATTCGTTTACAGGCTTCTTTGCCGCCCATTCCGGGCATGTTGATGTCGAGGAGGACTGCGTCGTAGTCGGTCATTTTGAGGCGGACGAGGGCGTCCTCGCCATTGTGCGCCTCGCCTACAGCAAAGCCCAGCGCGCCGAGTGTTTCAAATAGACTCTGGCGAATGCCGGGGTCATCTTCGACGACCAGAATCTTGTTCTTCGGGGTCATGATAGGGACTCCTGTTTGAGGCGAGGCAGCGCGATGGCGAAGGTGGTGCCGATTGCCGGATCGCTGTCAACCCAGGCCCGGCCTTGATGCGCCTCGGCAATTCGCCGCACTACGGAGAGGCCAATTCCGGTGCCTGCGACGGCCTTTGCGGATGAAGCGCAGCGATAGAATTGCCGGAATACTTTGTCTCGCTCCTCGGCAGGAATAAACGAGCCCTCGTTTGTGACCATGATGATGGTCTCCGCGTCACGCTGCTGATAGGACAGGCGCGGTGATACATCGGGGCTGCCATATTTGCAGGCGTTATCTAACAGTTGCGACAGGGCCATGGATAATAACTTGCGGTCGGCCGCGACGAAGACGCCTGGTTCCGCCGGAGCATTATCCGCAGGCGCTCGATCAGAGCGTGGGCCGGGGCTGTCGCGCAATGCCTCCAGGAATTCGCACAGATCAATTGGCTCACAATGAGGCTTCAAGTTGCCGCTGTCGAGCTTGGCGGTGGTCAATAAGTGATTCGAAAGCTCTGTAAGTTGCGTTGCCTGCTTGTCGATGAGCGTGACGAGTCGCTGCTCTGTACCGGAGAGCGTGCCCATTTCAAGCAAGCCGGAACTGGACGCGCGAATGGTGGTGAGGGGGCTCTTGAATGCATGGGCCAAGCCGTCGAGGATGGCGGAGCG
>Ga0116226_10001773_pt1 | contig 18723 bp, 14 predicted proteins | sample S1TSphfallax_FD_89692 | JGI IMG/M metagenome (GOLD analysis project Ga0116226, IMG submission 89692) | Host-associated microbial communities from peat moss isolated from Minnesota, USA - S1T2_Fa - Sphagnum fallax MG | ecosystem: Host-associated > Plants > Peat moss > Unclassified | place: USA... | reverse complement strand
GGCGGCGCCGGCGCGCTGCACGGGTTTGCCCTGGCGCGCGAGCTATCGATTCCCGTTGTGATCGTGCCGCCCAATCCCGGCGTCACCTCGGCACTCGGCTGCCTGCTGGTCGATGTGCAGCACGACCTGTCCGAGAGCTACATCGAGCCGGTGACACTCGCCGATCCCGCCGCCATCGAGGCACGTTTCGCCGCGTTGGAGGCGGAAGCGTGGGATCGGATGCGTCATGAGGGCGTCGCCGACGACCAGGTCGTCATGGAGCGCACGATCGACATGATGTATCAGGGCCAGTGGCGGTCGCTTGCGGTACCTGTCGGAAGCCCGGTCGGTTCGCTCGACGCGCTGGTGATCGCGTTCCATAATTTGCATGAGCGCGAATACAACTTTCGCCGCGACGGCGCGCCGGTCGATCTGTATCGGCTGAATCTGCGCGCGGTCGGCGTCGTGCCCAAGGCGGCCCTCGCCGAGCATCCGGCCGGCGGTGTCCTGCCCGCGCCGCGCGAGCATCGGCCCGTCTGGTTCGACCGGCCGGAGCCGTTCGACACGCCGATCTATTGGCGCCCGGACCTGCCGGCCGGCGTATCTTTCAGTGGCCCCGCCATCGTCGAGCAACTGGATTCCACCACTGTCGTACCGCCCGGTGCGCGTGCCGAGGTGGACCGCTACCTTAATATCGTGATCCGGGTGGAGGGCTGAACATGGCAGCGCAACGCGAGGGTTTTGCCCTCGATCCCGTCACCTTCGAAGTCCTCAAGAACGCGTTCATCACGACCGTCGATCAGATGGCGGAGCAGATCCTGCGCACCTGCTACTCGTTCGTGATCTTCAATCGCGACTTCTCCAGCGCGCTGAACGATGTGAACGGTGATTCCATTGCGCAGGGCAACTACGACATCGCGGTGCATGTCGGCACCCTGCATTACACCTGCAAGGACGTGATCCGCTACTTCGGCAACGACATGCACCCCGGCGACGTGTATGCGATCAATGATCCGTATGCGGGCGGCACGCACTTCCCCGACGTGCGGCTGATCCGGCCGGTGTTCGTTGATGGCAAGCCGATCGCCTACGCCCAGTCGAATGGCCACTGGTCCGATGTCGGCGGAAGCGTGCCCGGCTCGTTCGATGTCGCGGCGCGCGACATGTTCCGCGAAGGCATCCGCATCACCCCGATCCGGCTGTGGGACAAGGGCGTGTTCCGTCGTGACGTCGCGGACATGATCGCGGCCAATACGCGCGATCCCGCCTCCATCATCGGCGATATGCTGTCGCAGGCGGAGGCCACGCGCGTCGCCGAACGTGAGCTGCTACGGCTGGTCGACAAATATGGCAAGGACACCGTGGTCGCGGGCTTCGCCGACGTGCAGGACTACGTCGAACGGGCGATGCGCCAACGTCTGCTCGCGATTCCGGACGGTGTCTGGGAGACGCAGGATTTCATCGACCGCGATCCCGCCGGCGGCGAGGGCATGATTCCGGTGAGGGTGAAAATGACCAAGACCGGGGACCGCGTGATCTACGATTTCACCGGCAGCCACCCGTGCATCGGCTCGCTCTATAACTCTGCGTTCGGCTCGACGTTTTCCGCGGTCGCGGCCGGCATGAAGACGTTCTTCCCGGACCTACCGCTGAACTCCGGCTTCTATCGCCCGATCGAGGTGATCGCGCCGGAGGATACGGTGGTGAACGCGCGTTGGCCGGTTGCCGTGACCGGATTCCTGATGCCATTCGAGAAGATCATGAACTCGATCTATGAGATCTGGTCCCAGATCATCCCCGAGCGCGCAATCGCTTGCGCGTTCAACCTGGAGTACCTGCTGACCGGCGGGCGCGACCTGCGCTCGCCGAACAAGCCGATCTTCATGTTCTACGATTGGCTGCCCGGCGGCTGGGGCGGGCGCAACGGCCGCGACGGCTGCAACGTCACCACCGCCTGCTTCGGCACCGGCCTGCAATCGCAGCCGGTGGAAGGCCAGGAACGCGGTTCGCCGATCCTGACGACGGAATATCAGGTGCTGACCGATTCGCCCGGCCCCGGCAAATGGCGCGGCGGCGCCGGGGTGCGCAAGACCAGCGTTCTGCGGGAGGCCGACCAGACCGTGATCTCGTACATTTGCGATCGCGAGCGCGCGGTCGTCTGGGGCATCAACGGCGGACTTCCGTCAATACCACATGGATTGAGCCTGACGCGCAAAGGCTCGGAGCATGTCGACTGGCTTGGCTCGGCATTTTCCGACGTGAAGCTGAACGCGGGCGACGTGTTCAGCCGGCCGACCGCAGGCGGTGGTGGATTCGGCGATCCGCTAGAGCGCGATCCCGCCCTGGTTTGCGACGACGTTGCCAACGACTACGTCTCAATCGAGAGGGCGCAAAAGGACTACGGCGTGGTCCTCCGGGTCATTGACCACGACTTGGCGGAGTATGAGGTCGACTCGGAGGCGACAGCGGCGGAACGCGCGCGCATTCGCTCTTTGCGTCGCGGGTGGATCGCGGAAGACCCTGAAGTCGTGGGGCAGCGGTTTCGCGCGGGTGAACTCGATGCGATGGACGTGATCAGGCGCTTCGCGGTGGTCCTCGACTGGGATTCCGGCGCGGTGCTGCCGAATTCCACGGCACAGTTCCGAGAGATGTACAACAAGCGCACCGCGAGCCACTGGCACGACTAGAAAGCGACCTTGTCTCCGCCTTTGAGTTGCAGGATTTCGCGGGCCTCGTCGGCGGTCGCCACTTCCAGTCCGAGGCCCTCGATGATCTGCCGGACCTTACGCACCTGCGCCGCGTTGCTCTCGGCGAGCTTGCCCGCGCCGATCCAAAGACTGTCTTCGAGGCCGACACGGACGTTGCCCCCCATCGCCGCCGCCATAGCGGCGATCGGGAGCTGATTGCGCCCGGCGCCGAGCACCGACCAGCGATACTGCGCACCGAACAGGCGATCCGCAGTACGCTTCATGTGCATCACGTCGTCGGGATGCGGCCCGATGCCACCGAGGATGCCGAACACCGTCTGCACGAACAGCGGCGGCCTGACCAAGCCGCGTTCGAGGAAATGCGCCAGATTGTAGAGGTGCGAGGTATCGTAGCACTCGAACTCGAAGCGCGTGCCGGTTTCGCTCAGCGTGGACAGGACATACTCGATGTCCTGGAAACTGTTGCGGAACACCAGGTCGCGCGATCCCTCCAGCGCCTGGCGCTCCCATTCGTGCTTGAAGTCCTTGAAGCGGTTCAGCATCGGGAACAGGGCGAAATTCATCGAGCCCATGTTCAGCGAAGCAACTTCCGGCTTGAACTGCTCCGCGGGTTTCACCCGCTCCCGCACCGTCATCCACGCGGCGCCTCCGGTGGTCAGGTTCACCACCGCGTTGGTCGCCTGCTTGATCTGTGGCAGGAAGCGGGCGAATGCGTCCGGCGTCTGATCCGGACGCCCGGTTTGCGGGTCACGCGCATGGAGGTGAATGATCGCCGCTCCGGCTTCGGCGGCCCCGAGCGCCGCTTCCGTGATCTCCGCCGGTGTTACCGGCAAATAGGGCGACATTGAAGGCGTATGCACCGAACCCGTGATGGCACAGGTGATGATCGTCTTTCTGCCGATGGCCACGGCGACACTCCTTGCAGAAACTTGCCGGTGATGCGCCCGACCCTAGCGACGGTCATGCATGAAAGAAAGCTGCCGCCACAGGTTGCACGCTTCTTGCTGACGAAGCGCTTGCACGCAGTTCGCATCGGCGTCGATGATGGCGTGTCCGTACCGCTGGAGACCTGGATGCAAGATTGCCTCGCCCACCCAACCGGCCCAGACCAATCACCGCCATGAGGGATGTGCTGCATGACCTGCCACCGGGTATCGAGCAGCCGCAGGCGGCGGTACTGACGGCGGAAGGTGTCGTCGTCCAGTTCCAGGGCCTGATGGCCATTTCCGATGTCAGTCTGAAGGTCGAGCGGCACGAGGTGTTTGGCCTGATCGGGCCGAATGGCGCCGGCAAGACCACGCTGGTGAATTGCCTGACCGGGTTTCAGCGGCCGACCTCCGGACGTATCCGTCTCGCCGGCGAGGACACATCCGGCTGGACGGCTGATCGCTTCCGCAAGCGGGGCGTCGCGCGCACGTTCCAGGCAGGCCGGCTGTTCCGCGACATGACGGTGGTTGAGAATGTCGAAGTGACCGCGCTGGGCCTCGGCATGTCGCGCCGCACCGCACATGCTCACGCGATGGCGATGCTCGCCTGGGTGGGTCTGGCCGACCGCGCCGATGCGATCGCTGGCACGCTGCCTTACACGGACGAACGCCGGGTCGGCATCGCCCGCGCGATGGTTCTGTCGCCGGCGTTCGTGCTGCTCGACGAGCCGGCCGCGGGCATGTCGGATGCCGAGTGCGACGAACTGATGCACACGATCTCGGCAATTCCGAAGGAGTTCACCTGCGGCGTGCTGCTGATCGAGCACAACATGAGCGTGATCATGGGCGTCTGCAACCGCATCCACGTCCTTGATGGCGGACGGACGATCGCCGAGGGCCTGCCCGCCGAAATCAGGCGCGACGCTGCGGTGATCTCGGCCTATCTCGGCATGGAGGCCTGACGCCATGTTGCTGGAAATCGATGACATCCACGTCAACTACGGCCGCTTGCGGGCGCTGAAAGGCGTTTCGCTGTCGGTGGCCGAGGGCGAGGTCGTCTGCCTGATCGGCCCAAACGGGGCCGGGAAGTCCACGACGCTCTCCGCCGTCGCCGGCGGCGTTTCGCCGCATCGCGGCTCCATCACGCTTGCCGGCGCCCCGCTCGTGGGCGTGCGACCGGAGCAGATCGCACGCCTGGGCGTGTCGCTGGTCCCCGAGGGGCGGCACGTCTTCGGCACGCTGACGGTGGCGGAGAATCTGCGAGTGGCCACCTACATGCGGCAGGACCGCGCCGCCGTCGCCACGGATTACGATCGCGTTCTTGCCTTGTTTCCGCGCCTGCTCGAACGCATCGGCAGCCCCGCCGGCCGGCTTTCCGGCGGCGAGCAGCAGATGCTGGTGATCGCGCGGGCGTTGCTAACGCGCCCTCGCCTGCTGCTGGTCGACGAGCCATCGCTCGGGCTCGCACCAAAGATCGTCGATCAGGTCTACGAAATCCTGCTCGCGGCGCGCCAGTCTGAGGGTCTGACGCTGCTGATCAACGAGCAGAGTTCGCACCGTATCCTCAAGCACGCCGACCGGATCTATGTGATCCGCAGCGGCCACATCCAGTTGCACGACACGGCCGCCAACCTGCGCGACGGCGAGGCGATCAAGCGCGCCTATTTCGGATTTGGCGAAGAGGCAGAACAGATCGAGGAGGACGTGGCGTGATCGGTCTGTTGCAAAATCTGGTCGATGCCGCCAACCTTGGCAGCTTGTATGCCCTCGCGGCGCTCGGCGTGGGCCTGTTGTTCGGCATCCTGCGGCTGGTGAATTTCGCACACGGCGATTTCATCTCGATCGGCGCTTATGCGCTGATCGTGCCGTCTTTCGAGGTGACGGCGCAGCTCTTCATCGGCGATTGGAACTGGACTCTGATGATTCCGACGGTCACGCTGATTGTCGTGATCGTGGCACTCGTTTCAGACGCACTTGTGTTTCAGCCGTTGCGCCGCGCGTCCGCGCCGACGCTGATGATCGCCTCGTTCGCGGTCAGTTACGTGATCCAGAACGGCATCCTGATGGTGTATGGCGCGCGCCCGAAGGCAGCCAACCTCTGGTCCGGGCTGGACACGCCCATCCTGCTCGGCGACTTGCGTGTGCCGCTGCTGCAAGTCATCACCATCGTCGTCACGCTCGGCCTGATGGGTGCATTGACGCTGTTTCTCAAGCGGACACGCTACGGTGTGATGATGCGCGCGGCGGCGGAGGATTTCCGTATGGCGCAATATCTCGGCGTGAATGGAAACTTCGTGATCGGCCTCGCGTTCGCGATCAGCGGTATCCTGGCGACGGCGGTCTCGTTGCTGTACCTGTCGCAAACGGGAACGTTGAGCCCGACGATGGGTGTGCCGCTCGCGCTATTTGCGTTCGTGGCCGTGGTGATCGGCGGCATGGGCAGCCTGCTCGGCGCGGTGGTCGGCGGCTTCCTGGTCGGGTTCGTCGTGATCATGCTGCAAGCCTACCTGCCCGAGAGCTTGCGCGCGTTTCGCGATGCGTTCGCCTTCATGTTCGTCATCCTCGTCCTGCTCGTTCGGCCGACCGGCATCGTGCGCACGCGCGCGTTCATCGAGCGCGTATAACGGAGAAGGCCCTCATGTCTCATCCCTCCCGCGCGTCATTGATCCGCCGGCTGTGGCCGCTCGTCGCATTGTGCCTCGGCGTGACGGCCATTGTTGCCGTTGCCTCGCTGGGTGGCGAGGAGTTGCAGGTGACGATCACCGAAATGCTGATCCGGCTCACGGTGGTGGTCGGCATCTACGTGTTCATCGGCAACTCGGGCATTCTTTCGTTCGGCCATATCGGCTTCATGTGCATCGGCGCGTACGCCGCCGCCTGGGCGACGGTTGACCCGACCTGGAAACAGATGATGCTGACCGGCCTTCCCGATTGGCTGCAGGAAGGACAGTTCGGTTTCCTTCCGGCCGTCGCCGGCGGGGGATTGCTGGCCGGTCTGGTCGCGCTGGTGCTGGGCAGCGCGATCATGCGGCTGTCGGGAATCGCGGGGTCGATCGCGACGTTCGCATTTCTGGCAATCGTCAACAGCGTTTATTCAAACTGGGAGTCGGTGACGGCCGGCACCAGTTCGATCATCGGCGTGCCGACCGTGGTCGGCCCGTGGGTGGCCTGGGCGTTCGCGATCGGCGCACTGGTTCTGGCGCATCTGTTCCAGGTCTCGCGCTTCGGGCTGATGCTGCGCGCCTCGCGCGATGACGAGGTGGCGGCGAAATCCTCGGCCGTCGCCGTGATCAAGGTGCGGCTGATCGCATTCGTCGTCAGCGCGATCATGGTCGGCGTCGGCGGCGCCCTATATGGACACTTCCTCGGCATCCTCACCGCCGATACGTTCTATCTCAGCCTGACATTCGTGACGCTGGCGATGCTTGTCGTCGGTGGCGTCGGCAGCCTGGCCGGCGCGGTGATCGGCGTTGTGGTCGTGACCGTCGTCGTCGAGGTGCTGCGACACATGGAAGCGGGCCTGACCGTGGGTGGCACCAACATCCATTTGCCGCAGGGCAGCCAGGAGATTGGACTCGGCATCGTCATGGCGCTGATCATGATCTTTCGGCCGAGCGGCCTGACGCGCGGGCGCGAAATTCCGTGGCCGTTCATCGCGGCGGGCGCGCGACGGAAACCGCAAATGGTGCGCATGGGCTAGCCGCGCAGCGTGGCAGTCCCGTCCGCATCGACATTGCCGGCGGCATCCAGCGCGACGGCATAGACCGAGCGGGCACGTTCCGCCGAAATCCATCCCTCCCGTACGTCCTTTGCGACGCGCGACGGCTCTCGTTCGCTCGGCGGGCCATAGCCGCCACCACCGCAGGAATGCGACCGCACCTGTTCGCCTTGCAGAATCAGCACCTGCGCACAGCCGGGAAGTTTCTCCGCCGCACCGTTTCGGGTGATGCGATATTGCTGCGCCGCCGCGCCGTCAAGGCCGCCGCGCACGCCCTTCGGCGCGTTGTCGGTGCCGTCGCTGACATAGCCGATGTCAATGTCGCAGCCGACCGGGCCGAACTCAACCAGGATGCTGCTTGCGCCGACATGCCGGCCCGCGCCTTCGGTGTCAGGCAAAAAGCGGCGCGCGTGTATATGAATCGGCTGCCGCAATTCGTCGAGCTCGACACTGTCCTGAAAGCAAAGCCCGGCATTGCCGACATGGCACAGCGTCTGCCACGCATCGGTTTCCGGCGCGCCGGGGCCGCCGGAGAGTCCGAGAAACACCTGATTTACGAAGCGCGCGCCGTTCGGCAATTCACCGGAAATCACTCCGGCCGCAGGCGGAATGATCGCGCCCGCTTCCGCGAGCCCCTGCCCCTCCGCCATTCCCGCCAACGCCGCCTGCACGGAGTTCGAGACGCGATCCGCCAGATTCGTCGTGGCGACCGAACAGGATGTCGGGTGCTTGGGAATGCCGACGATGCAGCCCTCCCGCAGAAGAATCCGCAAACGCCGGAACGCGCCGGCGTTCTTCGGCACATCATGGTCGATGCTGTTGAAAAGCCCGACCATCGCCGCCGTGCGCGCGCAGGCTTCCGACAGGTTCAGCCCGCAGGGCATGGTGTCGGGGTTATGACGCAGGTCGATCTCGACGATTGCCGCCTCCGTGTCGACCGTGACATCGACCTTGATCGGAATGCCGGCGTCCGGCGTGCCGGGAAAATGATCGTGACGGCTGAGATGCGATCCTTTACCGGAGCGGAGCCGCTTGATCGCCGCGACCATCCGCTGCTCGGTGTAGTCGAAGAATTCTTCCTCATGCGCGTGCAGAACGTCCCATCCGATCTCCGCGCCGAGGGCCAACAATTCCCGCTCGCCGATGCGCGCGGCGCCGATCATCGCCAGATAGTCGCCCCACCATTGCTCCGGGACGCGAATGCGCATCTGGCACATGCGAATCACATCGTCGATGTTCTGATAGTGCTGCTGCACTTTCACGGCGGGGAAGATCAGCGCGCCTTCGTGGTACACGTCGCGCGCGTTACCCATGTAGGTGGTCGGCTGGCTGTTGCCGCAATCCGCCTGGTGTGCCTTGGCAAGTACCGTGAAATGATGCACGCCCGCCTCGTCGATCACTGGCACAAGGATCGTGTGGTCTGCCGGGTGCGAGCACCCGTGATACGGCGAATTGTGCAGGAACGCGTCGCCGCGCCGAAGCGTCGGATGAAACTGCTTGACGGAGGCCGCCATCAGGTCCGGGCCGGAGAGCACATGGATCGGCAGGCTCTCAGCAGCCGCCAGCAATCTGTCGTCGCGCGTGACGATGCAGCAGGAGAAGTCGCGCGCGATGTTGAGCACGCCGGACCGCCCGGTGCGGAGCAGCGTGTTCGACATCTTGCGCGCCACACTCTCCAACCGGTTGTTGATAAGAGCCAGCCGCACGCCGTCCGTGCGCCGGGATGTCGTATCGCTCATGCCATTGCCTCCCTCATCAAGCGCGACCCGGATCGAGCGACAGGCTGCCGGACGGCCGCCGCTCCGCCACCGCGCCGGGGTTGACGACCACCGTGGTGAAAGACGATTCGATGATCGCGGGGCCTGCAACCGTCTCGCCGATTTTCAGGGTCTCGAAGCGGCGCAGTGTTGTCGGCACACGGCCATGCCCCGGGAAATACGCCATCCGCACGCCCGCGCCTGTCCCGCCGGACGCGGTCGGCGCGAGGCTGGCGCTGATGTCATCACGAATCCGACAGGCGACGGAGACGCTCCAGCCGACGATCTCGATCGGCGAGTTGGCGTCGCGGATAGCGAAGACTTCCTCGTGCGTGCGATGAAAAGCCTCGATCAGCGCAGTGACGTCGTCGGGGCCCGTGAAGCGCGGGCTCGGCAGCTTCACTTCCAGTTCCCATACCTGTTCGGGATAGCGCGCCTCCGCCAGGAACGTGATCGTCTGCTCGCGCGATCCTTGGCCGGGGCCCGAGATGAACGCGCGTGCCCGTTCCTCCAATGCCGCCAGCACGGCGTTGGTTCGTTCGTAGTCGAAGTCCGAGCTTCGCACGAACAGCGTCGCGTTGAATTGCGCCGTCAGATCGGACATCAGGGCGCCGGCCGCCGACAACGCGGCGCCGACTTCGGGTATCAAAAGGCGCGGCGCTTCCAGTCGCCGTGCGATAAGCACCGAGTTCAATCCCGCCGCGCCGCCACCGCCGACCAGCACCGCCTCGCGCGGGTCGATGCCCTGGTTGACGGTGATATCCAGAATGGCCTGCACCATGTTTTCCGTGGCGACCGCGATGATGGCCGCGGCAGCTTCGTCCAGCGACAGACCGAGCGGCACCGCGACGTCCCGCGTGATTGCGTCCCGCGCGGCCCCGGCATCGAGTTTCATCGATCCGCCGAGGAAGAAGTCGGCATCAATGTAACCAAGCACCAGCGCCGCGTCGGTCACGGTTGGCTTCGTGCCACCGTGACCATAGCAAACCGGGCCGGGGACGGCGCCGGCGCTTTTTGGTCCGACATGCAGCATCCCGCCGGCGTCGGTCCATGCGATCGAGCCGCCACCCGCGCCGATCGAGCGGACGTCCACGGACGGGAAGCCGGTCATGTGGCCACGAAACGGCTGACCGATCCATGTCTCCCGGCTCCACGGTATACGACCGCGCCGCACCAGCGAAACGTCGTAGGTCGTACCGCCGGTATCGGCGATCACGGCGGTCTCGCTGCATTCGTCCTGCAACGCGAAATGCCGGCCCGCGACCGGCGCCATCGATGGACCCGAGTTGATCAGATGGATCGGCGCCTCGGCCACGTCGGCCGCGTCCAGCACGCCGCCTTGCGAGGTGACGACAAGCACCCTTCCGGCCAGCCCGGCGTCGCGAAGCCGCGCCGTCAGGCCCGACATGTATGCGGCCATCATCGGCTTGAGCGATGCGTCGATGCAGGCCGATGACGCGCGCCGATACTCGCGCAGCGTCGGGTTCAGGCGGTGGGAAAGGCTGTAGGGAACACCTGGGAGTTCGGCATCGAGCAAGGCTGCAAGGCGAAGTTCGTGCGCCGGATTGACGATCGACCAGAGCAGGCAGACGGCGACGGCCTTCACGTCCTGGCGCTTAAGCTCCGCGATCACGCGACGGCAGGCGGCCTCGTCGAACGGCGAGAACTCGGACCCGTCGGGACGCAGCCGGCCCGCAATTTCCCATGTCAGGGAGCGCGGAATATACGGCTCGGGATACGGCACGGTGTAGTTGAACGGCTGCGCCCGCCCGCCCTCGCGCAGCACGAGCACATCTGGATGACCTTCGGTTGTCAGGAACGCCGTGCGTGCGGTATTGCCGGTGATGATCGCGTTGATCGCGTGCGTCGTGCCATAGATGAAGGTCTCGCCTTCAGCCAATAGTTCGCCGAGCGACCGGCCGAAGCCGGCGGCGGCTTCCCGCAGCGCGTCGATGACGCCCCGGACCGGGTCCGAAGGCGTGGTCAGCGCCTTGAACATCCGCAAGGTTCCGGCGGAATCTTCGACCAGCAAATCGGTAAAGGTCCCGCCGGTATCGACAGCAAAGCGCACCCGAGCCTCCCGCAAACATCGCCGTGGATTTGAGGGCAAGCCTCGCGGGCTGGCAAGCGGTTGCTGCCGGCCGGTGGCCGCCGTAGGCTGATGTGATCGCGTGGCGAGGGATATGATGGAAATTCGTGGCAGGACGGCCCTGATTACCGGCGGGTCGCAAGGTATCGGCGAGGCGATCGCCAGGCGCCTCGCGCGTGAAGGCGTCACCGTTGGCATCGTAGCCTCATCCGATCTGGAAAAGGCGCGGACGGTCGCCGAAAGCCTGCCCGGCGGGACGGCGCGCGCATTCGCAGCCGACGTGCGGGACAGCGCCGCCGTTGCCGCCCTGGTCGCGGCGGCGGAAGAGTCGCTCGGCGGCATCGACATCCTGATCAATAGCGCAGGAGTATTCTACCCGACACCGGCGGGGGGAACCGACGAGGCGGCTTACGATCGCATGGTCGACATCAACCTCAAGGGCACATGGAATGCCATCAACGCGACGGCGCCGCTGATGAAAGCGCGTGGCCGTGGCTGGATCGTCAATATCGGCTCCGTGGCCGGCACGATGGGATTGGGCGGCTATTCGGTCTATTGCGCGGTCAAGGCAGCGATCGTGATGATGACGCGAGCGCTGGCGATCGAATTGGCGCCGCATGGCATCAGCGTGAATTGTATCTCGCCGGGCAACACGGCCACACCGATGAATCTCGATATCCGCACGAAACCGGAGTTGAAGCCGTTCCTGGATGTGATGGCGTCGCGCACGCCGAGCGGGCAGACCTATTCCAGCGCCGAGGACATGGCGAACATTGTGGCCTTCCTGGTCTCGGACGATGCACGGGCGATGCACGGCGCCAACATCATCGCGGACGAAGGATTTTCCGCTGGAATGTGAGGCGCAATGATGGCGGAGACGGTTCTCGTCACGGGTGGCGCCGACAGTGTCGGGCGGGTGATGGCCGAAGCGTTCGCCGCACGCGGTGATCGCGTTCATATCTGCGACATTCGCGCCGATGCGCTTGCCGCGACACTCGCCGCCAATCCCGGTATGCAGGGAACGCTTGCCGATGTCGGCGAACCGGAGGAGCTGGCGCGTGTGATTGCCGAGGCGACCGGCTGGCTCGGCGACATTTCCGTTCTGGTCAACAATGTCGGCATCGGCGGCCCGCGTGCCGGCATCGAGGACATTGAACTCGATGCGTGGGACCGGACGCTTGCGGTTAACGTCACCGCGATGTTCCACGCGATCAAGCGGGTCGTGCCGGGCATGAAGCGGCGCGGTGGCGGCGCGATCGTGAACTTCTCCACCGGCTCCACGCGCACGCGGCTGCCGGGGCGAACCGCATACGTCGTGTCGAAATTCGCGGTCGAGGGCCTGACGTTGAATGCCGCGCGGGAGCTTGGGCCGCACAAGATCCGCGTGAATGCGATCTTGCCAGGCATGATCGACAACGCGCGGATGCAAGGCATCATCGCCGCGAAGTCGGGCGAAACGGGGCGGCCGGTCAAGGCGATCGAGGCCGATTATCTCCGCTTCATCTCGCTGCGGGAGAAGACACAGCCGGCCGATCTAGCCGCGATGGTGCTGTTCCTCGCTTCCGACGCGGGCCGGCTGGTGACTGGCGAGTTGATCGCGGTCAGCGGCAATCTCGAATGGGAAGACTGATCGGTCAGGCCCAGCCTTGCAGGTGCGGCGAGAAGAAATTCACGATGACCCGCATGGTACGGAACATCCAGATTCCGTCGACCTTCGCGTAGGTTTCGTCGTACTCACTGAGCAGCCAACGCGCTTCCGGTTTGCCGGTCTCGACGACCGTGCAGGGCATGATCAGCCGCCATTTGCCGCTGGCTTCGTCAGGGCCATGCACATCAATGATCGGGTTCAACACCAGATGCGCTGCGAACTCGATGCTGCCGCTGATACCGGCAAAAAATGTGCGGATCGCATCGCGCCCGACATGCCTGCCGAACGGACCCCCGTCCCACACGGCTTCGGGCAGAAAGAGCGCGGCCAGTCCGTCGGGGTCGTAGTCGGCGTCGCACAGAGCGCAATAGCGGGCCTTCAGCGCCTTGATGTCCTCGATCGCTTCAAGCCTGGCCAGCCGATCTTCGATACTGCCCGCCACCGTGGCCTCCTCAGTCGCAAGGCGGCGGCCCGCGGGGACGAACCCGCGAGCCGCCCGAGCGCTACTTCTTCAGGCGATACAGCACGTCGTTCGGAATTGCGTCCGACAGGTCCTGGCTGTCGACGACCTTGTCCGCGCCGGCGACAACTTCCTCGATCATCAGAGGGATCTTGGTCTGGATGTGCAGCTTGCTGCTGAAGCTGCGCGGCCCCAGCACCGTCGGCACGTCCTTGAACGTCTCCATCTTGGCAACGACGGTCTTCGGGTCGGTGGTGCCGGTCTCCGTCACCGCCTTCGCCCACAGTTGCAGGAAAGCGTAAACCGGAAACGCATATTGAGATGCCGGCAACGTTCCGTATTTGGCCTTGAACGCTTCCGCGAGTGCCGTCACGTCCGGGCGGGGATCGCCGATAACCGCCGCCTGCACGGCGATGTAGAAGTCGGTCAGGTTCGGCACCGCATTCAGCCAGTAATTGCCGTCCATCGAGCTGCCGCTCAGGATCGGCACGGTGATGCCGGCGGCCCTGATCTGGCGGATCGCACTCGCGCCACCCGGCTCGAACGTGCAGATCATCACCGCATCGACCTTCTGGTCGCGGATGGCGTTGGCCAGGCGCGTGACCTGCGATGCAATCGTCGCGTCGCCGTTCTTGAAGGTGTCGTGGCCGACGATCTTGCCGCCCTTCTTCGGGTACAGCCAATCGAAGCCGGCGCAGACGGATTTGTCGTACTCGATGCTGTCGTCGAGCAGGACGTAGCCGGTCTTCCAGCCCTTCTTCTCGACCGCCCACTCCGCCGCGACCGCGCCCTGCAACTGCGCCGCCCCCGAGGCGGTGAACGACAGATTGCCGACGCCGAGAATGCCGGCCTTCGGATCTTCCGCACAGAGGAAGGCCGAGATGACGCCGGCATGTTGCGCTTGCAGCGCGGCGGGCGCGCCGTAATCATAATCGCAGGTGGCGAACGCCAGCACCGCGCCGGCCTGGACCACCGCGAGTCCGGCCTTCGCACCTTCGGCGCGGTCGGATTTGGTATCCGCATCGACCGCGACCAGCTTCTTGCCGAGCAGCCCGCCTTTCGCGTTGGTCTGGTCGATGAACAGCTTGGCCATCCGCGTGCTGTCGCCGTCATACGCCTGCATCGGCCCCGACAGCGCGACCGAGAAGCCAATGACGATATTGTCGGCTGCCGGGGCGGCGGTGGTCCTGCCGAGCAAGGCCAATGCCGCCAGAGCAACGACAGATGCCCCTCGCGTTATCCATCGAGTCACGTTGCACTCTCCTTCATTCGGTTGGCGACATACTCGTTCGCACGGGGAAAGAGCCTAGCAAATCCCGGACCGCTGCCTAGCCCCGGCCGCAATGAATCCGCGACCAGCGGGTCGGCATCCATTTTGCTCGTACCCGCGGTGGTTTGCGGCGTTCCTGCGGGATGATAGGGAATTGACATGACGGTCGACGGCGTCACGCACGAGGTCATCACCGGCAAGCTCATCAGCATCGTCGATGAAATGGCGATCGTTCTGGCGCGCGCGTCGATGAGCCCCGTGGTCTACGAAGTGCTCGATTTCGCCTGCGGACTCTGCGACGGGCGCGGCGATCTGGTGGCGCAGACCAACGGTATCACCATTTTCACCGGGACGTTTTCCCGGCAGGTCCATTTCATCACTGGGCGTTTCGGCGGCGACATGCGGCCGGGCGACGTGTTCCTGACCAACGATCCGTTCGAGGGCGGCACCCATGCCTGCGATTTCGCCATCATTCGGCCGATCTTCGTGGCGGCAAGCATCATCGCCTATGCCATCGCGGTGGCGCATCTCCTCGATGTCGGTGGCGCGGTCGCGGGGAGTCTGCCACCGGATGCGACATCGGTCTTCCAGGAAGGGCTGCGACTGTCCGGAATCCGGTTGGCGCGCGACGACAAGCTGATCGAGGACGTCATCCGCATCGTGACGGAGAACGTGCGCCTGCCGGTGCTGGTGATGGGCGACATCAACGCGGAACTTGCCGCCGTGCGGATTGCCGAGCGGCGCGTGCTCGAAGCCGTCGAATGCTACGGCGCGGCGACGCTGGACGGCACGTTCCGCCGGCTGATCGCGAGCAGCGAGGCACGGGCGCGCGCCGTCATCGCAGCCCTGCCGGACGGCGACTATCACGCGACCGACGTGATCGACGGCGATGGCGCGGTGGATGAGCCGATCCATGTGCAGGTGACGGTGCGCATTCGCGGATCGGACATCGAGGCGGATTTCACCGGGTCGAGCCCGGCGCGGCAGGCGCCGATCAATTGCAGCCGGGGCGCGCTGACCTCGGCAGTCAAGACGGTCATCAAGGCCCTCTTGGCGCCGCAGGAGCCATCCAACGACGGCTGGTTCCGGCCGCTGACCGTCACCGCGCCCGACGGGACCGTGTTCACCGCGCAGAAGCCATCACCCACCGGGTGGTATTACGAAGGCGCCGCCCAGGTGTCGGAACTCGTCTGGAAGGCGCTGGCGCCGCTGGCGCCGGGACGCTTTCCGGCCGGCAGCTATATGAGCCTGTGCGCCACCTATATCTCCGGCATCTCTCCCGACGGACTGTTCGTCCACATCGAACCGCAGAACGGCGGCTGGGGCGCTGCCAGCACACGCGACGGCGCCGGCGGCATGATCGCAATCACCGACGGCGACACCTTCAACACATCCATCGAGTTGCTGGAAGCGAAGTTCCCGTTTTGTATACGCCGCTACGACTACAATGTCGAGTCCGGAGTCGGCGCCGGGCGGCATCGCGGCGGGTTCGGCCTGGTGCGGGAATACGAGATCGAATGCGACGATGCCCTGCTCTACGCCAGCTTCGGCCGGACGGCGACGCGGCCCTGGGGCATGGAGGGCGGCGGCGAGGGAACGTGCAACGGCATCGAGGTGATCCGCGAGGGCCAATCCGTGCATCTGACCCGCACGCCACGCTTCCCGCTGCGGCGCGGGGACCGGGTGCGCATTCTGACCGGCGGTGGCGGCGGCTGGGGCGATCCGACGCTGCGCGACCCGATCGCGGTCGCACGCGATGTGCGTGACGGCCTGCTGAGCGCCGAGGCGGCAGCTTCCATCTACGGTGTCGCCGCCCGATGATCCGCGTCGCGACCGATGCCGGCGGCACCTTCACCGACCTCGTCGCGTTCGACGAAATCTCCGGCGGGATTTTCGTGGCCAAGGCGCTGACCACGCCGCGCGACCCGTCGCTCGGCGTGATCGAGACGATCCGGCGCGGGGCCGAGACCGGCCTCGTGCCCGCCAGCGTCTCGATGTTCGTGCATGGTGGCACCACCGCGATCAACGCGATCGCCGAGCGCAAGGGCGTCCGCACCGCGCTGGTGACGACGCGGGGCTTTCGCGACGTGCTCGCGATCGGGCGGGGCAACCGGCCGGACCTGTACAATCTGCACGCGACGCCGGTCGAGCCGTTCGTGCCGCGCCATCTGCGGTTCGAAGTTGCCGAGCGGATGGACGCGCGGGGGTCGGTTCGGACGCCGCTCTCGATGGCTGATCTCGATACCGCGGGCGAAGCGCTGGCGGCCGAAGGTGTCGCGGCGGTGGCGGTCGTGTTCCTGCATTCCTACGTCAACCCGGCGCACGAGGCGGCGGCGGCGGCGCATCTGCGGGCACGGCTGCCCGGCGTCGCCGTGACCGCGAGCCACGAGATCTCGCGCCAGTGGCGGGAATACGAGCGGTCCAACACGACGGTTCTGTCGGCCTATGTCGAGCCGATCATGCGGCGTTACCTGACCAATCTGGTGGGCGCGCTGACAGCGGAGGGCGTGGACTGCGCGAGCTACTGTATGCAGTCCAACGGCGGCTTGATCGAGTTCGCGGCGGCGGCGGCGGCCCCGCTCGTGCTGATCGAATCCGGCCCGGCCGGCGGCGTTGCCGGCGCGGTGCGGATCGGTGAGGCGCTGGGCGAGCCGGACATCCTGTATCTCGATGTCGGGGGCACGACGGCGAAATGCTCGCTGGTCCGGGACGGGCGGCCGGTGCTGCGGCCCGACTACAAGCTGGAATGGACGCGGTTGACGCCGGGCTATCCGTTGCAGGTGCCGGTGGTCGACATCGTCGAGATCGGCGCCGGCGGCGGCTCGATCGCGCGCATCGACGATGCCGGCGCGATCCGGGTCGGGCCGCAAAGTGCCGGGTCCGACCCCGGCCCGGCCTGCTACGCGCGCGGCGGCACGCAGCCGACCGTGACCGACGCGAAGCTGCTGACCGGCGCGATCGACCCGGAGGCGTTTGCCGGCGGGCGCATCCGGCTCGATCCGGCGCTGTCGGCGCGGGCGTTCGAGCCGCTGGCGGCGCGGCTCGGGCTTGGCGTTGTCGCGGCGGCGGAGGCGGTGATCCGGCTGGCCGAGGCCAACATGATCAACGCGCTGAAGCTGGTGACGATCCAGCGCGGGCATGATCCGCGCGACCTGACGATGGTGGCGAGCGGTGGCGGCGGGCCGATGCACGCGGCCACGTTGGGGCGGGAACTCGGCATAAGGCGCATCGTGATTCCGCGCCATGCCGGCCTGTTCTCCGCCTGGGGGATGCTGGCGGCGCGCCCGCGCCTCGACCTGCACCGCACGCGGCTGATGACGCTGGACGCGGCGAGCCTGGAGACGGCGCGCGCGATCTTCGCGGAGCTGGAACAGGAGGCGGGGCGGCGTTTCCCGCCCTCCGACGCGCCGGTGCGGCACACCCATGCGATCGAGATGCGCTATGCGGGCCAGGAGCACACGGTTTCCGCCCGCTTCGACCCGAGCGCCGGGCTCGCGGCGCTGTTCGCGTCATTCCACGCGGCGCACGAACGGGCCTACACGTTCCGGCTGGAGGGCACGGCGGTGGAGCTGGTGACGTTCCACCTCGTCGCCGAACTCGACACCGCGCGGATCGGGATGCCCGAGATCGCGGCGGGCGGCAGGGTGGAGGATGCGCTGATCGGCCGTCGCGCGCTGCATCTCGGCGGTGGCGAGACGGCGATGGCGCCGGTTTACGCGCGGGACCGCCTGCCCGCCGGCGCCGCATTCACCGGGCCGGCGCTGGTGGAGGAGCCGACGAGCAGCACGCTGCTGCTGTCGGGACAGACTCTCACCGTGGATCGGTTCGGGCTGCTGGTGATCGAGGAGGGGTGAGGCGAGCGCGAAACAACAGCGTTTTTCGGGTCATTCGTGCGAAAGCGGGAATCCAGATGGTCCCCGCAAAGAACTTGGCGCGCCTCCTGGACCTCGGCTTTCGCCGGGGCGACGAGATATATGTTTTGTTCTCGTAACGAAATGAACGTGCCAAGGAACGCGCTCGCTCAGGCCATTCTTTTTCGGGTGCCGCGGGATTTGCCCCAGTATTTCTGCGGATTTTGCAGTTGCGGGTTGCTCGGCATCGGCTCCCGCATCCAGGGCAGCGCCGCCTCCGGGTGCGGCGGCGGCTTGTACGGTGCCGGCAGCGGCGG
>Ga0116226_10001772_pt1 | contig 18731 bp, 15 predicted proteins | sample S1TSphfallax_FD_89692 | JGI IMG/M metagenome (GOLD analysis project Ga0116226, IMG submission 89692) | Host-associated microbial communities from peat moss isolated from Minnesota, USA - S1T2_Fa - Sphagnum fallax MG | ecosystem: Host-associated > Plants > Peat moss > Unclassified | place: USA... | reverse complement strand
TACTGTAAGCCTGCTGACAGAGCATGCGGACCGATCAACAATTAAACCTGAGCAACTGCCGCTGCTGGACAAGTTCATTGCCGATCAACGGGTGCTGCAAGCAAAGCTGTTGGACGCTGTCCGCAAAGACAAGCGATACACACCAGAGCAGACTACAGAACAAACAATCAAGGAGCATTTTCAGTTGCTGCAAGCCTGCGATAATTTATCGCTGCTGACCTGTACTGACTACAAGCAGCCTGCAACGCTGCTCCATTCGCTGCCGATGAATGACGGTGGTCATTCTGCTGTCAGGGTCACATCCGTGGGAGAGCGCAGCTTTCATTTGCATCCGTACCCGTTTGGAGAACGTCCGTTGACTCTTCAATTTCCGGCACGTCACGTTTATGGAAAAAGATTTTCAAGTGATGCAGACCTGCAACATGCGTTTGCAAATGCCCAAGTGCAGACACTCACTGTAACTCTGAGCAAGTGAATCTGGCTACTTACTTAATCAGGAATTACTGAGACGTGAGCTGCAACGATACGCCAGCCCTCCGGCAAGCGGACCCAGACCTGACTCTGGCGACCAAGTTTTATTTTTTCGTTGACTACACGCTCGAACTCCAATGTGATGCTGCCATAATCGCTGCCAAATGTAACGATTTCGAGTCGCTTGACGGTACGTGCCAAGTTCACCGCAGGGCGACTTTTTCGGAAAGCTTCAATCTCATCGACACCGTAAAGATTTTCAGTAGCGCCAAACCTCATGGCATAGGGCGAGGACCAAAACATGCGCGTGAGGACATCTACATCATTTTCAACCAATGCTTTTTCATACTGCGGGTAGAGAGCACTCAATTCAGCGACGATGATTGGATCATTGATGGTCATACTGCGAAGAGCCTCCGCACGGGGAATAGTTTTCGCTGCGGTAAGATGCACTTGGGTAGCGCCGCGCTTACAGTAATCATTGGCTCATTCACAACCTGGCTGAGGCGCAATTTCATCGCGACGCTACAAAGCAAATAGGCATGAATGGGTTCCGTCTTCCAGCCATCAACGATAAGGTCAACCATGCGCAGGGTAGCGGCACGCGCAGCTGTGATTGCATCTTCTGCACTTTCCACAACGATCCATGCATCCTGCTTCATGTCTGGAGAGAGCGATTCGGCTGACTCAACCAATGGTCCAGCGAGCGGTGTTTCTTTGTGCAGATGAAAGCGCAGCGTTGCCTCCGCCGGGCACTCAATTCCGTTGATGCATACCTCGCCATCACCCTGCGCTGCGTGGGCATCGCCACAAGAAAATAGAGCGCCGCTATAGAATACTGGAAGATACAATCGCGCCCCCGAGCATAACTCACGCACATCCATATTGCCACCGAAATCACCAGGGGGCCTGGTGCGAAACTCACCCGGCTGCGGTGGAGCAACTCCCATGATGCCGCAAAAGGGACGCAGTGGAACTACAGCAGGTGCCAGCGAACGCGTCTCTTTTTCATCCAAGTCCCACTGAAATAGATAAGGTTCTGAGAAGCGTTCTTTCAGAAACCCAAGTCCGGGGATCACGCTGGACCAGCCCCATCCCTTGTGCTTTACGCTAAGTATCTCAATTTCAAGCACGTCACCGGGGGCCGCACCATCAATTGCAACTGGGCCTGTGAGTGCGTGAATTCGATTGCGGTCCATCTCAAGAAAGTCTTTTAGTGCGCTGGTTGGCGTTATCTGCCGACCACTGGAATCATCGCATTCAAAGTTAACAGTATCGCCAGGTGCGATGGTGAGTCGTGGGGCAAGATTGCGGTTCCATCGCGAATGAGTTGGTGCCGCCTTCAGGTTATATTCAGCCATTAGTCACGTACCTGCACGGTCATTTGCAGCTCCACCAGAGCGTTGCGTGGCAATGCGCTGACACCTACGGCTGCACGGACATGTCGCCCTGCATCGCCAAATATTTCGATCAACAAATCCGATGCGCCGTTAATTACTTTGGGAGTATCTGGAAATCCGGCGATGGCATTCACATAGCCATTTACGGTGAGTATGGCGGCAACGCGATCGAGCGAACTGAGCGTATTTTTAAGCACGGACAGCTGCATTAAGGCACACGCGCGTGCGGCGGCATAGCCATCTTCAATAGTGCGGTCCGAGCCAACAGTTCCAGTAATTACACCGTTGGAACCACTGGAAATAACTCCAGCGAGATACCCGATATGGCCAACCTGACGAAAAGACAAATAGTTGCCACCCGCTATCGGGGGTGGTGGCAAGATGAGATTTAATTCTTCAAATCGTTTCTCAGGAGTCATTTTATATACGTTATCCACATTTATGAATGCTTGAATGTAGCACAGAGATGTTTGGGCTGATTTGGTCTATCAACCTATATTCAAATCTTTTATCTTGGAAAAATCCAGAAAATTTTCTTTTGCAGAAATAGTACATCGGGCTAGGATGAAACATGCGTAGAATTCTTTTTCTAATATCCGCAAGCTTAGGTTTACTTTTTCAGGCCAACTGCATGAATGCAGCCCCGCCTACGCTGAATCTAAGTGCCATACGACACGATACCAGTGACCTAGAAGTCAGCGGCAACATACCTGGAGTGCCCACTGGCTCGACACGCTTTATCGCCTATGACGAATTACTGCGCTTACCGCAAGTAAGTTTTAAGGTGGCCAAGGATGATGACAATTTCGAAAGCGGATTTCCGAGTCCCACGGTCGTCAGTGGTGTTTCACTGGAGACACTCGCGCGTACACTTTCGGTTTCGCTGGCGGAGCAGATGCCGGTGGCGCTCTGCTCTGACGGCTACCGTGCGAATTATCCCACTGAATATATTGCGGCCCATCATCCAGTTTTGGTGCTGCGGATAAATGGCCAGCCACCCAGCAAGTGGCCGCAGTCTCACTATGGGGACTCAATGAGTCCATATCTAATTTCGCATGATAATTTCAAATCCTCATTCCGAATCCTGTCACATGAGGACGAGCCGCAGGTCCCTTATGCAGTGGTCAATATTGAATTCCGCAATGAGCATGATACGTTCGCGGCCATAGCGCCGCCGGGCCATTATGCGCCTGACTCGCCAGAGATGGAAGGCTATCGCATAGTGAAGCAAAATTGTTTCCGCTGCCATAACAATGGCACTGCGGGTGGGACGATGTCACATCATCCCTGGCAGGTTTTGGCTGCATGGGCGGCGTATCAGCCGGACTACTTCACGCAGTATGTGCTGGCACCAGCGTCTCTGCGAAAGAATGCGCGTATGCCGGGCAATCCGCAGTATGACCAGTCCACAATTGATGCCATTCGTCGCTATTTCGTGAGTTTTGCAGCTACTCCAAATCCGTCGCCTAAAGGACGGCAAGGCCAATGAACATCCAGCTCACGCGCATTTCAAAAACTTTACTGGTCGCATCAGTGGCGTTTTTCTATACGCTGGTCGTCTTTAACAACACGACTGACTACAACTCGAATTATCAATTTGTGCGGCATGTGCTGATGATGGACTCAACCTTCCCTGGCAACAATGGCATGTGGAGAGCGATCAACTCGCCGACTATCCATACGCTCTTTTATATGGGGATTATCTGTTGGGAGGCAGTTACGATGGTGCTTTGCTGGACAGCTGCTGTGCGCATGGGCATGGCACTCAAGAAGTCAGATGAGGAGTTTCGGTCATCCGCCAAGCTTGCCATCGGTGCATTAACGCTGGGCATATTGATGTGGTTCATCGCTTTTATTTCAGTGGGTGGAGAATGGTTTTTGATGTGGCAATCTCATAACTGGAATGGTCAGGACGCTGCATTCAGGATGCTGACCATACTTGGAATCATCCTACTGTTTGTTGCGCAGCCTGAAGCAGGCTGATTTGTTTAGTTGGCGTTACTCAGATAGGTCCTCGTCGCTGAGCAAGTCATTGGCAATACCAACTGTCTGAAGACCGACGGCATCCTCAGCAGCAGCCGACTCATCATTTTCCCGCCTCAAGCGAATGGTAGTGGTTGGATGCAAAGGGGCACGGGGATTCGGAATGCGACTGGTGAGAACAATGCCATCTTCAATGGCTTTTGAAAGCACTAAATGTCGGCGCTCCTGTCGCTGAGTCCATGCATAGCCGCGCGAAGGGAGGAATGTATCTCGAAACCATTTTATGGCGACAAAAGTGTGGCCCGGTGTTTTCTCAGCCTGCTCCAATGCCTCTAACAACTCACGAGTCATCGCAGCTTCGTCATATTCACCCAAGTCACCCGGCTCAATATCGCTCGCCGCAGACAGCTCGGCATCTGTTGCAGGCTCAAAGTAAATACGGATCTCGCCGAACTCGGGTGTCCACTCCGTGGCGGCATCATGGCGGCGCATGGAGCGGCCATCTTCCTGCAGCTCCACAACTGGTCTGTAGCCGCGTGGCGCAAGAAAGTTAAGCACAGGCGCAATGCCAGGCATATCTTGCAACTTGTTCAATTGAAGGATTGCGGACTCAATACTCTCTTCAGCCTGCTGTATGGTTTTTGAACCACTTTTATTCATCTTTACTTTCTCGTGACCGGCATGAGGGAAATTATCTATTTACCGATCTATCAACATATATGTTTGCAATGCAAACTTTATAACTACTTTTATAATCATCATTTATCTGATGGTAATTGCCAACGAATTTTCAAAAAGAATGCCCTCTTCAGACCACACATTTTATGTTGTCATCAACCACGGGGTTTTGATTCAACTACATCAAATTTCGGCAGCCAGCCTCTACTTAGCAAATCACCCGTCTGGAAGTTGTTAGCCAAACTCTTAACATGCAGCAATCTCTTAATCTAATTGGAAGCTAGCTGATGATTGAGATTTTCCCCGATGGAGTTTTGCTGAATGCGTGAAGAGTACGGCCATTTGAATCCAAATGTCTCAGCACCATCTGTTTTGGAGTTACAGAGAGATGGCTGAAACCATAGATTTTCTGGGCGTATGGGCCGCGCTGTGATGGATCAATCTTAAGATTGTAGAGGTCTGCTCCACCGCCACCAGAAAGAAAATGGCTGGTAGGATGGCCTTCAAATTCCAGATGCTGCAAGTCGTGATCGTGGCCTGCAAGATAGAGAGTGACACCATATTTCCGAAACAGCGGGTCCCAATCCCGCGTTAATATAGGGTGGTCTCCATGCGGTCCGTCAGAAAAAATAGGATGGTGTCCCATCACAACCAGATAGGGTGTAGTGCGTGGGCGCTTTAGTTCCTGCTCCAGCCAAGCCAACTGTTTAGCCTGGTCTTCATGCGATAGGGTGAAATCAATGCCCCGGTCAGTAATGCCATTCTTTGGCATATTGCTATCAAGCGCGATAAAGGTAATTAGCGGGTTTTCTTTGGGGAACTCGAAGCGATACCAGCGTGCAGGCATGGTCCATCGTGTCTCGCCTGAGGCTGTTTTGCCAATTCGCGCATATTCCAATTCAGCCTCAACCTTGCTACCGGGCCAGCGCTGATAATCATGGTTACCAAGTATGGCGTATACAGGACACGGGAAAATGTCGGCTGGATACATGTCTTCAAACTGCGTTTTCCAGCGCTGCGACTGCGCACCACCAGCCAGTTCCCCATACCAGTTATCGCCAAGCATCAGTAATGCCTGCGGAAGCAGATTCAATTGCTGACTATACTGGCGCATGCCCATCGCAACCGCAGTTTGTCCCTCATGATGACTGTCATATCCCCAATCGCCCACCATCAACAAGTCCGATGCCCCATGCATTGCAGCAGTAGAAAGCGGAGTTGCCCAGCCATTATTTGCACTGATGACAGCTAGCGCACTGAAGGCAAAACTTTGGTGCAGGAAACGACGGCGGGTTACTGAATTGGAAAGCTGCGATGGATTCATATTTGATGATTACCTCATCCCGATTAAATACTTATTGTCGCCACCTGCGTCGCCACCACGTTCGACATCGCCTCGCGCCCGTCGCGCACCACCGCCGCCGCCGTCTCATCGCACGAGCTTTCAATCCCCAGAATCAAACCACTCTTCATCAGTGACCGGCCTGCACCGTCGCCGGTTGCGCCATCTCCACCATTCGCTGATGCAGTTCCTCTTCCGTCTCCGCCCCACTCAGCAGCGCATTATTTTCGTCCGCATAATATTTCATAAAGTCGATCATCTGGCTGCCCTGCGTCAACTCGTGCGTCAGCAGCGTCGAGTACTGCTGCAATTGCTCACTCGACAATTTCGTCAGGTCCAGCGCTACAGCAATTTTGTCCGGTGCCTGGCTCACCTGTTCAAACGCAACCTTGTTTTCAAAATTCAGCATGTTGTCGTCCTCTGCAAATGCCCGGTCAATCACGTTCCTCAAAAAATCATGCTGCAGATACACGTCCTCATACATCTCCGCTTCGCTCCGCGGAAGCAGCGCCAGCAGAGAGCTGTCCTTCGCCGTCACCCACACCGCTTCCGACGGCATGATCATCTGGCTATTATTGCGTAGCGGCAGCTTTGCCGTCACCGCCTTCCCCCTCTTCCCCTTGCCGCGCGCCTCCAGCAGCGCATCCACATTGTTGCGCAATGCATGCGTCCACTCCCGGTTGTCCGCAAGCACCTTCAGGTCCAGTTTCATAATCGCCTGGTTGCGTACCGCTTCCTCATGCAGTTCCGCCTCCAGCTCATTCCGCTGGTAAATGTGGTGCACCTTCTCCACACTCTGCTCCAGGCTGATCGCAATCAGCAACCCCGCAGTAATCGTTCCCAGGTGGATCCAGAAATCTTTCCACGTGTGGATCGGATGTTCCGGCAGATGGACTTCCATGCTCCCCCTTCCAACGTCGCCGTCTCTACGCCACGCATTGAAATGCTTCAAAACGGCGCATATTCTGACACTATCAGTATAGCGGCGGCCTCAAGGCCCTCACGCACCCGCCGCGCCCGCAACTCTCAATCACGATGCACACTATCAAGGTTGCCACCGCAAATTGGAGTTATAGGGGGAGAGGTAACTTGTTTGCATATTTCACAGAATATTTATTTTTCTTCGATATTGCAGTGTTTTCCTCAAGAAATATGCACTTAATTACTGATGTTTCCAACTTTGTGGCTGCTTGCAACCAAATTTCAACATTGCTGCAATGGAAGGTAAATATTCGGCGTGTAATTTCGAACAATCAATACAGATAAGTCAACGGAGAAACTACGTCAATGAGAGTGCTTGTAATCGGCGGTGATGGTTATTGTGGTTGGGCAACGGCCCTTCATCTTTCAGAGCGCGGCCATGAAGTGGGAATTTTGGATAGCCTTGTTCGTCGCTACTGGGACGTGACTCTCGGGGTGGATACGCTAACCCCCATCGCGCCCATTGCAAAACGTATTAATCGCTGGAAGGAACTCACTGGCAAGCACATGGACCTTTTCATCGGGGACATCAACGATTACACCTTTTTGCTGGATGCAATAAAGAAATTTGCTCCAGATGCGATCGTACATTTTGGGGAACAGCGCTCAGCGCCGTTTTCGATGATTGATCGGGAACATGCCGTGATGACGCAGGTGACCAATATTGTAGGTACGCTCAATATTCTCTACGCAATACATGAGCATTGTCCTGACTGTCATTTGATCAAGCTTGGAACAATGGGAGAATATGGCACCCCCAACATTGACATAGAAGAAGGCTACATCACAATCCAGCACAACGGGCGCGAAGACCGACTTCCCTATCCAAAACAGCCCGGTTCTTTTTATCACTTGAGCAAAGTACACGACAGCCACAATATCCAGTTTGCATGTCGGATTTGGGGAGTGCGCGCCACCGACCTGAACCAAGGTGTGGTCTATGGTGTTTTGACCGAAGAGACCGGCCGCGACGAAATGCTGATCAATCGACTGGACTATGATGGTGTTTTTGGCACGGCGATCAATCGTTTTTGTGTGCAAGCGGCCATCGGACATCCAATTACTGTATACGGGACCGGCGGTCAGACACGCGGCTTCCTTGATATTCGGGACACTGTCCGATGTATTGAGATAACGCTAAATAATCCGGCAGCAGCCGGTGAGTTCCGCGTATTCAATCAATTTACTGAACGCTTCAATGTGCTTGATCTGGCAAACATGGTGAAGTGTGCTGGGGACAAGGCGGGCCTCAAGGTTGAAATTCAGCACCTTACCAATCCGCGTGTTGAAAAAGAAGAACACTACTACAACGCCAAGAACACTCAACTGCGCGACTTGGGACTGGAACCACACTGCCTATCTGATTCATTAATTAGTTCCCTGCTTGATTATGCAGTTCGTTATAAAGACCGCATAGACACGACAGAAATCATGCCACGCGTGACTTGGAAGTAGTTGAGCAAAGGGGCCTGCGGTGGAGACTAACGATATTCTTTCGCTAAAGGCAAATGGCAATAAGCCGCTGCGGATCGCAGTCATCACGGAGACTTTCCTTCCTAAGATAGATGGAATTGTGACCAGACTGTGCCACACCCTGCGGCATCTCCGCGATTGCGGACATACAGTTCTGATTATTGCCCCACAAGGCGTGAATGATTTTGAGGGCATACCTGTTTATGGAGTTCCTGGATTTAAATTTCCATTTTACCCGGACATGAAAACAGCCCTGCCTGGCCCATCTGTAATGCAAGCCATAAAGTTATTCCAGCCAGACCTGATTCATGCAATCAATCCGGTAATGCTGGGTGTGGCATCTTTTTTTTCGAGTGCGCAACTGCGCGTTCCTCTGGTGGTTTCATACCACACGCATCTTCCAAAATATCTGCACTATTACAGAATGGGCTGTTTGGAGTGGCTGATGTGGTGGGGCATGCGCCAGGGTTACAACCGTGCTGACCTTACTCTGGCCACATCACAGATAATGCAGGAAGAACTGGGCCAAAATGGCATCCGCCGGGTGCAACTATGGCGTAGGGGGGTGGACACTGTGTTGTTTCATCCAGACCGCCACAGCCAGGAGATGCGCGAAAAATTGACCAATGGGCACCCCGAGGAGAAGCTCCTGGTATACATTGGGCGGCTTTCGGTAGAAAAAGAAATTGAGCTATGCCGTATGGTGTTAGAGGCCCTGCCCGGGGTGCGCCTAGCTCTGGTGGGTGATGGCCCACACCGGCAAAAACTGGAAGAATACTTTGCAAGTACACCAACCTACTTTGCAGGATTCTTAAAAGGCCAGGAATTGGCCGAAGCATATTCATCCGCTGATGCCTTCTTTTTGCCATCACGTACTGAAACACTAGGCTTGGTTCTATTGGAGTCGATGGCTGCGGGCTGTCCAGTAGTGACACCACGTGCGGGCGGTACATCTGACATTGTTCAAGATGGAGTTACTGGACATCTGTACGACCCTGAAAAGCCTGAACAAGCGGTTGAGGCAATAGCCCGCTTACTCTTTGATGATCAACACCATGAAAAGATCAGTCGACAAGCCCGTGCGGACGCAGAACTTTGGGGATGGAATGCAGCAACGGACGAACTTATAGAAAAGTACAATACTCTACTCGGACGTGAGCAACGACTACCAGCGCAAATCGCACAGTGTAGAACTCCCGGCGTTAGCGAGGATGAGATTTGCGAAGAGTTACAAATCTCAAAGGCCACGTTCCGTCGCCATTCATGTCCAATCACAACGCCTATTTCATAGAATCGGCAAGTATTAATTGATGTTCAGTATACGTAGTGCTGCTTTGCGGAAAAACTGTCCACTTCGGGATGGACGCTCTGGGGCAAGCATTCCAGTGAGGGTACGGATGGGCAGTGGCAGTGCTGCCTGCTGATCCCCGGGGGTTGCTGCAGGAAACAATTGCACCAACGCCTCACGCGGACTGACGCGTAACTTGTCAATCAATGCAACGCGATGAACACAGAAAATGGTGCAATAGGGTGCACATGGTTTTGGCTTCTTTGATTCCCGATCAATGTCCTCTTGAGTGTATTTTTCAAGAGGAATGGCGGGATAGCCGCGCTGCGCCATACACCAGTGAACCAGGCCATTTTCACAAATATATAAATGTCGTGCGCCAGCCGGACAATGCCAGTCATTGGGCTGCCCCTGTAATAGGTTCTTGCGCCAGGGATTGTGCCGCGCAAACGAGAACAACGGCTTTGAGAGCTTTTCAATGTCCTCAAGCACCTGAAGCGAACGGGGACTTAGCTGCTGAATGCGACCAGTTTCATCATGCACAATGCCCGCGCTGCTGCCGAGGCCAAGTTCTGTAGCACGGCGCGCAATAATGAGTGCATCTTCAGGCTCGGCAGTTCCAGCTCCAACAACAGAGTGGATATGCACTGGGAATTCCGCATACTTCGCCAACCATTGCAATTTTTGGTCAAGCACTTTAAGGCTCTTCTTAGAGACATCATCCGGCTGCACATTGTCGATACTGATTTGCAAACGGTCAATGCCCGCACGATTAAGGCTTTGAATACGAGCAATGGTAAGCAAATAGCCGTTGGTAATCATCAGGGCCAACATGCCGTGATGTCGGATGCGGGCAATGATTTGTTCCAACTCTGGGTGCAACAAAGTTTCTCCGCCAGTGAGGGTCACAGCAGTGGTGCCCATAGCTGCCAGTAAATCAATGCGACGTAACATCTCATCAATGGGGACTGGTTTGGAAAAGGTGTCGTACTCACTGCAATAGGTGCAGGCCAGGTTGCAGCGGCGAGTGACCACTACATGGGCAAATACGGGATGCTTGGGTGAACGCAGGGCAAGTGCAAAAAGTCGCACCTCACGATAGAGGCGGTTGACTCGTCGAGTGAAGCGGCGAACTGCAACAGTCATAATTAGCTTCGCCCCCAATCTAGAATGGATTTCTTACAACAGGTAAAGACAAAAACTGTCTAACCTACATAACCCTAGACTTTAAGTATCCGGCATCGGCAATCAACCGAGAGTTAATAAACCGTTAAACAAAGAGAATAAAACGCGCTTTCAATATACCGCAGAAATATCGATAACTATAAAATGGAGGGATTTCACATCTAATATAGTGGTGGCCAGAGACGGGATTGAACCGCCGACGCCGGCCTTTTCAGGGCCGCGCTCTACCACTGAGCTATCTGGCCTCAGTGCAAATTTGGTTGCTTCAACTCTGCGCGGGGAACTACGAGGCGGGAGCTACACAGCAATTACAACAACCAAAATTAGTATATCAATATCTACGACACTTCGGGTTATGCTGATTGGATGAGCCTATCAGCCATTCACAATACCTTGCGCCGATTCGGCGCATTCCTTGCGATTACTATTCTCTGCTTTGCGACCGCGCTACAGGCGCAAAGCCCACAGCAGGAACAAGCTGCAGTTAGGGCATTTGCTGTCGCCCGTAAGAACCCACTGGTGCTGGAAGCGTTTCTGCGGAAAATGCCCAAGGGGGGCGACCTCCACATGCACCTGAGCGGTGCCATTTATGCAGAAACCTTTATCAAAGATGCTGGCGAAGATGGTCTCTGCGTCGATACGAAGTTACTCAGTTTTGCTCAGCCACAGGCCGACAAAACCTGCGGCCCCGGTCAGGTCACGGCTGCAAGTGTTGCAGCCAACCAATTGTTGTATGACAAGCTGGTTGATTCATTTTCCATGCGCGCTTTTGTCCCCTCTGAAGGATTCAACGGCCATGACCAGTTCTTTGCAACCTTCGGTCATTTTAGTGGCATTAGTAAATCGCACTATGGAGAATGGCTGGCTGAAGTGGCAGACCGGGCCGCAGCACAGAACGAGACCTATCTGGAAATTATGAATACGCCCGACTTCAAACACGCTGCGATACTCTCGGCGCAGATAGACTGGCCATCCGACCCAGCCATCACTCCTGACTTCGCCACCATGCGCAGCAGGCTCCTCGCCGCTGGCCTACGTGACGATGTGCCTGCCATCACCCAAGAGATCGCCTCCTTTGAATCCAGCCGTGATGCCATTGACCACTGCGGCCAGCCCTCCGCGTTGCCTGGTTGCAGCATTCGCATGCGCTATCTCTACCAAGTGTTGCGCGCAGGAACGCCGCAGGTAGTCTTTGCGCAGACACTACTTGGCTTTGAAACTGTTGCCGCTGAAATGGCTGCAGGCAATGCGCGCTACGTCGGCATCAACTTTGTGCAGCCGGAGGACGGGTACGTCTCCATGCGCGATTACCACCTGCAAATGGAGATGCTCGATTACCTGCATTCTGTCTATCCGAAGGTCCACATAAGCCTGCACGCTGGCGAAGTTGCACCCGGCATGGTGCCGCCCGATGGCCTCCGCTTCCACATCCGCGAGGCCATTGATCTTGGCCATGCCGAGCGTATCGGCCACGGAGTCGATGTAATGTACGAGGACAATCCCGATGCGCTGCTGGCCGAGATGGCGCGCAAACACATCATGGTCGAGATCAACCTCACCAGCAACGATGTCATCCTCGGCATTACCGGCCTGCATCACCCGCTGCCTGAGTATCTCGCTGCCGGCGTGCCGGTTGCGCTCTCTACGGATGATGAGGGTGTCTCGCGCATTGACCTGACCCACGAGTATGTCCGTGCCGTCACCGACTTCGGCCTCAACTATACCGACCTGAAAAAATCCGCGCGTACCAGTCTTGAGCACAGCTTCCTTCCGGGCGCGAGCCTCTGGGCCGCGCTTGATAAATTCGGTGCTCCCGTAGCCGCTTGTTCCGCCCAGCCACTCGGCGCAGCCAAACCCTCGACCCCCTGCGCGGCTTTCCTCGTCACCAGTGCGAAGGCCGAAGCACAATGGGATTTAGAGTCCCGCTACCGTTCCTTCGAAGCCAGTTTCAAATAATCCGTGCATCGACCATCCACACACCGATACACTAGATAAGTTGCATGAGCGACCTTACACCCAAGCCTCTGCCCCAAAAGCGCATCGTCCTCACCACCTTCGGCACGCTGGGGGACCTGCACCCGCTGATTGCTCTCTCCTTTGAGCTGCGCCGTCGCGGCCACACGCCGGTGCTGGCCGTCTCTGAGATTTTCCGTCCCAAGATTGCACCGCTCGGTTTTGAGCTTGTCCCCGTCCGCCCCTTCATCAGCCCCGATGACCGCGAACTGATTGCCATGCTCTTCGATATCCACAACGGCACCGAGCGCACCCTGCGTGAAGTGCTTTTCCCGGTCATCGATCAAACTTATGCTGACCTGCTGGCCGCCGTCGAGGGCGACACAAACACGCCACGCGCCGACCTTCTTATCACCGGAGAACTGATCTACGCCGGCCCCATCGTCGGTGAAAAAACTGGCATCCCATGGGCTTCCTACGTTCTGGCACCGCTATCATTTTTCTCGGCGTTTGATCCGCCAGTCCTGCCACCCTATCCATTCCTTGCCAAGATTGAGCCCTGGCTCCCCGGCACTGGCCGTTTGGTTGCGCGCTTTATTCGCTGGGTGACGCGCGAGTGGTGTACCCCGGTCTATAAATTGCGCACCTCACTGGGTCTGCCGCCGGGAGAAAATCCCCTCTTCGACGCGAAGCACTCGCCAAATCTGGTCCTCGCCATGTTTTCACCGACGCTTGGCACCGCGCAGGAAGACTGGCCCGACAGTACCGTGCAAACTGGCTTCGTCTTCTACGACGGAGACGCTGGCAAGCAAGAACTGTCCCCGGAACTAAAAAAATTTATGGAGAGCGGCCCACCGCCAGTCGTTTTCACGCTTGGCTCTGCCGCAGTGCTCGACGCGGGCACGTTTTATATAGAGAGCGCAAAAGCCGCCGAGGCGCTCGGCGTTCGCGCCGTGCTACTTATCGGGATGGATGATCGTTATGATCCGCGTAATCAGGGCCACAAACTGCCAGATACTATTTTTGTTTCGCAGTATGCGCCCTACTCGCAGCTCTTTCCCGGAGCTGCGGCCATTGTGCATCAAGGGGGAGTTGGCACGACGGCGCAATCGCTCCGCGCTGGCAAGCCCATGCTGGTGATGCCGTACAGCCATGACCAGCCCGACAATGCCCGTCGTGTGCGTCGTTTGGGGGTAGCCCGCATCCTAAATCGCGAGCGCTATAGAGCTCCCCAGGTTGCAAAGGAGCTGGGCAAGCTACTCCGTGGTCCTCGCTATGCCCGCCGTGCAGAGCGCATTGGATTTGAGCTGCGTCATGAGGACGGTATCAACGCCGCATGTGATGCCATCGAAGAGCTGCTAAGGAAATCCAACGGAAATTCACATTCGCAAAAATAGGCTGGCTTAACGAAAGAAGCCGCTGAATCGATGGATTCAGCGGCTTCCGGGTTATGGTGCGTTGGTTTAGAAGTTAATCTTGCCCGATACCTGAACGATACGTCCACCGTTGATACCAGATGTAGTACCAACAGCTGGAGTGCCAAATGGTGAAGAAGGTGTCAACGTACCTACAGTAGAAGTGCTGCTCACGGCCGAGACGGTCAATCCAAGATTACCTGGGTTTGCCATATTGGTGTGGTTGAAGGCATTGAATGCTTCAGCACGGAGCTGGAAGCTGGTCGGTCCATACAATTTGAAGCTCTTGAACAACGAAATGTTATTGAACCATTGTCCAGGGCCGTAGAGGTCGTTTCTGTGCAGGTTTCCGTATGTATATTCGGTTGGGGCCGAGTAAGCAGTGGAATCTGCACAAGAGACTGTGTTGGTACCGTAGGGCTCTGAAAGAATGGCCTGCTTGTTGCAATGCAGTTTGTAGTGATGGACGAAGTTAGGACGCTCACCTTGTGAGGGATCGCCAACGTTGGCCCAGCCATTACCGGGAACACTCATGGTCACGTTGATGGGAGAACCAGTCTGGAGGGTTTCAATTGCATTCACCTGCCAACCACCAGCGACTTCCTGCATGATGATGTTCTGGTGCTCCAACTTCGGCAGCGCCCAGGTAACACTACCGACAACCTTGTTACGCAGGTCAAAGTTTGAGTTGCCCCAATCCGCAAGGCAGTCGCCTTGGATCATGCAGGAACCTCCGCTGTTTGCATCCGCAGATTCATCCAGAGCGTGGGACCATGTGTAGCTGAGGTTCGCAGTTACTCCGTGGGTCATACGCTGCCGGAATACTGTTGTGAGACCGTCATAGCTCGCACTGGCAATATTGTCTGCCGCACGAATTTGACCGAAGTCCTGCTGCGGACGACGCAGTTGGACAGACAATGCCTGATTTCCAACTCCAACCGCGGGCTGGTTAGGATAGTAGTTCGTGTTCAGATGAGAACTGTGCGATCCCAAGTACTGGAATTCGAGACCAGCATTCTTCCACAATTCAATACCCGCATCCAAGTTCCACTGGTCCATAGTTTCAGACTTGAGTGGGTTAGCAACGGTGTATGCTGTGACCGCCGATGCCTGTCCCTGCACACCTGGTGCAACTGGAACGGAACCGGTGCCAGCGGTAAGACCACCATTATTTGCTGACGGTGTGGTTGACGCTGCCAATGTGCTGTATGCATTCGTCAGTGACTGCGTTCCAGCAGCAGGGCTTGAATATACAGCTGATGCAGCGAACGGATAGTTCGAGCTCATCAGTGTGTAAGCATTCATTTGGTTGGAGTTGTAATAGATACCGCCGCCGCCACGAATGGTGACACGGTCTGTCCAGCGATAGGCAAATCCAAGGTGCGGACCAAAATCATGATGGTTGGGTCCGGTCAGGGCCAGTCCTGGAGTTGGCGTGTAAGTGGTTGGCGAGGTTGCCGTGGAGGCTGGGATGAACGTGGTAAAGTTCGGGCTAAGGAATCGGGCATAACCGTTGGCGCTGGTTGGCACCATCGGCAGTTCATAACGGAAGCCATAATCCAAAGTCAGCTTCTTTCCGACTTGCCATGTGTCCTGCACAAAGAAGCCCTGACGCCACTGTTCGATCTGCTCTTTCACCTGGTCAAGTGGGGTTGTGTCACCGGACATGACTCCCAGGAACAGCGAAGCATCACCGGAGCCATAGTTACAACTGCTGTAACCGGTTGCCGAGCAGCCAGACCCTGTAGTTCCAGTGAAGTTTGCGGTGTAGGAGCTCGAAAAGGAAAGAATACCGCGGGCCGAGTTGACCGCAGCGCGACCAATCATCAGTCTGCGAATATCGACACCAGCGAGGAAACTGTGCCGATTTCTTGTATAAGCAATCTGATCATAAAGCTGATAGGTACGGTCGTCCTGCACCCAGTTTTCGCCGCTTTCACTCTCACTGAAGGAAGTACCACCGCCAATGTCGGGAAGTCCGGGATCGCCAAACGCCTGTCCTACGCCGAAGGGCGAAGCCAGCCCAAGGAGAGAATCCGGATTGTTGGGACCATATTCATAGAAGTAATCCAGCTCTGAGGTCTTCAACCAGTTGAAACCACCCCGCAGATCGTTGACCAAGTTTGGCTTGATGATCCAGGTATAGCCGAGAGCAAGGTTACGGTTATCGTTCGGGTTATAGGTGTTGTTGACGTATTCACGAGCCGTGCTTACGCCATAGACATATTGCCATGCATAACGGCCAAAAATACGTTGGTGGTCATTGAATACCTCATCAATACGGTCCAAAGAATTGTTGTAGCGGGTGCTGCTGGGAGTGTGCTGCAGATAGTTCGCATTCAAAGGTGCGCTACAAACATTACAGAGAACAGCATACTTCAAGATATTAGCCACGATGGTACCGTTTGCCGCAGTTTGATCGGTGATCTTCTGTGTGTTGTTGGCAGCGTTGTAGTAAGACTGACCCGTGTATGGACTGTACAAAATAGTCGGCTTTGATGCGCCACTCAATGTGGGGTTTAGCAATGCGCTAAAGTCACCACCCTCTTCCGCAGATGTAAATGCCTGTGAATAAGCATTTGTGATTGAGTGCTGGCGAAGGCCCTCGTAAGAAGCCGTGAAGAAGGTCTTATCGCGACCGTTATATAGGTGCGGAATCAAAACCGGACCATCCACGACACCACCAAAAATATTATAGCGTTGTTCATTCTTGGTTGGGACAGTAGTGTTGCGATTGAATCCCTTGGAGTTCAGGTCATCATTTTGCAAATAGTCATACATGGTGCCATGGAACTTGTTGGTACCGCTTCTGGTCTGTTCGTTGATGTGAACACCGATGTAGTCACCATACTGAGCAGTATAGTTACCGTTTGTAGTCTGGACTGAATCTAGAGCATCGGGGTTTGGAGTAACCGAGTCAGTAGAACCGAGGTTGTTCTGCGTGGTAATACCATCCAAAGTTATGCTGTTGTTGACACCGCGGGTACCAGCGCCGTTGGCGGTTACGCCAGGAGGAACACCCGTGAGGGCACTACCAGTCCCAACAGCTACGTTGGATGCAATGTTGGCAACTTCAAGCGCGTTGCGGCCAGTGGTGCTGTTCGGCAGGTCGGCGACCATCTCCTGGGAAACTGTTTCACCAAGTAATGGATCGTCCGTCTGGATTGCCGGAGTGCTTGCCGACACCGAAACTTCCTGCGTCTCAGCACCCGGTTTTAGGGCAAAGTCCGTACGAGCAGCTTCATTCAGCACCACAATGACGCCGATCTTTTTGAGCTTCTGAAAGCCCTTTTCATCAACCACTACATCATATGTGCCGGGAATGATGTTACCAGTGATGTTGTAGTAGCCTTCGGGGTTGGTTGTGGCCTTATAGACCACTTTGGTGTCTTCACCAATAGCACTCACTGACGCGCCAGCGATGGCAGCACCGGTTGTGTCTGTTACGGTTCCCACCAGTGAGGTGTTGTTGGCGACCTGTGCAGCCAAATATAGTGGGCTGAACAGGGCGATGAGGGAAAGAATTAAGTGTTTTTTCACATTGCCTCCTAAAAGATTGTCTAAATTTTTTCTCTATCTTGAGCTAATTTTAATTGCTTCAACTACATCAACTAGGCCTTTGGTGCTTCGCTGAAAATCTCAACCAAACGATCAGCGATAATTTTGTCTTCTCCGGGCTTTAGCAGCCAGGTTGAAAAACCGAAACTGGTTGGGTCGCCACCGCGCCCACCTCGACCTCCACCGGGGCCACCTCTGCCACCTCCCGGTCCACCTCGACCCCCACCGTATCCACCCTGGGCACCACTGGCACCCGCCACCGGCGCATCCGGGTTGCGGCCCCGCATTCCACTGGCCCCGGCACCCATGCTTCCAATACCCACCGGCCTCGTATCTGCCAGTTTCTGCATGACTTCCTGGCCGGTCATCTTGATTTTTGTCTGGTCAATTTTCCAACTATAGCGTGGAGAGACATTGCCCAGCGCCTGAATATTGAACTGCCGCGGCAGCGCCGTCACACCAAACTTTTGCACCGCATTTGTGATGGTCATAGCGTAGGCATCATACTTGGCCAAAACAGCGTCATAGTCTTGATTTACAAAAAGTTCCAGCGCTTTCAACAGACCAAAAATGGTCTCTTTCCCCACCTTGCAGCAGCGACCAATGCGGTCTTCCTGCGGACTCATATTGAGTAGCGACCACCGCATCAGCTCCTCTTTACCAATCATGATGCCCGATGCTTGCGGCCCGCAGATGTCCTTACCGCCGCTAAACGCTGTGATATCAAAGCCAACCGCCGGATATTCCCAGAGCCGCTCCTTCGGCGGCACGTCAGCAGACGCATCATTAAAGGTGTAAATTCCGTGTGCCCTAGCAATCTCGACCGTCTCAGGCCCGCTCACCTTGCCATTGCCTGATTGTATGTTGGTGAAATGAATAGCCACTGTCTTGGGATTAATGGCTGCAATCATCTCTTCCCGAGTGACCACTTCCACCAGCTTCGCGCCAGTTTGGCGGATTTGATGGTCGAAGGCGTAACGATGGCTTTTCTGGATGATGACTTC
>Ga0116226_10001771_pt1 | contig 18732 bp, 18 predicted proteins | sample S1TSphfallax_FD_89692 | JGI IMG/M metagenome (GOLD analysis project Ga0116226, IMG submission 89692) | Host-associated microbial communities from peat moss isolated from Minnesota, USA - S1T2_Fa - Sphagnum fallax MG | ecosystem: Host-associated > Plants > Peat moss > Unclassified | place: USA... | reverse complement strand
GATTCGGCGTGGCCGGTTTCGCCGCCGCTCACGGTTTCATAATCCGCCGTGGCCTTCTGGCCGCCGGCATAACCGGATACCGCGCGCCGCACGCCCTTCACGTGCTCGAACACCCCCTGCACCCCCCAGAAGCAGCCCCCCGACAGCACCGCGGTCTCGAGCGTGGCGCCGGCGGGCTTAGGCTCATCAACGCGCGGCGCGGGTACGACCTGGATGCGCTCCTCGGCCCCAGCGGGCAACCGCACGAAGACAAACGCCAGGCCGAGTACCAGAGCAATACCGAGAACGATGCGCGTCATACGGAGGTCGCCTTGAAACTGAGGGCCACGCCATTCATGCAGTAACGCAGTCCCGTCGGCTTCGGACCGTCATCGAACACATGGCCGAGATGGCCGCCGCAGCGGCTGCAGTGGACCTCGGTGCGGGTCATGCCGAGGCTTCCGTCGCGACGTTCACCCACCGCGTGATCGAGCGGCTTCCAGAAACTCGGCCAACCGGTACCGCTATCGAATTTGGTGGTGGAGGAATACAGATCCTGCTGACAGCCCACGCAGCTGAAGATGCCGGCGCGATGCTCCGAGTTCAGCGGGCTCGTGAAAGGCCGCTCCGTACCCTCCTGGCGGAGGATGTCGTACTGTGCCGGCGTCAAAAGCGCCTTCCACTCGGCATCGGTATGGGTGACCGGGAAGGTCTCCGCGCTCGCCACAGCCACCGACGGCCCGCGACCGCCAAGGCCCTCGAGAACGCCGATTCCGACGGCTCCGCCGGCCCCAAGTACCAAGAGTGCGCGTCTGGTCAGATTCATGATCGTCCTCGCTGTTGTACCAAGGAGACCGGCTCCCGGGCGCGGTTATTGCACACCAAGCCCGAATTGGACCGTGGGGGGAGCGAAACGTTTCCGCGGAAACGTTTCGCGCGAACAAGTCGAGAATATCGCGTTAAATATCTGATTTTAATACATTTATGAAAATCGTGATTTTGGGGCGTCCGGGACTCGAACCCGGGACCAACGGATTAAAAGTCCGATGCTCTACCGACTGAGCTAACGCCCCCCTGAGGGGTCGCGATCATACCCGATACCGGGTCGGATCCGGGACTCCGGCGGCAGCGAATCCGTCGCGGCGGATCCGACAGGCGTCGCAACGACCGCAGGCGCGGCCGGCCTCGTCGGCCTGGTAGCAGGACACGGTGTGGGCGAAGTCGACCCCGAGCCGGAGCCCTGCCCGGATAATATCCGCCTTGGACCAGCGGATGAGGGGTGCCCGGACGGTGGGGTGTCCGCCTTCGACGCCCGCACGGGTCGCACGCGCGGCGAGTGCCTCGAAAGCCGCGATGAACTCCGGCCGACAGTCCGGATAGCCCGAGTAATCGACCGCATTCACTCCGACGAAAATCTCGCCAGCGCCGAGCACCTCCGCCCAAGCGAGGGCGAGCGACAGCATGATGGTGTTGCGGGCCGGGACGTAGGTGATCGGAATGCCCAAGGTCGGCGCTTCGGGCACCGCCAGTGCGGCATCGGTGAGCGCCGAACCGCCGATGCCGGCGAGGTCGACCTGCATCACGCGATGCTCATGGGCGCCGTAGGCCTCTGCGACGCGGCGCGCCGCTTCGAGTTCGGCCAGATGGCGCTGGCCGTAATCCACCGACAGCGCATAGCACTCGTAACCCTCGGCGCGTGCGAGTGCGAGTGTGGTGGCCGAATCGAGGCCCCCAGAGACGAGGACCACCGCGCGCCGGGGTTTTTCGGGCGCTGCAGGGGTCATCGTCCCGGCTCGTTGCCCCAAAGGATCTTGTGAAGCTGGATCTGGAAACGCACCGGCAACCGGTCCTCGAGGACCCAGTCGGCGAGCGTACGCGCCGGCAGCTCGTCGTGGCTCGGCGAGAATAGGACAGTACAGCGCTCGGCAAGCTTGAGCGCGGCGAGCTGGTCGCGACTCCACTCGTAGTCTTCACGGTTGCAGATGACGAATTTCAACTGGTCATGGGCGTGCAGGAGTTCAAGGTCCTGGAAGCGGTTGCGATGCACCTCGCCGGATGCGGGGGTTTTCACATCGACCACCCGTACCACGCGCGGATCGATGTCGGCGATCGAGGCAGCGCCACTCGTCTCGAGCGAGACTCGATAGCCCGACTCGCACAGCCCCTCGAGCAGCGCACGACAGCCGCGCTGCGCCAGTGGCTCTCCGCCGGTCACACACACGTGGCGGGCGCCGAGCTCGGCCACCCGAGTGAGAATCGCCGGCTGCGTCCACCACTCTCCCCCATGGAAAGCATAGGCCGTATCGCAGTACCGACAGCGAAGCGGACAACCGGTGAGCCGCACGAACACGGTCGGATATCCGACACTGTCCGCCTCGCCCTGTAGGGAGAGAAAGATTTCGGTGAGCTTGAGGCGCGCGAGCTCCACGAGGGCGACGCTAGGGAGTCGCGGGAAGTTTGCTGAGTTGCTCCTGGGCGAGCTTCGCCGAGTCGCTGCCCGGGTACTGCGAGAGGACCAGATTGAGCGTCGAGCGCGCCGCGGGGACCCGCTTCATCGCCACCTGGGTGAAGCCGAGTTTGACCAGCGCATCGGGCGCCTTGCGCGACGCGGGCCAGTCGCGGACCACCTTCTGGAAGGCATCGAGGGCACTGGGGTAGTCGCCCGTCACGTAGTACGTCTCGCCGAGCCAATACTGCGCATTACTGGCGAGATCACTCAAGGGATAGGTAGTGAGGAAGCCCTTGAAGGCATTGGCAGCCGCCGGGTAATTCGAGTTCTTCAGAAGATCGAAGGCCTGAGCGTACGCGGTCTGTTCGGCCGGGCTCGCCGACACCGGACCGCCGCCCGTGGACTCGGCGGGTATGGGCTGCGAGGCGGGCGCGGCGGCGGCGCCAGCGACGCCGGATGGAGCAGCGGAAGCAGCGGACGCAGCGGCGGGCGTCGGACTCGACGCGGGCGCGGGCGCGGGCGCTGCCCCCCCGCCTCGCGCGCTCGCCTCGAGTGCGGCGAGGCGCTTGTCGAGGTCGGCATACAGATCGCGTTGCTGCTTGCGAACGCTCTCGTTCGTGTTCTGCAGCTCCTCGACCGCGCCGCGCAGCGCCCGCACGTCCGCCTCGAGCTGGTCGAGACGCTGGCCGAGGCTCACGAGGCTCTGGTTGTTCACCACGCGCTCGACACGGCCAAGGCGCGTATCGAGCTCGTTGAGCTTGATCTGAACCGGATCCTCTTCGGGCGGAGTACTGGCGCAGCCTGCCGCGAGCAGCAGCACGGTCGCTGCGAGCGCCCTCATGTAGAGCCCCTTCACTGCGAAAGGTAGACGATCTCGACGCGGCGATTCTGCGCCCACGCCGCCTCGTCACTCCCGGCGACGGCGGGGCGCTCAGCCCCATAGCTCACCGTGGCGATCTGACCTTCCGAGACGCCCTGAAGCATCATCGCGCGGCGCACCGCCTGCGCGCGCCGCTCGCCAAGACCGATGTTGTACTCCCGGGTTCCGCGCTCGTCGGTGTTGCCCTCGAGCCTCACGCGTGCGTTAGGGTGCGAGGCGAGATACGCGGCATGCGCAGACACCAGAGCGACCTGGTCGGCTCGGATCTCGGCGCGATCGAAGTCAAAGTACACGAGGCGCTTGGCGAGCAGCCCTTCCTGGGGACCCGCAATGCCCTCGGCGCCCGCCGCGGCCGCGCCCATCAGCGAGGAATTGCTATCCATGCCGGAAGTGGTCGCTCCCGACGACGGTACCGCGGTTCCGGACGCCGGACCCGCAGCGCTCGGCGGCGTCGCCGGACGCTTCGATGCGCAGCCTCCCAGCGCAAGAACGACACAAGCGAGACCGATCAGCAACTGACTCTTCATTATCGATGACTCCATTATTATTGAGCGAATGGTCCCCAGACCGGCTCGCGAACCTCGCCATGATCCGACTTCAGGCGCTGCGTAGTCAGCCCATCTATCGACACCGTCTCGAGAATTCCGACCCCATTATCGCGTCCGGCATAAATGAGCATGGCGCCGTTCGGCGCGAAGCTCGGGGACTGATCGAGGCGGCCCTTCGAGAGGATTCGCACCCCGCCGGTGGCGAGATCCTGGATCGCGACTCGATAGGCCGATCCGTCGAGGGTCACGAAAGCGATCTGGGTGTGGTCGGGAGAGAGGCGCGGCCGCGCGCTATAGCTGCTGCCGAAGGTAATCCTTTTGGGGCGGCTATCACCGCCCAGGGATACCCGATAGATCTGCGGGCCGCCGCCACGGTCAGAGGTGAAGTAGAGCGTTTGCGAGTCGGCCCAGGTCGGCTCGGTGTCGATCGCGGGATCGGTGGTGACGCGGGTCAGAGCCTGAGTCGCGAGGTCGAGCACGTAGATATCGAGATTGCCGTCATTGCCCGAGAGAGTGAGCGCGAGCTTCTTGCCATCCGGTGACCAGGCCGGGGCACCGTTGACGCCGACGCGAGCCGAAACGAGCGTACGCTCGCCCGTACGCAGGCGCTGCAGATAGATCGCCGATACCCGGCGCTCGAACGAAACGTAGGCGAGCCACTCGCCATCGGGCGACCAGGCCGGCGACATGATCGGCCGGGAGGCTTCCGTGACCGGATGGGCATTCTCGCCATCCGCATCCGCGACGATCAGCTGGTAGCGCTGATTGGGCGCCTCGCCTTCCACCGACACGTACGCGATCCGAGTGTCGAAGGCACCGCGCAGGCCGGTGATCTTCTGGAAAATCACGTCGCTCAGACGATGCGCGCCGACCCGCACCGCGCCGGCCGCGACGGTGATCTTCGGACTCGCGAGCGTTTGCCCGGTGAGGAGGTTCACGAGTTCAGCCTCGATCACCACGTCGGCCCCGGCGGCCGACACGCGCCCGACGACGATGTAGTCGTTGCGACTCATTTTCCAGTCTGCGATCACCACGTCGGCCGCCCGGGTGGGTTGGCTCAACATGTCGCGCCGGGCCATGGAGCGAAACCGCCCGCTGCCGTCGAGATCGTGCTCGACGATCGCCGCGACGTCTGCACCGCCGTCACCGGGGACCGTCCGTGCGAAGGGCACGATGGCTATAGGGATGGCGTCGGTGACCCCGGAGGTAACCTCGACCCGCAGCTGGGCCTCCGCCGGCGAGATGCCGAGCAGAACCACGAACGCGAGCGCGGAAACTAAGCAGGCTTGCAGTCGGTCGATCAACGTAAGAACACCATGTAGGAGGGCCTAATCGGGTCTGAAGCGAACTTCGAGGTCGCGGTCGAATAGTGCCGGATCGGGCGGCAGAGGCAAGGGCGACGCACGCAGCACCGCCGCCTCGATCGACAGACGTACCGCGTCATCGCCATTACAAGCACCCACTTTCGCGCTCACCACCTCACCACCCGGCACCTGAGTCACGTGCACGACGCAGTCGATTCCCGGCTTGGCGGACGGCGGCCGAATCCACGCGCGGGTAATGCGCGCGCTGATCTCAGCGATCCACCGCTCCTTCTGACCGCTCGCGACCGCGACATGTTCCTCTTGCGCGAGACTTCGGCGCAGGTCCGCTTCAGTGGCCGCGCGTTGTTGAGCCTCGAGCGCCTGGCGCTCGGCCTCGGCCCGCGCTTCGGCCTGAGCTTTGGCCTTCGCAGCGGCGGCCGCCGCAGCCGCCGCGGCCGCCTTCTCAGCCGCCGCCTTTTGCTCCGCGAGCTTCTCTGCTGCAGCCTTTTCGGCGGCGGCCTTTTCGGCGGCGGCCTTCTCTGCTGCAGCTTTCTGGGCGGCGGCGGCTTTCAACGCCGCGGCCTTCTGTTGAGCCGCTTTCTGTGCAGCGGCCGCAGCGCGCTGGAGGTCCATGGGCGAGTCCTTAGGCTTCGCGGTTATCTCGGGCGTCGGGGTGGGGATGGGTGGCGGCGGCGCGGGCTCCGGGGGAGGCGCCGGCGTGGGCTCGGGCGTCGGCGTGGGTGTGGGCGTGGGTGTTGGGCTCGGAGCCGGCGGCGGCGGCTCGACCGGTGTCGGAGCGCTCGGTTCTACGCTCGGCGCGGTGACGCGATCGAGGCTGTGGGAATCGACGACGGTGGCATCGATGGCAAGCGCCTGCGGGGGCGGAGGCGCCGGCCTCCAGAGCATCCACCCATAGACGAAGGCGGCCGCGATCAGCGCATGCAACCCGACCGCGAAGACGATGGGAAGCCAGCGTTCTCGCTTTGAACCGCTCATCGATCCGGATCGCGCCGCGTCCGGGGCGCGGGCGGCGGGTCGGTGAGAAAGCCGACTTTACGCGCGCCGGCACGCTGCAGGATCACCATCGCCGTCACGACCCGTCCGTAGGCAACCGCGGCGTCTCCCTTGACGAGCACGGGCGCATCGGGGGCGCGGCGCAGTACCGCTGCGGCGCGCGTCTCGACCGCCTCATCGTCGAGCGGCTGGGTCTGCTTTTCGCCCACATTGAGGTACAACCGCCCGTCGCGATCGATCGAAAGGACCAGAGGCTTCTCGTTCTTCAGCTGATCGATGGTGAGCGGCTCCGCGCCCGCCTTCGGCAGCTCCACTTTGATGCCCTGAGTGAGCAACGGCGCGGTGACCATGAAGATGATGAGCAGCACCAACATGACGTCGATATAGGGCACGACATTGATGTCGCCCATCAATCGTCGGCCTCGCTTCGGTCCGCGCGTGGTATCGGCCATGACTTATCCGACACCCGGCACGGAGGACGGCGCGCGGCCCGTATGGCGCTGCAGAATGGTTGAGAATTCCTCCATGAAGGCGTCGTAGCGCAGCTCGAGGCGTCCGACCTGATCGGCGAAGCGGTTATAAGCGATGACGGCCGGAATGGCGGCGAACAGGCCCACGGCGGTCGCGACCAGGGCCTCGGCAATGCCGGGCGCCACCATTGCCAGAGTGGCCTGCTGAACTCCGCCCAGGGAGACGAACGCGTTCATGATGCCCCACACCGTCCCGAACAGACCCACGTAGGGACTCGTCGAGCCGACCGTCGCGAGCGTCGCGAGACTCTCTTCCAGCCGATCGGTCTCCTTAAGCTGCGCCACTTTCATCGCGCGGCGCGAGCCCTCGAGGCGTTGCTCAGACGTGAGTCCGTCCTGGGGCCGAAGGCGAGCGAACTCGCGAAATCCCATCTCGAAGATGCTCGACATGCCCGTGGCACCGCCACGACCCTCGATGCCCCGGTAGAGGGTCGCGAGGTCACCGCCCGACCAGAACTTCGACTCGAATTCGGCGGCCTCGGCACGGGCACGCCCGACCAGCATCCGCTTACGGAAGATGATGGTCCAAGAGAGGAGCGACGCGGCGAGCAGCAGACCGAGGACGATCTGCACCACGAAACTCGCATCGACGATGAGCCGCACGATCGACAGGGGTTGTGCGCCGAGACCGGTTTCCATCAATACTCCTCACAATGTCGCGCCCCTGATTGTCGCATCACCGCGGGTCTTCAAACAGCGGCAGACTGGCGCTGCCCCGCTCCGGGGATTTGAGTCCGAAATGCAGGTAGGCGGTGCGGGTCGCCATGCGGCCGCGGGCGGTGCGCATGAGAAAGCCCTGCTGGATGAGGAACGGCTCGATGACATCCTCGAGTGTGCCGCGCTCCTCGCCGATCGCCGCGGCGAGACTTTCGATGCCCACCGGACCGCCCTCGAACTTCTCGATGATGGTGAGCAGAAGCTTCCGATCGAGCGTGTCGAACCCCTGCGGATCGACCTCGAGCAGTTCGAGCGCGGCGTGCGCCACCGCCTCGGTGATCCGGCCGTCGGCTTTGAACTGCGCGTAGTCGCGTACCCGGCGCAACAGACGGTTGGCGATGCGCGGCGTGCCGCGGGCGCGCTGCGCAATGCGCAGTGCACCGGCCGGGTCGATCGGTACCTCGAGAATGCTCGCCGAGCGGGTGACGATGCGCTCGAGATCGGGGACGCCGTAGAACTCGAGCCGCTGCACAATGCCGAACCGATCGCGCAGCGGCGAGGTGAGGAGCCCCGCGCGCGTGGTGGCGCCGATCAGCGTGAACGGCGGCAGATTGAGTTTGATCGAGCGCGCCGCAGGTCCCTCGCCGATCATGATGTCGAGTTGATAGTCCTCCATGGCCGGATAGAGCACCTCCTCGACCACCGGGCTCAAGCGGTGAATCTCGTCGATGAACAGCACGTCGCGCGGCTGCAGGTTGGTCAGCAGCGCAGCGAGATCCCCGGGACGTTCGAGCACCGGCCCGGAAGTCTGTTTCAGGCTTACGCCAAGCTCATTGGCGAGAATATTGGCGAGAGTGGTCTTGCCGAGACCCGGCGGCCCAAAGATCAGCACGTGATCGAGCGCCTCGCCACGCTGACGCGCCGCGCCGACGAAGATCTCGAGCTGCGATTTCACCTGTGGCTGGCCGATGTACTCCTGCAGGCGCTTCGGCCGGATGGCGTGCTCGACCGCCTCCTCCTCGCGAACGACCCCCGGCTCGACCAGGCGCGGATCAGACATGCGGATCAGATTTGCGGATCGCCATGGATTAGACCTCGCGCGCTGCGCCCTGCAGCGCACGGCGGATGAGGTCCTCGGTAGTCAGCGCCGTGGCGTGGGCGCCCGTCGCGCCCTGACCGACGCGCAGCATACGGCTCGCCTCGGAGGGCTTGTAGCCGAGCGCGACCAGCGCGCTGAACGCCTCCGCCTCGGGAGCCCCGCTCGGCGTGCCCGCCTCCACCGGCCCCGCGAACGCCGCCGCCGGCACCTCGAGTCGATCTCGCATCTCGATCAGGAGCCGCTCGGCAGTCTTGCGACCGACGCCGGGGATCCGCGTGAGCGACGCGGCGTCCTCGGCCTGTACGCAATGCGCAAAGGCCTCAACCGATACCCCGGAGAGGATGGCGAGCGCGATCTTCGGCCCGACACCGGAAACTTTGAGAAGGCCGCGGAAGAGGTGCCGTTCGGCCACGGTGGCAAAGCCGTAGAGGATGTGCGCATCCTCGCGGACCACGAGGTGCGTGAGGAGACGTACGCCCTCGCCCACCGCGGGCAGCCCGTAAAAGGTGGACATGGGCGCTTCGATCTCATACCCGACCCCGCTCACGTCGATGACGAGTTGGGGGGGCTGCTTCGATGCAAGCATGCCCCGCACGAACCCGATCACGGCGGGCCGCCGGTGACGCGCCGAGTGTGCGCATGACAGAGTGCGATCGCGAGCGCATCGGCGGCATCGGCGGAGATCCGACCCTCGAGCTTGAGCAGTGCCTTGACCATGTGCCCGATTTGCGCCTTCTCGGCGGCGCCGAATCCGACCACCGCCTTCTTCACCGCTCGCGGCGCGTATTCGAACACCGGCGTGCCGAGAGAGAATGCGGAGATCGCCGCGCCACGCGCCTGGCCGAGCTTCAAGGCGCTGTCGACGTTTCGATTCACGAACACCCGCTCGATGGCGATTTCATCCGGGCCATGGGTCGCGACCAGCTGCTGCACTCCCTCGAAAATCCGCCGCAGCCGCCCCGGCAATCCAGCCCCCGACACTTCGATACAACCGTGCGCCACGTGCCGCCATTCCCCGTCGCGCCGCGCGACAACGCCAAAGCCGGTGCGATGCGAACCCGGATCCAGGCCGAGAATCGTACACGCCGCGGTCGCGGCCGAGATGACCCCTTCACCGGCCCTGGCCCCGCCACCGATACCGGCACCAATACCAGCATCGACCGGCGGCGCGGCGCGCGGTGCGTCAGGCCGGAAGGCGCGCCAGGAACGGCTCGGATAGCGCGGCATTCGAATACACGTGGCGGACGTCCTCGAGCGAAACCAGACTCTCGAGCAGTTGTGCGAGTGCCGCGGCCGCTTCGCCGCTCACCGGCACGAGGGTCGAGGAGCGCACAGTGAGTTCACCCGCGGCGGCTATGAATCCCGCCGCACGCAACGCTCCCGCTACCATCGCAAGCTCAGCCGGCGCGGTCAATACTTCGATCGATCCGTCCGCGCGAGTGACGACGTCTTCCGCGCCCGCAGCGAGCGCCACCGCGGCGAGTGCGACCCGGTCGCCCGCTTCGAACCGCAGCGCGCCCACGTCCTGGAAGAGATAACTCACGGAGCCGCGCGCGCCCAGATGACCGCCGCAGCCGGAAAAGGCGCGTCGCACCGCTCCCGTCGTCCGCTCCCGGTCCCCGGTCAGACAATCGGCGAGCACCGCCGTGCCGCCCGGTCCATAACCCTCGTAGCGCACGGTCTCGAAGTTCACGCGGAGTATGATACCGGAAACGGCGCCGACCTCGCGCCGACGGACGAGCGAATCGGCCGTGGACATCGCCCACACCTGCCCTCCCGCCATTCTCGACGCACTCCGCTCCGCCCGCGCGGCGCTGGCGAGCGAGGACGTTTCGCTGGCCCAGATCGCGCTCGCCGCCGAAGCGGCCGAAATGGTGGGCGGCCTCACTGACGACGCGGGACTGGCGCTCGCGGTTCTCGGGCAAGGCGCGCTCGCCGCGGGCAAGTCCCCCGAGAGCCTCACGCGGACCCTTGGCGAGTCTGCGCGCAGCGGCGCGGAGGAACTGCAGACTCTCGTGGCACTCGATCTCGGCGCCGCCCGGGCGACCGACGCGCCCCCCGATGCGACTCGTACCGAGGCGCTGCGTAAAATGCTGCTCGCGGTGGTGAGCGATCCACGGCTGGTGGTCGCACGGCTGGCGATTGCGCTCGTTCAGCTCCGCACGGCCAAACTCGCCAGCGCCGACGAGCGTCGCCGGCTTGCCGAAGCGACGCGCGCAATCTTCGCGCCGCTCGCGAACCGGCTCGGACTCTGGCAGCTCAAGTGGGAACTCGAGGATCTCGCGTTCCGCTATCTCGAGCCCGAAGACTACAAGCTGATCGCGACCGCGCTCGCCGAGAAGCGGGCGGACCGGGAGCGCTACATCGCCGACCTCTGCGCGCGGATCGTGCGCGAACTCGCCGCCGTCGGCGTGACCGCGGATGTGCATGGGCGTCCCAAGCACCTCTACAGCATCTACCGGAAAATGCGGCGCAAGAATCTCGCCTTCGAAGACCTCTTTGACGTTCGCGCGGTACGCATCGTGGTCGCGACCGTGGCGGACTGTTATGCCGCACTCGGGCTCGTTCACAGCCGCTGGCCGTATATTGCGGGGGAGTTCGACGATTACATCGCCACCCCGAAGGATAACTTCTATCGCTCGATCCACACCGCGGTGGTCGGTCCGGAGGGCAAACCCGTCGAGGTGCAGATTCGCACCGCCGAAATGCATGCGCACAGCGAACTCGGCCTCGCCGCGCATTGGCGCTACAAAGAGGGCGGCAGCCGTGACGCCGACTATGAACGTAAGATCGAATGGGTGCGCCGCCTGCTCGAGCCCGCCGAGGGCAGCGAGGAATTCCTCGATCGGGTTCGGGTCGAGCTGTTCGAGGATCGCGTCTATGCGCTGACCCCGAAAGGCGAGGTCATCGATCTCGTGCGCGGTGCGACGCCGCTCGACTTCGCCTACCAGGTGCATACCGACCTCGGCCATCGCACGCGCGGCGCCAAGGTCAATGGCCGCATCGTGCCGCTCAGCTACGCCCTGCAGAGCGGCGAAGTCGTCGAGATCATCACGCACAAGCTGGCCGCGCCGAGCCGCGATTGGCTCTCGCCGGACGCGAAGGTGCTGATTTCACCCCGCAGCAGATCGAAAGTACGCGCGTGGTTCCGGCGTCAGAGCGAGGCCGAGGGCACGGTGGAAGCCGCTGCTACGACTCCACCGCCGCCGCTGCCACGCCCGCGCCGCCGGCGGCTGCGCTCGAACCTCGTGCCGGTGGCCATCGAGGGCCTCGATGACCTGCCGATCACGCTGGCGCGCTGCTGCGCTCCGGTGCGCCCGCAACCAATCGTGGGCTATGTGACCGTGGGCCGGGGTGTCACCGTACACCGGGCGGGCTGCCCGGGCCTCGCGCGCATGCGAGCGGCGCATCCGGAGCGCGCGCTGCTCGCACGCTGGACGGACGACGAGAGCCGACTGCTCGACGTCGAGGTCACGATCGAGTCCTGGGATCGGCACGGTCTCGTGCGCGATCTGACCGAGGTGCTGGCGAGCGAGCGGCTCAGCATCGATTCGATGTCGACCACGACCGTCCGCGATCAGGGCACGGCGCGGACGGTATTGCGGTTCGGGATCGCACACCTCGACTCGCTCGCGCGCATCGAGCAGCGCTTGCGCGGGATCTCCGCCGTCACCGCCGTACGGCGCAGCGGCTGACGGCGCAGCGGCTCTCGGGCCCTAACGATTGATCGAGTCGATCGCGCGCTTGTCGGCGGCGAGCGCCGCTTCATGCAAGCCCTCGGAGAGGGTCGGGTGGGCGTGAATCGTGCGCTGCAGGTCCTCGGCGCTCGCGGAGTACTCCATGGCGAGCACCGCTTCGGCGACGAGTTCTCCGGCCAGCGGACCGATGATGTGCACGCCGAGGATCGCGTCGTCATCGGCTGCGGCGATCAGTTTCACGAAGCCTGCGGTGGCTTCCATGGCGCGCGCGCGACCGCTCGCGGCGAATGGGAACACACCGACCTTGTAGGCCCGTCCGCTGGCCTTGACCTGCTGTTCGGTCGCTCCGACCCAGGCAATCTCAGGGGCGGTATAGATCACCGACGGTACGGCCGCGTAGTTCACCTCGCCATAGCGTCCGGCGATGAGGTCGGCGACCATCACGCCCTCCTCCTTGCCCTTGTGGGCGAGCATCGGACCGCGGACGCAGTCGCCCACCGCCCAGACCCGCGCGGCACCGGTGCGGCACTGCTCATCGACGATGATGAAGCCGCGCGGATCGAGTTCCACCCCGCTCCCCGGTGCGAGCAGTCCCTCGGTGAACGGTCGCCGACCGATCGCAACGATCAGTTTATCGACGGTGAGCGTCTGGTCAGCGGCGCTTGCGTCGCTGTAGGTCACCGCCACGGCCCCGTCCTTGACCTCCGCGGCGCTCACCCGAGCACCGAGCCGGATGTCGAGGCCGAGCTTGCGGAACTGCCGCAAGGCCTCCTTGGCGAGTTGGCTGTCGGCGATCGCGAGAAAATCGGGCAGCGCCTCGAGCACCACCACTTCGGAGCCAAGCCGGCGCCAGACGCTGCCGAGCTCGAGACCGATCACCCCGGCGCCGATCACGCCGAGCCGCTTCGGGATCGCATCGAGTTCGAGTGCGCTCCAGGAATCGATGATCGCAACGCCGTCGAACGGCGCGCTGCGCAGCGCGGTCGGTACCGAGCCGGATGCGAGCACGACGTCCTTGGAGACGAGCGTGCGCACCGACCCATCGTCGGCGGTGTATTCGACCCGTCCGGGCTGCAGCAGACGTCCGTGACCCCGAAGCGGCACCACTCCGGCCGCCTTGAAGAGCGCGAGAATCCCACCGGTCATGGTCTTGACGATCGATGCGCGACGCCGCTGCATCGCCGCGAGGTCCACCGTCACTTGGGTGTTCAGGCCGTGGGCAGCGAATTCATGCTGCGCGCGGTGCAGGAGTTCGGTCGACTCGAGCAGCGCTTTGGAGGGAATGCAGCCGGCATTGAGGCAGGTCCCGCCGAAGGTTCCGCTGCCGTCGCGATTCTTCCACTCATCGATGCAGGCAACCTTGAGCCCATTCTGGGCCGCACGCAGCGCCGCAGGGTAACCGGCCGGGCCGCCGCCGATGACGACCACGTCGAAAGAATCCAGGTCCGCCATGGTCAGACGCCGAGCAGCATGCGACCCGGGTCCTCGAGGCAATCCTTGACCACCACCAGGAACTGCACCGCCTCGCGACCGTCGATCAGACGATGATCGTAGGTCAGGGCCAGATACATCATCGGCCGGATCACGATCGCGCCGTCGACCACCATCGGTCGATCCTGGATCTTGTGCATGCCGAGGATCGCACTCTGCGGCGCGTTGACGATCGGGGTCGACATGAGGGATCCAAAGACGCCGCCATTGGTGATGGTGAAGGTACCGCCCGAGAGGTCCTCGAGACCGATGGTCCCCTCGCGCGCGCGGGTCGCGTAGCCGGCGATCTCCTTCTCGAGATCGCCGAAGCTCTTACGGTCCGCATCGCGCACGATCGGCACCATGAGGCCACGTGGGGTCGAGACCGCGACGCCGATGTCGTAGAAATCGTGATAGACGATGTCGTCATCCACGATCGCGGCGTTGACCGCCGGGAACCGCCGCAAGGCCTCGACACAGGCGCGGACGAAAAACGACATGAAACCGAGCTTCGCGCCGTGGTCCTTTTCGAAGCTCGACTTGTAACGCGCGCGCAGTTCCTGCACCGCCTTCAGATCGACCTCGTTGAAGGAGGTGAGCAGCGCCTGGGAGGACTGTGCCTGGACCATCCGCTGCGCAATCCGCTGGCGGAGACGACTCATCGGCACGCGACGTTCGGTGCGCTCGCCGCCCGCGGGCGCGCGCACCGGCGCCGGCGCCGGCGCTGGCGCGGACGCGACGGGCCTCGGCGCTGCCGGGACGGCGGGCGCGGCGGCCGCCGCTGCGACGGGCTGCTGCAGGAAGCCGATCACGTCGGACTTCGTGATCCGCCCGTCGCGACCTGACGCTGGAATACGCGCCGGATCGAGCTGGCGCTCCTCGACCAAGCGGCGTACGGCAGGCGACAGGCGTGGCGCGGCCGCGGCTGCTGCAGCCGATACCGTCGCCGCCACCGCTGGCGGCGAGGCCGCCGGCGCTGGCGTGGACGCAGCAGGCGCTGGCGCGGTGGGGGCAGCCGCCGCCATCGCTCCCTCCTCGATGACGGCGAGGATTTGACCGCTCGTTACCGTGGTGCCGTTCTGAATACGAATTTCCCGCAGCACGCCGGACTGCGGCGCAGGGACCTCCAGCACGACCTTGTCGGTCTCGAGATCGGCGAGATTCTCATCACGGCTGACCGCTTCCCCAGGCTGCTTGCGCCAGGCGACCAGGATGGCGTCGGCGACCGACTCCGGAAGTTGAGGGACCCGAATCTCGATCGTCATGAAGCCTTTCCTCGCGAGGTTGCCGCGATTCGCGCCGTCTCGCGCACCGAATCTCCGCTCACCGGGGCATGCAATGCCGCCTCGATGAGGGCCTGTTGCTGTTGATCGTGAAGCTTGGCGAGCCCGGTCGCCGGCGCGGCCGCCTGGGGGCGTCCGGCGTACAGCACTTCGCGCCGTCCGGCGAGCTCGTACAGCCGGTGACGGATCTGATACCAGGCGCCCTGATTCTGCGGCTCTTCCTGACACCAGACGAGTTCGCGGGCGTTGGAATAACTACGGAGGATCGCCTCGTATTCCTCCGCGGGGAACGGGTAGAGCTGTTCCAGGCGCACCAGCGCCACGTCACTCGTGCCCTCCTTGCGCCGTGCGCGCAGCAGATCGAAGTACACCTTGCCGCTGCAGAACACGACCCGCTTCACCTGCGACGCCTCGAGGCCGTCGATCTCATCGATGACCCGAGCGAAACTGCCGCGCGCGAGATCCTCGATCGGCGATACCGACAGCTCGTGGCGCAGCAGGCTCTTCGGGGTCATCACGACCAGGGGCTTGCGCAGCGAGCGCAGCATTTGCCGGCGCAGCATGTGGAACATCTGGGCCGGAGTGGACGGCACGCAGACCTGCATGTTCTGCTCGGCGCAGAGCTGCAGGAAACGCTCCAGACGCGCCGAGGAATGTTCCGGGCCCTGGCCTTCGTAGCCATGCGGCAGGAACAGCGCGAGTCCGCAGAGGCGACCCCATTTGGCCTCGCCGGAACTGATGAACTGATCGATGATCACCTGGGCGCCGTTCGCGAAATCGCCGAACTGTCCTTCCCAGATGGTCAGACAGTTAGGCTCGGTGGTCGAATAGCCATACTCGAAGCCCATCACCGCTTCCTCGGATAGCACCGAGTCGATGATCTGCACCCGCGGCTGATGTTCGCGCAAATGCTGCAGAGGGATATAAGTGGCCCCGGAACTCTGTTCATGCAGAACCGAGTGACGGTGGAAAAAGGTTCCGCGGCCCACATCCTGACCGGAGAGGCGGATCGAATAGCCATCCTCGACCAGCGCCGCGTAGGCCAGCGTCTCGGCGCATCCCCAGTCGAGCGGCAGCTCGCCCGCGATCATCTTCTGACGATTCGCCATCACCTGGGCGACGCGGGCGTGCAGCGAGAAGCCGGCGGGATACGAAACGATGCGCTCACCGAGCGCGCGCAGCCGCGGCAGGTCCACCGAGGTACGCACGGTCTCGGTCCAGTCGGCGGAATACTCCGACCAGTCGACCGTGAACTTGTTGCCGATCAGCCCGAGCGAAGCGCGTGCCTGAGGACGGCCTTCGTCGAGACCCTGACGGTAGGCGTCGATGAAGCCGTTGGCCTCCGCGTCGGTGATCACCCCTTCGGCGGCCAAACGGTCGGCGTAGAGCTTACGCGCGGTCGGATGGCGCCGAATCGCCTGGTACATGACGGGCTGGGTCGCGGCAGGCTCATCGGCTTCGTTATGGCCATGCCGGCGATAACAGACCAGGTCGATCACGACGTCCTTGTGGAAGCGCATGCGATAGCGCAGCGCGAGCCGCGCCACGAACACCACCGCCTCCGGGTCATCGGCGTTCACATGAAAAATCGGCGCCTCGAGCATCTTCGCGATGTCGGAGCAATACATGGTCGAGCGCGCGTCGTGCAGATCCGAGGTCGTGAAACCGACCTGGTTGTTGATGACGACATGCAGAGTGCCGCCGGTGTAATACCCACGGGCCTGGGAAAGCTGCAGCGTCTCCATCACCACGCCTTGACCCGCGAACGCGGCATCGCCGTGTACGAGCACCGGCACCACTCGGTCGCCACGCGCGTCCCCGCGACGCTCTTGGCGGGCGCGCACCGAACCCTCGACCACCGGATCCACCACCTCCAGGTGCGAGGGGTTGAACGCGAGCGCAACGTGCACGTTGCCCCCTGGAGTGCGCAGGTCCGAGGAGAAGCCCTTGTGGTACTTCACGTCGCCCGAGCCCTTCAGGTGCGCCGAGTCGTACTTGCCTTCGAACTCCGAGAACAGGAGCGCGGGCGATTTACCGAGCAGGTTGACGAGCACATTCAGCCGGCCGCGATGCGCCATCCCGATGATGCATTCCTCGACCCCGACCGCCCCGCCCTGCTGGATGACATCATCGAGGAGCGGGATGAGCGCATCGCCACCTTCGAGCGAGAAGCGCTTCTGACCGACGAATTTGGTGTGCAGGTAGCGCTCCAGTCCCTCCGCCGTCGTGAGCTGCCAAAGAATGTTGCGGCGCTCCTCGGGCGTGAACCGGTAGGTGAGCCGACCCGACTGAAACTCATCCTGAAGCCAGAGCCGCTCGTCCGAATCGGACACCTGTGCGAACTCGGCACCGATCGGGCCGCCGTAGATCTGATCGAGCTGGGCAAGGATGGCGCGCAGCGTTTCGCGCTTCGGGACCGCATCGACTCGGCTCCCGGTGACGAACTCGAGGTCGAAATCCGCCTCGGAAAGACCAAAATAGTCGAGTTCGAGGACCCGCGGGCGGGGGCGCTGCTCGAGGCCGAGCGGATCGAGGCGCGCGATCAGGTGCCCGCGGTTGGCGTAATTCTGGATCAGGCGCGAGACGGCAGCCTGCTTGATCGCAGCCGATTCAGACGCCGCGGAGGTACCCGTCGGCCCGGCTCCCGGGGCTGCGGCCGCGGACCCGGCCGCATCGAGTCGTTGGAAATAGCTTGCCCACTCCGCGGCGACGCTATTCGGGTCCAGCCGATACTGCTCATATAGAGCCTCGACATAGGGGGCATTAGCGCCCGAGAGGGCATTCGGATCCAGAGATTCGTTCAAGCGCTGAACCATCGCAGAGTTTGGCGCTCCGACTCACGGCTGCAGGAACCACAAAACTCGAGCAGACTCAATGAGCTGGAGGCGGGGGGTGAGAGTGGACCCCTAGTTTAACGGAAGCGGGCAGGCGGCGAAACGCGGCCGCTCAGAGCGGGGAGTGATCCAGTAGCCAGAATTCGTACCCCACCAGCGCGATATAGATGCCCAGCACCGCATAAAGCAACGATCCGGCCGGATAGGCGCCAAATACCCGAACCCGGACCAGCAAGGTCAGCAGTACGACCCCCCCGCCGGTGAGGCCGAGCTTCCAGGCCGCAAACGCCCGCGCGGTGCCGCCGAGCAGAGGCACCATTGCCGGATTGAGTTCGGTAGCGCCGCGATTGATGAGCGTGAGCGTCAGAAACGCGTCGCCTAACGATAGCAGCAGGATCAGCACGGCGACCCCGAGCCAACGCGCGTCGTGCCAATCGACCGCCGCAAAGCCGGCGTCCCGACGCCGCCGCGGGGCACGCCGCCGCGGACTCCAGTTTCCCGTGATGAGAGCGAGCCACGTCCGGCGACGACGATCGACTCCCGTGCGTCGCTCAGCCGAGGGCTGACTGTCTGAATTCCCCATGATTCATTGTAGCGACGGCGCAAGAGGTGAGTAGGACGCGACGCTCAAAACACACCCGCGACCCGCGCGAGGTCGGGATTATGTCAGCGCTGCAGCTGGAGGATCTGCTGCATCGACGGCATGTGGTGGTTGAGGTGATCCATGATCCACAGCGACCCTCCGACCACCAGCGCCACGATGAGCACACCGAACGCCAGCGCCAGAATATTGTTGGTGTTGTCCGGTGCGGTGGTCAGATGCAGAAAAAACACCAGATGCACGCCGATCTGTGCGATGGCGAGCACGCCGAGCACCACGGGAACGACGGGCCGCCAGATGACGCCGTCAGAGGCCGTGCTCGCGACATAGAACGAGAGTGCGGTGAGCAGCACCGCGAGACCCAGACCGATGACGTAGCCCAGGAT